>JABLTT010074596.1_pt1 | contig 26462 bp, 20 predicted proteins | sample 7160061 | NCBI WGS metagenome assembly JABLTT01 (sample SAMN14651232, study PRJNA627086) | human gut metagenome | isolation source: feces | host: Homo sapiens
CGGATTCTGACTTGCGCCGCCCGACCCAGCGGGAAGCCGGTCGGCTTCCACCTTGAACCCCGAGCCCCATCGCAGCACGTTCGTGGGGAAATCGGTGCTCTCGAACATAACCTGGGGCGATACCAGACAATGCGGGCTGGGATCGATCGATCCACCGGCCCACATGCCCATCTTGATACCGCTGCCGTCGCGGCCGAACATCTTCGTCCTCATCTCGCTCGTATCCAACCCGTGAGCCTCGTACAGCCAGCGTCGCTCATCCTGCAAAGCCACGTACATGTCGTTGTTTCCACCGTAGTCGCCGCATGCCAGCACAACGCCCTTTTCGCCGACGAATTTGAGGTATTCGCCGCTCGCGTTTTGCACGATCGCCCCCGTCACCTTCGTCACGTCCGTATCGACATCGGCTTCTCTCACGGTATTGTCGTTCTGGTTGTACACTGTTGTCCGCAAGCTCTCGGTGGCCGTCTCCGTGAGCAACTTTACCGCCGTATGCTCCCAGTACCACGTTGCGCCCCGACTCTCAGCCTGCGCAATCAACACAGGGGCCGTATCTTGAAAGTTGACCTGCGTACAGCCACGCCAACAATGAAATCCATTTATCACCGCGCCGTCGTTGAAATACTCGGTTGCCGTCTGGCTTTCAACTCCGTTTTCGATTTCCAGCGCGTCGACCACCTCCTGCGGAGCGTTTGAGATGATCCAGTCGAGCATCTCGCCGCTGTGATTGGCGAACTGGCGCACGAGTGCAGGATTCGTCTTATTGCGATTACGACGTTGGTATTCGGCGATGAACTCACTTGGTTTCACCGGCTCGATCCCGTGCTCCGTTAGGTAGTTCGAATTGAGCGTTGCGATATCGTGCAAGCCGTAGTAGGAGATGGTGCTTTCGCTCTGCATCTCGATAACCGACACGGTGGCGCCAGCTTCAGCCGCCGCGCAGGCGCACATGAGGCCCGCGTTGCCGCCACCCAGCACCACCACATCGGCGGTGATGGTTTCGGTGACCTGAGATTCGTCGATTTCGGGCGCCTCCCCGAGCCACGCATATCCACCACTCGATGAAAGGGTGGAAGCCGACGCCGTTTCAGTCCCCGTTTTGCCGGCCGATCCCTGCGGTGCGCACCCGGGAAGCGCTGCGGCGGCGGCCGTCATCGCACCGAAGCCGGCCGCCACTTTCAGAAATCCCCTGCGATCCATTCCCGTCTGTTCCATTGTTCTCTCCTCCGCATCATGCCCGCTCCTTGCCGGCGAGCATCCGAACGTTGAACCTGCCCGCAGATTAGAAAATCCAAAGACCCGTCGCGTCCGCTTTTGGTGTTGAAAGACAAGATTGACGTCAAATCAACCGCAAAAGACGATGCCGAGGCGAGCGAGCTTCAGGCGCAGCCTCGCGTCAAGCTCTATAATGCGAAGCGGGAAAACGCAGGAGGGGATCCTATGAACACAACGAGCGGGCTGCCTGCACGTTCATTCAAGAAAGACGACTGGCTGTCCACGGGAGCCGTGGCGGCGTTTGCCGCATGGAACGGGCTCGCGTTCCGCATGGTCAACGCACCGGTGGTTTCCCTCCCCTGGTCGTTTCTCTCGTTCCCACGACGCGACGAAGCGTGGCTCATCGCATTGGCAACCGTGCTCGTAGTTGCTCTGCTCGTGGCGGCGAGCACACGAATGCACGAACGCAAGAAGGACGGTGACGTACCCCGCACGAACGCATTGCTTTTCGGATCAGCCCTGTGCATGACGCTGGGGTCGATTGGTCTCACCGGAAGCCCCGACGCGACGCAGCTTGCGCTTGCGTGCGGAGCGCTGTGCGGAGCCGGCATGGCCATGACGCTTTGCGTATGGGTGCGAATTGTCGCCGCACACGGCACGCCCCGCTCGGCGCAGCGCATGATGGGAGGCTTTGCTCTCGCGTGCATCATCGACCTCGCCGTCGGAGCGCTACCCGCCCCCGCCGCGCAGGTGCTTGTCAGCACACTGCCCATCGCTTGGTGCATCTGTCTGACTGCATCGCTCAAGCAGCCCTCGACGCCCTCCGCGCCCGAACCGCCCGCCCGCTCCTCCGCAAACACCCTCACGCTCTGCGTTGCGATGTTCGGATTCGCCGTGTTTATGGGAATTCTGGGCTTCGACTACGACGCCATCGAAGCGCAGCGAGTGCGTTTCGTGCAAGCGAGCGTCATGGCGGGAGGCGCCGCCGTGGCAGCTGGAGCGCTTGCTTTACTGAGCCGTCTTTCCGATATCGAGCGCATTCAAATCGTAGTGCCCCTTTTGCTCACGACAGCGTTCGTGCTACTTCCCATCAGCACCGGACCCATCGTGCGCGAGATTGCCGTTGCCCTTGCCCAATCGACGCTGCTGCTCTCCTTCGTCGTCGCACTGTTCGCAGCCAACGAAGGGAAGGAACGTGATGCCTCGCGCCGATTCCCCTTCTTGCTTGCAGCGCTCGCGGCGCTCAACCTCGGAGGTGTATTCGTCGGCGGCGTCATCCGAAACGTATTCGGACTCGATGCAACCGCCCTTACGTTCACGGCGCTGTTGGTGGTGTACTTCGTTCTCCTCATCGTTCTACCGCTCTCGCGGCGTAAGCTCAAGGTCGAACACGTCATACGCGGCGCATCGATTGCAAGCCCGGCTGAAATCGCCGATATCCGCTGCCAGGCGCTTGCCGAACGCTATCCCGAGTTGTCGGCGCGCGAAAAAGACGTGCTGTGCCTCATGCTGCAAAACTACAGCAACGCCCGTATGGCCGAAACCCTCGTAGTTTCCGAAAGCACCGTGAAGACGCATATCAGGCACGTGTACGCGAAGATGGGAATCCGCTCCCGACAGCAGCTATTCGCCGAAGCCGAAGCCATCCCCCTCACCAGGGAGGAATAACAGCCGCGATGTCCGAGGTGCGAGAAGCCCGCAACGCTTTACTCTTCGTCTACGTACTTGGATTCGAAGGTGAAACGCGACGCCTGCATCTCTCGTAGGTAGGCTGTGCATATGCGAATATGTCTGCCGTCTTCAAGCGTTACATCAAGCGATCCGACAGTCCCATCGGAATCCAACTGGACAAGTTTCATATCGGATACCAATTGGGTTTTAATCGCGGAATCACCAAAACAATGCTCCTTGAATACAATTGGTTTCGTTTTCGTGAAGCCAAACATATCCCGAATTTCAACTTCCCCCATATCCATAAAGTTGCCTGTCACCACTCCTCGCTTTCATCGAGATGGCGACATCCGTAAAATACCTGTTCACCATACACCGCGTTGCATGTTTTTCCACCAACGTGAAACTTTACGAGACTGCTGCATTCCGCAAATGCAGCGCGCCCAACGTAATCCAAAACGCTCCCGGATTCTTGAATGTACTTCCCCTCTTTTGTCTTTCTTTTGCTACGAATCAACGTCACCGCAGTTATGCTCTTGCACCCACGAAAAGCATATGATCCTATATACCGAAGCTTTCTCATCACCATCTTGCTATCAGATGAGCTCGTTCCGACGAGACTCGAGCATCTCTCAAACGCCCCATTACCTATCGCGAGAACTTTCGGCATGTCGATCCACGCAAGAGACGGGCAATCATAAAAAGATCCGTTGCCAATAATGCGAACTGACGGCAACAGGACAGCCTCTAAACCCGGAAGCCATGCGAACATCGAAGGAGGAACTTCAAGGAGTCCCTCCGCCTCAAGGTGGCGAATCTTATCAACGTGCTCGCCCCACGGAACCATTGCATCGCGCTCGTCTTTACCAACCCCTCCCGACATAGAAGACGTTTCGAGCAAATTCAGGTAGTCGGGCAGCAGTCCCATTCCTTCAAACCTTAAAGTACCCGAATCAGGATTAAAGGACCACGTCAGATTTGATCCATCTATCTTGTTCATCGCTTCCCCTTCGATCTAGGATTCGAGCACTTGAGCAAGCGCCGTGAAGAAAGACTCCGGGTATATTTTCTTACCGAGCTTCTGCGCCCCCTGTATTTTTCCTTTTCCTGGCGCGGATCCAGCCACCACGAACGCCGTCCCCTTGCTCACAGTGGCAGGCGAACGCGCCCCGTTGCTTTCCAGCAGAGCAATGGCATCGTTTCTGCTATAGCCAGCTTCCGAGAAATCCCCCGTCAATACGATAGACATTCCCTAGACAGAAGAAGGAATGTCCTCGCTTCCATATCCGCTATACCTGAATTGAGGTACCTCTCTGCTCCTAGAGCGGAAGTGGTCGCCTTTCGATTTCGAACTGCCCCCGAACGTGTACAACTGAGGAGAGGGCATGCCAACATCTTCGGCGAGTCGCCAAAATAACTCCCTGCACGCATTTGCATCGCACAGCGCATCATGGTGGTCATCAAGGCGAATGCCATAATAGTCGCAACATGTTGGCAGCTTGTAGTTTTTGGGCCCGAACATACTTTTGGCCATTTCGCCGGTATCGATGTACGTAAGCGCAGGCATGGTTATACCGACATATTGCAGGCTTCGATATATTGCGGGATAATCAGCACTTTTTGCACAATGAGCAACAATCACATTTGACGAAACGAGACTTCCCAATGTCCGATTCCAAACGATATCGAACGTCGGCGCGCCTAAAACCATCTCTTCGGTTATGCGATGCACATTTTGCAACATCGGCTCAAATTCGCACTGTGGATTCACCAGCTGATAAGAGGTATCCAATAGAGTGCCCGCTCTGTCAGTCCTCTGATAGGCAATAGAGCAAATATGCCGCTTTGCATCGGCCCACTCAACATCCAAGAATACATACCCATCCATATAGACGATCCTTTCCGGACGGATTTTTCGCGCCTTGCTGAGACCAAGATACGACGACCGTATTGCTAGTATATTACTAATATGATCGTCATATACTGGTATGGATGGAATTTCGAATTCGTACCGATGCAGCGCACCGTATTCGAACGCAAAAAACCGGTCAGATGACCGGCTTGCATGAGATTCAACGATCGCAGTTTCGGTGATCGTATGGCAAATTGCTGATATTTAGCATCGTTTCAAGACATGATCCGAACTCTTCAGTATGCGCATATTATTGTCATCTGCCACCTAACACTCAATCGTACTGGCGCCCTTGCCTTCGAAATGGCTCCGAGGAACCATTGAGGGTTATTCCTGCTCGTCCATACACTTCTTACCCAATGGAGCCCGAGAGGCGGTGTTCCACGAAGTCTAAGGAGTGATGGAAGTGAAGCACGAACACTACATGGACATGAACCGCTTGAGCGACTGGAGCGTCGAGCAGATCAACGAGTTGCTCGACACCTGCCTGCTGCTCAAGGAAATGGAAGAGAAAGGTGTGCGCCTGCCTCTTCTCAAGGACGTCTCCCTTGCAATGATGTTCGACCAGCAGTCTACCCGCACTCGCGTGAGTTTCGAGACGGCGATGACCCAGTTCGGCGGGCATGCCATGTTCCTCGGCGGCAGCTCCCTGCACTCAGGCTCCGGCCAGGAGGACATCGCCGAGACCGCGGCCATCATCTCGAGCATGGCAGACGCCATCATGATCCGCAGCAAGAGCCAGCGCGTCATCGACGAGGTTGTGGCCAACTCCACCGTCCCCGTCATTTCCGGCATGAGCTGCAACGATTTCCGCGCCGACGGCTTTGGTAGCCAGGAACAGCATCATCCGACGCAGGTCATCGCCGACCTCATCACGATGATCGAGCGCAAGCCTCAAGGAAAGAAGCTCTCCGACTGCACCTTTATGTGGCTCGGCGACGGCGCCGACGGTTTCGACTGCGTCTTCATGGACCATCTCTCGCTCTTCCCCCGTCTGGGCATCCGCGTCATCTGCGCGGGTCCCAAAAAGTTCTGGCCGAGCGAGGGCCTTCTCGAGCAGTGCCGCAAGCAGGCCGCCGAGAACGGCAACGGAGAAATCATCTGCACCGAGGACCCGATCAAGTACGCCCCGGAGACGGACTTCTTCTACACCGGCGTCGTGAACTACCACAAGGAGGGCGTGAGCGAGGAAGAAGCCTTCGACGTCTTCTATCCGAAGTACCAGATCAACGAAGAGCTCCTGTCTCATGCTCCGAAGAGCGCGTGGGTCATGCATTACCTGCCCAGAAACCGCAACTGGGAGATGACCGACGCGGTTTGGGATGGGGCCCAGTCCGCGCTGCTTCCGCTGGGCGAGAACCGACTCTATGCACAGCGCGGCATCCTGGTCTACATCCTGTGGCCCCTGCGTCGCAACACCAGCGAGGCTCTCGAAAACTACTATCAGGGCAAGGTCGAAGACCTGCTCACTCCCCGTATTCACAACTACGACTTCTAGAACCCGCCAACGAGCCGCAGCCCCGCCAACGAGTTGCGGCTCGCTCCCGCAATCATGCAATGAGGAGGTAGCTCAAATGAATCAGATCACAGAATCCATGTCTCATCCCAAAGCTGACGGCTTTTTCATGCCCGCCGAATTCGCCCCGCAGGACCGCGTCTGGATGGGCTGGCCCAACCGCCCCGACACGTTCGCCTTCGGTGCCGTTCCCGCCCAGCGCACCTACGCAGGCATTGCGAATGCGATTTCCCGGTTCACGCCTGTTGTGATGTGCTGCAACGAGGCCGACTATGCCAACTGCAAGGCGGTGTTCAAGGACAACGAGCGCGTGAAGGTGCTGGAGATGAGCATCAACGATGCTTGGTTCCGCGACACCGGCGCCACCTTCCTCGTAGACGGCAAGGGCGGCAAGGCCGCAACCGACTGGCACTTCAACGCCTACGGCGGCCTGGTGGACGGCCTGTACTTCCCATGGGATAAGGACGCTGAGATTGCTCGAAAAATGGCCGACTATGTTGACGTGCGCACCTATCGACCCGACCATGTGATCCTCGAAGGCGGCTCGATCACCGTTGACGGCGAGGGCACGCTCGTCGTCACCGAATCCTGCTTGCTGTCCGCCGGCAGGACCGCCTGCGCGCTGTTCGCCGACGAGCCTGATGCGGGCGACTGGCCGCAGTACACGCGCACGTATGCTCCGTTCAGCGACGAGCTGCGCGATTACATGACCGCCGAGCTCGAGAAGTATCTCGGGGTCGATAAGGTGATCTGGGTCAAGGAGGGCATCGACCCGGACGTGACCAATGGGCATATCGACGACTGCGCGACGTTCATCGCGCCCGGCGTGATGGCCTGCATCTGGACGGACGATCCCGACTATCCCTTCTACCGGCAATGCCACGAGATCTACGAAACGCTTTCCAACGCCATCGACGCGAAGGGACGCAAACTCAAGGTCTACAAGCTGCCCATGCCCGAGAAGCCCTGCTACATGTCCGAAGCAGAGGCTGCCTCCATCGACCTCGTCAACCCGCGAACCGCGCAGGACGAGCCTCAGATTGCTTCGTACATGAACTACCTGGTGACCAATCGCGGCTGCATCGTGCCGCAGTACGGCGACGCCAACGACGCGCTTGCCGTAGAGACGCTCCAGAACATCTACGACGAAACTTGGGGCAAGGGCGAATTCGAATGCATCGGCGTGGACTCCCGCCAAGTCGTCTACGGCGGAGGCAATATTCATTGCATCACACAGCAGGAGCCTTCGGCGTAACAACCGAGCCAGCAATCAAAAAACTGGAGCGCATGGGCTCCGGGCACAGGGGTTGGGGCCCATGCATCCTTTTTGAAAAGTCCCAGAAGGAGCTGTTATGAGCGATGTAGAGGAAATCAGATCCGAACTCAGCGGTCATACGAACTTCGATGAAGAGCACGAAGGCGAGCTGTTCGAACGCGTCGCAAAAATAGAGCAAGCGGAACGCGAAGGAACGCTTGTTGCGGCGCTGAACAAGACCGATAACGTGCTTATCGCTGCAATGTTCGTTGTGCTCGGGGTGTTGCCAGTGCTCTGGTACGCAGTCATATATTTTTAAGGGGTAGTAAGGAGGTGCAGTATGGCTGGAACAGATGTCAATAACGAGGCTCAAAGCGAGTCGATGCCCGTTCTCAAGAGCGAGCGCATTTACGGTTTCAAAGATCAAACGGTCGTCATCACCGGCTTTGCCTGTGCAGCGTGGTGCTTCATCACGGGCGGCACACTTGCCACGTATGTGGGGGTGCAAACGGCACTCGTTGCCTCCATTGCGGGCAACATCGTGGCGGTGCTGCTCATGTCTCTGGCAACGCAGGTGATCTCTTCGAAATACGGCGTGGACGCCTTCACCTCGGTCCGAGGCGTGCTCGGCGGCAGGGGCACAAAGGTGTTCCTGGTGCTGATGTCCGTCTTCGTTATCGCGTGGTTGATCATCTTATGCATGATGGTCGCCAAGGCGGTGGCGAACATCGTATTGGGATTCAGCGGGATAGACATCGGCACGGGATTGCCGGTGGTTCTCCTATCGATGGTGGCTGGCGCAGTCTGCTGGATGGTTGCCTGGAAGGGCCCGGTGCTCTTGAAGAAGATGAACACCATCGTGGCTCCCATTTTCATTATCATTCTGCTGTTTCTTGCGGTGGTGATCAGCGCGAACTACGGTTGGGACACCGTCTTGACCGCCCAGCCTCTCGCGCCGTTCGATAACGAGTGGCTCAATTTCCTCATCGCGTTTGAGCTGAGCCTCGGCGCTGGATTCTCGTGGTGGCCCAACATGGGCGGCCTGGCCAAGCTGTGCAAGACCACTAGGGCAGCGTTTTGGCCTAACATTATCGGGCTCGTTTTCGCAGCAACCTTGGGCACCGTCATGGGCGTTGCTGCGGCGTTGCTTATCGGAGCCACCGACCCAACCGCATGGATGATTCCTATGGGCGGCCTGGCGCTCGGCACGATTGCGTTGCTGTTGGTGATAAGCGCCGATATCACTGCATGCTCCGTCATGCTCTACAACCTGGGTATCGGCTTGAAACAGGTGAAGAGCTTCCTGAAACTCTCCTGGGGCAAAGTGACGGGACTCATCATTATCATTGCCTTCATCGGCATGATTTGGGCTGAAGACCTGTACGCGAACTTCTACATCATTTTGGGCATTTCCAGCATGACGTGTGCACCCATCTCGATTATGCAGCTGGTCGACTACTACATCTTCAGGAAGAAGCATATATCGATCCGCGACGCGTACAACAACGCCCCTGGTTCCAAGTATTACTTCTGGGGCGGCTTCAACTGGGTTGCGATCGGAGTTTTCATTGCGTCGATCGTTCTGTATCTGCAGATATTCGACCCCTTCATGTGCGTACCGCATCCGCTCTTCCAATACTGTACTGCCACCATCGCCGTATGCGTCTTCACCTTCGTGGCGTACTATGTGTTGGGAAAGCTGTTGCTGGTGAATAAAGGCGTCGGCGGCTTTCCCGACCCCAAGAAAAAGGACAAGAACATCGACGAGGCAAGCGACATGAACTGATATACACAGTGCCTTAGACGTGCAGCGGATGCCAACACGTGTTGTTGGCATCCGCTTTTTGCTGCCGTATGAACCGGCGGTAACCTACGCCGAGGGACTTCCGGGGCTGTGCAAAGTCACGCCGGCTTGGCCCAGCGTGGCAAAGAACTGCTGCGCGTTGGAGACGTCCATCTTTCGGTAGATGTTGGCCATGTGGTGCTTGAGGGTGTTTCCGCTGATGCAGAGCTCGTCCGCGATGCTCGCCCGCGAGAACCCTCGTATCAGAAGACATACAATTTCCCACTCTCGATGCGTGAAGGAAAAGGCAGATGCGATCGGGTCGATGCTGGCGTCCACCATGGAGCGGTTAATCCCGTGGGGGTACGTCAGCGCGAACCGGTTGCACAAATGCTGGTTGATCTCGTCGAGCGCGCGTACCTCTTTATCGGTGAAATCGCCTCGCTCCTTCGAGCGCATGAGCGATATGGTGCCGTAGATAATGTCGTTGGCGGCGATGCAGGCGATTGCCGTGTAGAAGATTCCCATCCGGCTTTCCCACTCTGCATGGATTCGGGAGCGTTCGATAACTTCGGGGTACACCAAGTCTGTGGCGCGAAGCGTTGCAGACTGCCGCTGGTTGTAGAACCAGGAAAGATAATCGATTTTGCAATAGCGGTTCGCGTAGAGCGACAGCAGCTCCTCATCCGTGTCGTTGCTCAGGTAGTTGAATGTGCTTCCGACCAAATCCCTCTCATCGTTGAAACTCGTGAAAGAATGATCGAACGGGATGATTTTCCTCAGGTCATCGCAGCATGCGAGGAGAAGGTTGTCTATCGGCTGGCTATAAATCTTGAGGATAAGGCTGTTCGTCTTTGCTCGGGTGTCGTCGAACTTCGGATCGATCCCCATCTGCTCATCCACGTTTCCTCCTCCGAACGGAGATTTCTTCCTGAGCCAAAATCGAACTCCTGCGCGTAGGCCGCCTCCGCGCCGCTTGTCGGAAGGGCTCGAGCGAAAACGGCAACGCCCATGAAGACGTTCTTCTTCACCTCGAACCCCATTTCGCGATGAATGCCGATACTCTATTGATATTGAATTCAATATCAATACTCCAATAGTACCACATAGCCTTACCTCATCATGGATATTATTAATGAGCGTAAGATAGAACTCGGTAAAAGAATACGACAAGCTCGTGAAGCTCAAGGGCTTTCTCAGCGGCGCTTTGCCCTGATGGTCGGCCTCGGACAAGCTTATCTCAGCGATGTTGAAAGCGGTCAATGCAATATCGGTTTCGAAAACCTCTGCAAAATTGCCGATGGTCTTGGGATTAAGCTGAGCGAACTTATCGACGAATTGTAAGAAGTAACCGCATGCTCGCTTGGAGCTTTACCCCCATTGCGAAGGTTGGGATACCTGATCCCAAATTGGCCCCCACGGGCTACTTGTCCCTGAAAATGAAAAGGTCGGAAGCTTGGCTTCCGACCTGTTAAGTTCAATGGTCGCGGGGGCAGGATTTGAACCTACGACCTCCGGGTTATGAGCGAACGGGTACGTATAATCAGGCGGTTCAGCAGGTTCATCTAAATCAGCAGCAACGCTCTGACCTGCATCTTCTTATTCACAATAATCAATTTTGTCTTGTTAATCAGTAGCTCCAACTTTGCTTTGTCGGTTAATTGTCGGTCGGCATGTCGGTTTTAATGTCGGTTAGATAATTAGTGGATAAGTTGGGAGTGAGTTGCGATGAAGTTCACCAGTCGCGGATTACGAAGAAGGGGCGATACGGATAAGTGGGAGGTCACGCTCACGCACAAGAATCCGTTTACCAGCAAAACGGAAAGAACGTTTCATACCGTTGAGGCAAGAACTTTAAGGGCAGCTGAACGAGCGCGTGATGAATTGATCATGGAACTCGAACAGCAAGGTGGTGCAATAGGAAGTAATTTGACCATCGCTCAGTTCATGGATGCCTTCTTGTCCTATAAAGCAGCGAGCGGAACGGTAGAGCAATCCACTATCTGCGGCTACAAAACCGAGAACAAGTGGATTGTTAAATACATAGGGGCAGAACAACTTGGAGAGCTGAATATCCCTGCCGTCAACAGGTGGATGGCTGATATGTCTGCGGACGGCTATGCTCCGAAAACCGTTTCGAAGGCGTTCCGCTTACTCAAGCAAGCGCTCAAGTTTGCGCAGGCACAAGATCTGATAACCAAGAACCCTTGCGACTTCTGTAAGCCGCCCAAGCGCGTAAAGACCAAGATCAATGCGCTTTCGCGTGAAGATCGTACGCGCATGCTTTCCATCGCGCGGTATTCAATACACAATCCGCTTTCACTAGCAATCGAGCTGGCGCTTACCACCGGCATGCGTCGTGGTGAAATATGCGCACTCCGTTGGTCTGATTTTGATGAAGTTAAAAAGACCATCAGCGTTACCCATGCGCTTGGACGCGAAAACGGCAGCTACTACGTGAAGGAGCCCAAGACGGCGGGTAGCCAGCGGACCATCCCACTCACAGCTTTCACCTGCCGCGTTCTTGTGGCTATACGTGGTGACAAGCAGGGCATCTGTAAGGCGATGGGCATTAAATTCGGAGACCCTTATATCCTCGGAACCATTGGTGAAGACACCAAACCCTACCGCCCCGATCTTCTAAGCAAGGAATACACCGCGTTTTGCAAGATTAACGGCTTCGAGTGCACCTTCCACGACTTGCGCCATACGTTCGCCACTTTCATGATCGGCTCTGGCGTCGACGTGCGTACGGTAGCAAGCTACCTTGGTCATTCCAGCGTGAGCATGACTTTGAATACTTATGCGGATGTTGACCCGGAAGCCAAGATGTCTGCCGTAGACAAGATCGAGGCTGCGTTCGATATGGATGGGTTGCGACTATGTCCGCCTGAGCCAAAGCTATCGTTTGAGCCTTCTGCGCCGAAGTACACCGCTGATGAACTGCGTGCCATGTTGGCAGAAGCCGAACGCCGTGAGCAGTATGCCTAACCGGTGGTGGCTATCCATGAACCGCGACTGAAGCGTCCGGTACCGCAAGTCTTCTCGTGATTGCATCGATGGAACCACCTGCGTGGCCTGCCTCCTTGGCGTCCTCTTGAACTCTGCAGACTCATCGAGAACCTGGACACTCGCGCAAGGGTCGCAAAAACTTTTTGGTGGCGTTTGATGGTGAAGTACCAAAAACTCAGGCGCTCCGCGTTTTGCTTGTTTTCCTTGCACGGGCCCAGAACCCCGATGGCTTCCGAGCCACAAGGTTCGCTCAAAAGGGGCGGGCCGAAAACAAGCAGGAGGTCATTACCATGGAAGCAATCATCAACGAGAAGGCAATGCGCGGCATCGAGCGTTTTCTGGAGCGTCGCGGGATGGAAATCCTGGAAACCGGTTGGGCTCACGGCAACGACAAGATCGACTTCATCGCCAAAGACGAAGACGACCTAGCCTTCATCAGCTGCACCATCCGCACCAACGAAGGCAACGGCCTTGGAGCCGAAGCGCTGGATCGCAAGATGTTCGAACGCATCGCCGCCGCCTACCTGGCAGAGCATCTGGACATCCCGGAAGGCACCGTCCGCCACGATGCAGTGACCATGCTCATCCTGGGCGAGAGCAAAGCGCTTCTTCGCTACCACGTTAACGCACTTTCCGACGCTAGCAACGACCTCGGCTAGCGGCGAGGTGGCCGCCCCGACGAAAGGCGGGGCGGCAGCACAAAGCCCTCGGAGGTCTTCCACCCTCCGAGGGCTAATTTCATTCTATCCCATAGTAACCAGTACCGATATCGATCGAAAAATGACTGCTATGCAGTTTGTTTAGGAAGTATCTTGAGGATGCTGTCGGCAATTTTACATACGTCACTGAATGTCGAACTTGGTCCAAGGGAAATGCGTATTGTCCCGAGAGCGTACTTTTCTTCCAGTCCAATAGCCTTTAGAACATGTGAGATTTGCGTTGTCGAGCCATCACACGCGGATCCTGTTGAAACGTATACTTTCATTAAATCAAGCCGATGCAGAAGCATTTCGCCTGATGCGTTATAGAACGACAGGCTCAACAGCCCTGGAAGTTGATTGATACCATTCCTTCGAAAAATCAGTTGTTTCAAAGTGAGATGGGAAACCAAGGCCTTTTCAAGTTCGTAAAGTTTTGTTGCAGCTGCATTCATCTGACTACAGTTTTCCTCTAGAGCTGCGGCAAGTCCAACAATAGCCGCTGTATTTTCGGTTCCCGCTCTCAAGCCCATTTCCTGGGCACCACCGCTTGCATACGCACTTAGAGGTGTTCCTTTCTTGACATACAAGAAACCGATGCCACGTGGTCCATTAAACTTGTGCGCGGAGGCGGAAAGCATGTCCACCCCTAAGTCTTTGACATTAATAGGCACGTGCCCAACTGCCTGAACAGCGTCAGTGTGAAAAAATGCACCTTGCTCATGCGCAAAATCGCAAGCCTGTTTAATGGGCTGCATGGTGCCAATTTCGTTATTGGCGAACATGAGGCTCATTAATCCGTTATCGCCAAAATCAATTTTCTCAGCTGCCGACAGATCAACAGTCCCGCCAGAATCAACAGGCAACAAATGAATGCGATGCCCAATGACGCCCATTGATTCAACGCTGTTAAGTACGGCATGATGTTCTATCTGGGAGGTAGCTAAAACCTTCGTTGTTGCATCCCGAAGCGAAAAACCTTTTATTGCCCAGTTGTCGCTTTCGGTTCCACCAGAAGTAAAATAGATTTCCTCGGGTTCAGCGTTGATATGCTGGGCAACTGCTTCACGTGCAGTTTTAATGGCGCGTCTTGCGTCTCGGGAAAAAGCATATGGTTGCGAAGGATTCCCGAAGTTGTCTCGAAGAAACGGAAGCATGCTTTCATATGCCCGTTGGCTTAAGCGCGTAGTTGCTGCATTGTCGGCATAGACCATTTCTGGGGTATCATTCGAGGTCATTAAAACAACTCACATCCTTCGTCCTTAAATTCCTCTACTTTCTCTAGCAAGTCTTCAACAGTGCAATCAAGATAGGCTGCGAGACATTCAGTACAAAGGTTGCTGCCCTCGTCGCCAAGTAGTTTTATACATAATCCAATTTCATCTTTAGTAAGCGGCACCTTAAAGCAGGACTTACACGTTGTTTGTTTCATAGAAACTGTCATCAACTCCAAACCTAGGAATATCTTTTCCTCTGTATTCAATGTCCATGAGGCCGAGCTGCATCTTTATGGTTGCGCGCATATTGCAGGCGCGGCGAAGGCAGTAACGGTTGAAATCGCGCGGGCTAATATCTTCTGCATGTCTTACATTTGGAAACAGGAGTTTAAGATAAGCAGTTGCAATGCGTTTAACCGCCTCCGTGTCACGAGTGTCAGCCGAATCTGGTACGACAACTAATTGGTCAACAACTGCTCGATAGCTAACATCATCCCGTATTTCGTGCAGAATTGAGCAGAAATACTCTGAATTGAGAGCCCATCCCGATATCTTGAGGTCGTCGTTCATGCGAGGTATGTTCCACCCTTTGATAAACCCGTGAAAACGTTCAATTAAGGCCGATTCGTGAAACACGCTGGGTAGCTCCCGGAACATATCCGTCGTAGCATCCTGGTCCATTGTTTCTTTTGAAATATTGCCACAAAGGATTACTCCAGCAGAAGCAACTCCCTCGTAGTTACCTACGGTAAATACACCGGATTCTAGATAGCCTTTGAGTGCTGCGCGCATCTCGTCAACGTCCGTAAATGATATTGTTTGAACTTCATCCAATGTCACAAAGTCATGCCCAGAAACAAGGCCCTCGCTGCGCTTGGCAATGTCGTAGAACATTTTTGCTCGGCTCATAACACCCCCGGAAGAAAGCCACCCATAACGACTTACTCTTCCAAAGAGATAGGATTTGCCAGTTCCTTTCGGTGCCAACTCGATAAGATTTAGTCGCTTCTCGCAGAAAGGCAGCAGTCGCGTAAGCATGGTAAGCTTCTCTTCTTCACTGCTATAGCCGGCGGCATTATAATCTATCGCTCCAAGAAGCAGGTCGATCCATTCTTCCGTTGTGAATTGATCTCGTGCGTCCTTGTAGTAATCGAGGCTGGTTTCATAGGGTCGAAAGTTTCTGAAACTAACGAGGCGTATTTTACCGGGCAACTTCGGCGAAACGCTGTCGTCAGGAGGGCGATACCCAAGCTCGAGCATGCCCCATACTTCTCGGCCGCTAACAAGATCATCTTTGGCCCTCTCCCAAACCATGTCTTCAATCACGGTTTCTTTTGCTGCGAGTCCAAAATCAGGTAGCGAGAACGAAACCTCTCCGCTCCTGACATCTACCTCAATGGAGATCTTCGCAAGAATCTTTTCTCTTTCATTGTCCTTTACGATGCGACTCTTGATTGCCATCCAATCGCTTTTTCGAGGAATAAACTTCTGAACGAACTCAGAAAGCTCATCGTTGTCAAAGCGCCCATCTTCATCTTCAAAGCGCTTCAGAAGCCAATCTCGCATAAAAGACGGCAAGCTTAATGCTGAAAAGAAGTTGCTGGTTCGGAGGTCTTTGTAAACCACCATATCATCGAAATAAGTTCTTAGTTTTTCAATCATGCTTACCAACCTTAGTTAAACCAATCATCGTCATTTGTCTTTGCAGTGCGTTTTTGAACGGAGAAAGTAATTTCACCTATCAAATCGTCACCCTCGTATGCTTCGGCTGTATAAGTTCCAATTTTTTTCAAATCGTCGAATACGACTTCATAGAGATTGTCATCGATTGCCGAAGCACAGTAAACTTTTCCATTGAGTCGTACGCTCAAGTTTTTAAGCGAGGATATACTGAACAGCTCTACGGTCGGATACTCTTTAAAGCTTGAATATGTGGTCTCGGTTATACATTGGACTTCAATAGAAGCGTTTTTGAGCGTAAGCTCAATGATTGGAACAAGAACTTCTTCCAAACTGGCACCGCCATGAACCTCAACATAGGCCTTTCGACTTCCTTTAAATCGGTCATAGTTGGCAAGCACCCAATACTCGTGCTCTTCAGTTGAACAGGGTGGTCTCTCGTCAATTTCGTTAACTGGACAGCATCTCCCGGAATGCTCGCCCTTTGTTTGCATGGCCCATTTATTTTCGCAGTCGTAAATAACAGCCAATCGGCTTGCGCCATGATCAGATGCTATGACAAAGCGCTTGAAATCATGGCTGACTAGCTGTCGTTGAGCAAGTGCTAAAAACTCGTCAATGATTTCAAGTTCCCGGGCTATATGGGTCGGGAATTCTCCGATTTTACTTTCGGGGCCTTCTTCGCCATTGTGCTTAAGCTCGTCCAGTTTCTTCGACGAGCATTTTTCTCCAGGCCAATTGTCATAGAACTCCTTATTGAGAGATGTAAGAGTCGGCAAAGATGCGCGAGCAATGTGTGTGTTCATACTGAGACCAAGTGCTTGCGCGCGTGCCTGGATATACCCAAGGTATTCAACTCCAAGGGCATCAACCCAATAGAGGAAGTCACCCGGACTGTACAGTCGCTCGATGATGGAATTTCTTGATTCGAGCGAGGTATAAACTCTATTGCCATCCTGAGCTAGGTTGAACACCTGCTCTAAAAAAGTAGGCTCGATTTCATTTAATAGTTTCTGTCTTTTGTACCTAGAAAAATAATTAGAAAAGAGTTCACCATCGCTGCAATTAAAAGCATAGTCGAACAGATATTCCGATAAGGCTGGATACACTCGGCTGATATCAGCGGGAATTTCGCCATTCGTCACTATGTCCTCGACTATAGCCTGACGTTCAATCCTTGTAATGTCAGTTAGGTAATGAATCCTCCTATTTCCCAGGCGTTTTGCTTCGACAACATAAGAAACCATGTCCGTTTCTTCGATTTCTTTTTCAAGTATTTTTCTTCGATCGTTATACAGAACCTCAAAGTCAACATCACTTTCATTAGCAAATAGCAGAGCTTGTAAGAGCATTTTCTTGTATGCCATATAGTTTTCAGATTTGCTAATTACAAGCTGAAGATATGGGCTATCTGTTCCGTTAATTAATAGCTTAAGGAAAGTTCGCCATTCGGTTAGGCTGTAGCCATCCAGGTCATCATCTTCGAGATACGAACGCCAGCATTCTTCAGAAAGAACTGATTCATCAATCTCGTTGATTCTGTCCTCCTCATGCAAAAGCATATAGCACGTTCGGACTTCTCGAACGTTTTTGAGTGGGAGAGAGCTCTTGGTCAGAACTGTGCCCGAGTTGCCATGTTCAAGATATGCGAGAAGGTTTCGAAAACCCCGTTTGACGGAAACCTGCGCGGCATCTGTTGGAAGGGGAATATCCTCAGCTAGGCGCATAACGTAGTAATCAACAGAGGAGTCAATCATTACGAAGCGACGATCATTGAATTTCTGGTCAGATTCGTCAATTTTGCGAATACTGCTCCTCATGCCTCGACAGACAACGACGAGCTTATGGGGAAGAACAAGGTCTTTAAGTTTTCCCAGCAAAATATCAGCACTTTCGCATCCGAGAAAAGCGCTCTCGCCGATACCGAGCAATATGCAGTTATCGCCAAGCTTCTGTATGGCGGCAAAGAGTCTGTCAACATTAGGAAACGAATCCTCTTGCTCGCAGTAGCTACTGATATGTATCTTGGCAAAGCTCAGGTGTTCGTTGATGATAGATTTGTACTCATCACTTCCATCTACGGACACGAAATATGGGTACGGGCTATCGCTGCTCAAGTAGGCATTAATCAGCTGGTTAGCGCGATTTAGTTGAGAAGAAGCCACTATTCAGCTCCTCTGTCGTTAATGATTTCAATACCGACTTCAACGTTTTCAGCAACAAGTTCTTTAAGATACCTTTTGACGCTTTCGGCATCCATATCATCAATCAGCTGCTTTACCCCCTCGTTGCCACCAAGGCGGTATCTTGACTTTGCAAGCTCTCGAACAGCATCGTGCACTTGTTGGTTACCGTACCAGCTGAATGCGGAAACAGGTACTGTTTTCTCAAGATGGTCTCTGACCTCGTTTGCGTTCTGAAGTATGGGCCTATATTTTCCAATAACTTGCTCGACAAAAGCTTCCTCTACGGCTTCGTTGGAAGACATGAGCTTCAAAAATGATGGCGATGCCTGTAAATACTCTAGCCCGCGCTCAACGTCTTTTGGTTCGGGATTGTTACTGTAAAGGGCCCCAAAGAGCTTCCTTGCTTCAACCTGCTCATCGCTAGGTACAAGTGCAAGGATTGGCGTACGGTGCTTTGCGGACCACTCTACCCCGTTCTTTGATTGAGTGATTCCTTCCCACAGCGTATGAAGCTGAAATTTCTTTTGATTCGCTCTCGCTTCACTGGCAGATTTCTGCACCGTCTTCTCAAAGTCTGACAGATTCGAAAGAAACGAGTTGTCTGGTAGCCGCGAATAGAGCCTGTCGATTTCCTCGTTACTGAAACCAGTTAGATGCAACTGATACGTTTTCGCGAAGATATCTTTCTTTTTTTCATCAAGAGATGCAAGCGGGGCTCTTTGCTGCTCAAGCTGCTGAAGAAAGTCTGCCCTCTTGTCATGTGCTAGGTCTCCAGTTTTAACAATATCGGCGAGAAGACGGAAGAACACCTTTAGCTTCGGGATACTGTCCGAAAGTGCAGATTGGGGTGTCTTAAGAAAGTGCGCAAAACCTACCCAGGCGCTTATGCACTTGTAAAGCGAGTTGGTTTTACCAACGAATTCGCTTGAGCGCTCGACAATGCGATAATCCGTAAGTAGTTTCCTAAGTTCGTCTTCGCCGGTTTCTTGATCCCAAAGCCACAACGCTTCGCCTGCCCCAATTTGTCTTCTCACATCACCAAGTACATCATCGACGCCAATAGCGTTTGAAATGCGAATAAGCTCACCACCCTCAAAGTCATGAAGGAATTCACCTATTGCCTTTGATCCATTCTCCTGCGTAAAGAGTCGTGAAAGATTCTGCGCTGCAGTAGGTATATCGCCGAGCATGCGACCGAACTCATTTGCAAGTGCGGGTACGTTCTCGCCGGTCTTTGTGCAAGCTATCGCGGATAGCTTGTCGATGAAGCCATCTAAGGCAGAGTCATCAATATACTTTAGACACCATATTGGATATCCAAAGTCCTTCAGTTTATTACGTACATGAGCTGCCGCCTGCTCTACGGATAAGTTATCTGGTATATCGAATACGTCTCTCGCAAAATCAACGAAGAGCTTTTGCTCTTGTGTCATAACTTCGATGTATTTCTCGTGATAGTTGCGGATAGGCTTTACGCCCTTATGTTTGATGTATTCCCCAATAAATTCGGCAAGCTTTTCTACTGTCATTCTTCCACCGTCATCACCTGAAGTGCCAACGCCGAAGCGATAGGGCTCCTGGGCATATTCCTTTAAAAGAAATCCAGTCAGGTAGGCATAAAGATTGCACGGCATAAAACCTTGCTCAGTAAGATAATCGAATATCTCGCTTATAGAAACTCGGGCATCGGCCGCAAGGCGAGTTGCAATTAGTTTATCCAAGCTTGTTTTAAGCTTACTAATTGCTAGTGTTTTTCGCTGAGAATCTTCCCAGTATTTTTCGATACCCCGAACACCCTGCAACAATGTCGATACGCCGTTTTGCTGAAAAACGCCTCCGCTGTCCTCCGAAATGCCAAGCTTTGCACCATTGACAACAGCAGTTGATGAAAAGAAGTTTTCTGAGACTTTAACCGAATCGAAAGACAAGGGGTATTTCTTTAACACGATTCTTTCAAGTGCGCCGATAAGCATAGAGGACGAAGGACAGTTCTCTACGAGGCTGCCGCAGCGAACTTCGAACGACCCGTTTGCAATATCGGTTCTCCAGCCCAAGAGGATATTGGAGGCCTCTTTTCCCTGGTTATCAGCAAGCTTGCCATCTTTGCTGCGCCAGTATTCCTCATTTGCGACGAAAGTCGCCCACCGTTCGAAGGGTTCTTGCCCTAACAGGGTTGCGCTTGTGTCAATGAACGAAATGCTCTCATAGATTGGTTCTGCGGCGGCATCCTTGACAAGTTCCCGCATCTTCATCTGCTCGACTTCCGTTCGGGCGAAGCATACAACGGCACGGAATTGGAATGTCTGCCTGTCATTGGCTATACGGTTTATCGTTGGTTTGAAATTATCTACAGTCACCGCTTCGACTTGGTATCGGGTCCTTTGTGAGGGGCTGAGCGTGATAGCCGTCAACAATTGCGCGTCATCGACGAGTTTGGCAGTCTTGGTTTCAGAGAGGCGCTTGCGCTTAATGTTGTCGATCTGTACCTGATCACCGGCAACAGCGGCAACTGCGTATTCATCACCCTTGTCGGTTGGTTTAATGTAGAGTATTCCCTGCTTAACAAGGATATTTTTGGCAATATTGGTAGCACGATTTGCTTCAAGCCAGGGGTCGCCTTCGAAGGCAAGATTAATGTTTTTATCATTTGGACGAAAGATCTCAACACTATTATTAATTTTTTGGCTAATAGCCTGCATCATCAATATGGTTTTGAGTACGCGCCGCTCTTCATCATGCAGCTTCCCTTCATTGTTGGGGTATGCGTCAAGGATAGTAGCAACCATGAAATCAAGATTGCTCCTACCACTCAAAGAAGTGTTTTCGTCGGTTCCCTTTTCATAGAAGAAATTCCAAAGATAGTCGATTGTGAGTAAATCGCCATCGTCGGGACCATGATGGTTGATAAACCACTGGAAAGCCTGCAAATCATCAGTTTCCGGATTCTTGATGAAATTGAACATGCTCCTCTGATTTGAAGCAAACACCGTAGAGATGTACTTCAACAACAAAGCCGCCATCGGATGGATTGGAAGAAGTTTTGTAAGAGTTCTTTCAGGAGCTCCGACGACTTCGGAAACACGCTTGCGAGAATCGACCATCCGGCTGTTAAGATCGTCAGCAAGTTCATTCCACTCATCCTGGGCAACGGGTTTTACTTTGAGCGCGTTGTGCCCAATAAGATCAAAGGCAACGGTATCGGGCATTTCTATTTCCCGGCGGATAAAGCGATCGCGCACAATTTTGAAAGCTTGGTCCCCTTCGCTTACAAGTGATTGGGACATGTGGGTGACTATCATTAAATAGAAGGGTTTTTCATTGGAGAGTTCCGCCAGCTTCTGGAATTCATCGAGCGTCGTCCTGTTGTTCTTGAAATAAGACGAGAATTCATCCCAGATAAACACGATTGCCTTCAGGCGGTTTTCCTCTATAACATCCTTGATCCATGCCGTGAGATCATCCATGTCAATGTCAAATGCTCTCACGCCTTCCTGCTCGGCAAGTTTGAGAATGTCACCGATAAGAACATCTGCAGTTTGTTCAAGATTGTTCAACTGGGCAACGATGTCGTCAATGCTCTTGCCAGCGAAGCTGCCAAGACCGCAGTACTCGGGCTTGCTCATGTAGAGGCCAAATACCTGCTGATTGGTTTCGTCGGAAAGCCAAGTCGAAATCTTCCCTCGAAGAGTTCGTTCACCCATATAGTTGAAGCCGGCATTACGAAGAGCTTGGCTTACTTCTTCAAAAACCGTCATGACTAGCTTATGGATGGAATTAATCTCTCCGGAGCCATATTTGTACACGGTGACAATCTGGTCTTTCTTATGAGCGAGAAGCTTGTCGCGTAGATCTGGCAGATCACGAAGGGTGTCGCATTCGCTAAAATACGACGCTAATTCATCAGGCGAGCACTCGAGAAGGCTTCTAAGGGTCCACGCGACTCTTGATTTTCCCGTACCATAAGCGCCTTCAATCCAGATACCTTTCTTGTCAGAGTTGTTTTCCCTCGCAAGCATGCGTTCGGTTGCTTGCAGCAGCTCCACGAAAGTCTTATGTGGGAAAGTTCTGTCCCACCTATTGCTGGGGTCGCTTATCGAGTTGGGATTAATTTCTGGATAATATCCTTCGTCAATGTCAAAGTAGTCGCTGTAGGTGCTCATTATTTCTCCTGACCGGCAATCATATCGAGTACGTCTTGCGATGTTTTACGCTCCCTAAGCTGAATCTTTTCTGAACCGTGCGTGAAAGTCGCATAGAAGTAGTCGGGATATCCAGCAGAAAGACCAAAGACGATACGCTCCATTTCGTCAGGATCGTAACCGAAGAGCCTAGACGGAGTGATTCCGTCGGAAACAACGCTATCGTCGAGAATTCTCGAAAGAGTGAATTGATAGTAGCCATCGCACGCTTCAGCAAATCGATACAAGGCATAAAGAACCACTCGGTCGTCACTAAGAGTCGTCTTCTCTCGTGTAATCGAAAGAATCTGCCGGCCCTTCTTTTCAACGCTGCCAAAATTGAGAACTGTGCCAAGTGGTAAGTCACAGAGTCGCCCGAAAGCCTTCGTAATCGACTTTGCATCCTTTTCGCTAACGCCTTCGTCAACAAGCTGGTCCTCTATATATGTACGCGGCATACGCTCACCCGTTGACATATGATCGATGTACCAACGGATTTGCGGATTTGCATAGGCAAGCTGAACGAGAATCAAGCCCCAACTCACATCGCTCTCCCAGCCGACCATCGAAGTTAGTTCCATAAAACTTGTAACGCGGTTCTTTTCAATGAGGCCTGCGTCGGTAAGAAATCTCTTGAACATGGATATTTGCATTGGTCCAAGCGTGTGGTTCTCAAAGAATTCGTTTCCGTATTCGTAAAACTCTTTCACCCATTCATATTTTGGTGCGTGATCGGCAAACGTGTTTAAGCTCTTCATTACCCTTCCTCCATTCTTAGGTAGCTGTAGTGAGTGATATAAGAGGCACCCAGATTCAATCTTTCTGCATGTACCACATTTTGTGCAGTGCTCATTTATGTGCAATTCAGAAATAAAGCTAATGCAGCCATGTGGGCAGTTCGCCTCACAGACGCGGCATGCATCGCAGTAGGCAACCTTATGAAATACTTGTTTGATTTGTTTTGCTATTGAGGTTTTATTTAACGCCTCGGGAATACGCACTACAAGTTTTCCGTCGACTAAATCAACGACGAGCGACGTTGGCACATCCGCAACAGTCTTTATCCACTCATGCCACGAAGACTTAGGCTTAGGGATAGTGATGTACAGATACCCATTTCTCGTGTCTTCAATATAGTTGGATTCATTGTCTTTAATGTCGCGCCCATTGCGTCGCCCGAGCCATCCTCCGTTTGTAATATATGTATCAATTGATTTATCGTCGATTATTTCACGAATTGCATCGGTGTAACGCTGTATTTCGTTGCCATACGCTGCGCGTCTAAAAAAGTCTGCTTTACCGCCGCCCATTGGACAAAGCAGGCAACCAGCCCTTGAATTGCCCTTCTTGTACGCTTCGTTGATAACAAGTTTGTGAGCATAGATATAAAGCCATATCTCAGCGGACGACCACTCTAGGATTGGATTTAGAGAATACTGACCTCTTTGTTTTTTGCCATAATTCTCATATTCATATTCCGATCGACGCAAGCTTTCGTGGGCTCTAACGCCTACGTAGTCCGCTCCTACATAATTATCTTTTCCGAGCACTTCGCGAATTTTTAGAGTCTGTGGGGCAGATTTATGTACTGAACAGCACCACCTGAGCACGTTGGATGGTGGGCCGAATAGCCTCCAAGAGTCCATGGGATCTAAATCGCTTTTAGCGCGGTAAAAATTTATGCCTTCTTCACGACATTGCTCTTCGATAAGGCGAACAGCTTCGTAAGTGTCGGGGAATTCCATTTCTGTATCACCAAAGACAACGATATAGCCGCTTCGTGGTAATGCTTTTTTTACGAGCTCAAGAAGGACGATACTATCCTTTCCGCCAGAGAAGGCCACATGAAAGCAATCGAGCTTGCTTTTATATCGCCGATAGTAATCGTAGATTTTCTTTACAGTCATTTGTTCGAGAATATCAAGGACATCACGATTGCGTGTGATCATGGCGTCAAGATCAACTGGGATAAGCGTCTCGCCAAACGGAAGGAGTGGTCGTTGTTCTGCATCATCTGCTTTGTTGTAGAGGATTTCTAATACGGGATCCTCGCTTAGCGATCCACCTTTTGCTCTGGCAAACTTAATGCCACGGTATATGTAGTTATTTGCTTCAGCCCATAGATAAGGCCTAGCATCTTGATTGTCGAAATGCCAATACTTGTCCATACCTAGAAGTTCTAGTTCTGAGGCATAAACGGGACGTGGTTCGTTTGACATTTGGGCAATATCATTGCCCAAAAGAATGCCGCCTGTCTCTATGTCGTATCTATAACTGTACAATTCATTGTCCTTTATTATTTCTAAGTGCGCGAGCATGCTCAATAGCTGTTCTGATAAGTGCGGTCTTGCGTAATACGAACCCCGCTTTTATGAGGTAGTTAGCTGCCTCTTCTTCGCTCAAGTCAAGTGAGCTTTTGGCAAGCACGTGAGCCAAAAGCTCACCGTAACTCGGGTAATTCTGATTCTTTGGGTATATTGCCCCAACTGCGCCTGTTCTCGCAGGACCACCGTTAATTCTGTAACGCTTGCTGTAGCGCGCTACATAACTTTCCAGTAGGTAGAGCGTCCATGGCTGTCCAACGTAAGGAAAAGAGTTAAAGCTTGAAATTGCCTTGATGGGCACAATGCTGTCGTTTATGAAAAGGCCAAGAGCCTCATCGACAGCATCAACGTCAAAGTCGACAAAGGTATCGGATACAAATGAATCCTGATTTATCCTAACCATAGTTTCGAAGGCAATAGGAAGTATTGTGTTTCGTGCCTGTCCGGTGATGGATTTCTCCAAAACATCAAGCTCATTGAGCGTTGCTCTGTTTAGGTTCCGGCAAGATTCCCTCATCACATCATTAGCTGAAATCGCTTCACCAATACGTGTGATGATTTGACCTTTTTTTACTGTAATCATGCTCGAGAATTTTAATAAAAAATGCATCGCGAACCGCCGCCTCAGAAAGTGTAGGGTTATCACCTAACGTATGAGAAAAATCAAGATTTCCGAGGGACACAAACCCACGCTTAATTATTTCTTCTTTTACAAAAGTCCGAGCATCAATAATGTCGCAAGAATTGATTTCAATGCCATCAACTCGAGCGTATTCGCCGGCGCGCGCGCGAACAAATCTTTTGCTTTGGGATAACGATGAGGCAATTTTACTCGTGGAGATATATGGCAACTTCTTCTTGATTTCCTCAACAGTAAGCTGAACTTTCTCGCCAAACGATCTAATTAACTCATCTTCGACCGATACATCTTTCGTTGTTGTGCAATAACTCTTATGGTAGAAAAGCTGAGCACCAGACTCTTCGATAATCCGTTTCAAAGCGTCAGCAGAGTAAATCATCTTGCTTGTATAGTAGTCTGCCGAAGCACTGTAAAGCTCTTCATAATAGAAAACCCTATGGCCCTTATTCTTTTCTATCTCCAATTGCTCAAGGATTACTTGCCTCGTCGAAGCTCCAATTAAATACAGTTTTCCGCTGAACGTAATACCGTGCTCAATTAGACAGCTTTCAATATCTTCGTCTTTTGGGGCGTCTTTACCGGTCCGCTCTTTGTATAATCGAGCAATTTTCTTTCGGTCGATAACGGACTCAAGCCGTACGCCATTAGAAAATCCTTCGGTAACAACATCCACGAGAATATCTTGCACGTCAGACGGTAAAGTGCAATTTTGCCTCATATGCTTATGTATCGCAGACTTTCCATCAAATGGCACAACACCATTAAGATAATCAATGTACTTTTTGAATGCAGCGCTTAATCGATTGTGCTGCTCATTATTGTAGTCAACGAATTCAGAATCTCGAAAGAGCTGATCGGTCATCCGCTTGACAGATTGCACATCGCTGTTGCCATAGAAGTACATATCCGCGTAACCGTGCTCTCTGGCAAACCGTTCGGCATTGTTTATGGCTGAAGAGTAGCTCCGAGCCGAGTTCTCGGCAAGGCCGCCATTAATCATCCACTCTTTGAATCCAGTAGCTGTATTTGGAGTATTGTTCTGTTTCGCTTCACCGTGCGCGGTGCTAGAGCTATCGTTAAGTTCAAGGCTACAATTTGTGCGCAAAACAAGTGAACTACCGAGTTTCGCTTGGTTTTTTGTCCACCATCCTGGATGCCCGCCGATAACTCGCCGC
>JABLTT010081173.1_pt1 | contig 26154 bp, 27 predicted proteins | sample 7160061 | NCBI WGS metagenome assembly JABLTT01 (sample SAMN14651232, study PRJNA627086) | human gut metagenome | isolation source: feces | host: Homo sapiens
AAAGAATTAGGAAAATCTGAAATTACTTTAAGATTAACTTATGGTACAGATGAATCTCCAATGGATGTATTTGCAACTTATTTACAAAACGCTTTCTCTAGCTTAAAAGGATTAAAAATTGAAATGGTTGCTACTACTAAACAAGATCGTATCTACAACAAACAAAAAAATGGAGATTTCGATTTATCAGTAACTCGTTGGGGACCTGACTATGGTGATCCTACAACTTATTTAACATTAGCTTTAACTGACAACAATAACAACTATGGTCATTGGTCAAATGCTGAATATGATTCAATCATGGGAAAAGTTAACAGTGAAACTGATGCTAATGCTCGTTGGCAATTAATGATCGATGCAGAAAAAATCTTATGTGAAGATTTAGGATATATTCCAGTATTCGAAAAAGGAACTGCTACTTTACAAAATACAAAAGTTAAAAACTTAGGTATTAAACCAGTTGGTGTTCCATATACATTCGAATATGTATCAAAATAGTTCAATCTAAAAAAGAACATAGAGAAGACAACACAATATAGTATTCTGTATTGTGTTTCTTTTTTAAATAAATATAGGAGGAAAAAAGATGAGTAATTCAACCTTAAAATATATCGGAAAACGTTTAGTTATTTCGTTAATTACATTATTCGTTATTTTAATGGTATTATTTTTAATGGTTAAATTTTTACCAGGTTCTCCAATTAACAATGAAAAATTAAGTGCTTCAGCCAGAGCTGCTATTGAAGCACAATATGGATTGGATCAACCAATTCCGGTTCAATTCGTACGTTATATTCAAAATATGTTAACAGGGGATTTCGGGGTATCATTTAACTTATACAAAGATATGCAAGTATCTTCACTTGTAGGAAGTGCTGCAAAATTATCTATGATTTACGGTTTATGTGCAGTAGTTATTGGAACAGTTATTGGTATGTTCTTAGGAGTATTTGCTGCATTACATAAAAATACAATTTGGGATACAATTGCTACAGTTATTTCTGTAATTGGGGTTTCCATCCCATCATTCGTATTTGCAATGTTAATTTTATTATTATTTGCTTCAAAATTAAGATTGTTACCAACTTCATATAGTTCATCGAATGCAATTAAATCATCAATTATGCCAATTTTAGCTTTATCTGTTGGTGTTATTGCAAACGTTGCACGTTTTACACGTACTGAAATGGTTTCAGTTTTAACAAGTGAATATATGACTCTTGCAAAAGCAAAAGGATTAGATCGTAAAACTTTAATTTTCAAACATGCATTAAGAAATGCTTTAATTCCAGTAATCACAATTTTAGGACCTATTTTAGTAAACTTAATGACAGGTACTATGGTTGTTGAAAAGATTTGTTCTGTTCCTGGATTAGGTAAATTATTAATTAATAGTATTTTATCAAATGATTACAACATCATTTTAGCTTGTTCATTCTTATATGCTGCAATGTACATTTTCATGATGTTAATTATTGATATTTCTTATGGAATTATTGATCCAAGAATTAGATTAGGAAAGGATGATTAATAATGGATTTAGAAAAGATTGAATTTTTACCAGACGATTTTGAATTCGTTGGAGACAAACAAGACATTACTAAAGACGTTGTTGCTCCATCACTTCCTGCTTGGAAAGATTCTTTAAATCGTTTTAAAAAGAACAAAGGTGCCGTTATCGGTTTAATTTGTATTTTAGTTATCGCAGTATTTGCTATTTTTGCTCCAATGTTTTCATCATATAAATTTGATGCAATCAATACAAGAATTGCAAGTATTTCACCAGGTGCTGAACATTTCTTTGGTACAGACACTTATGGTCGTGATTTATTTGTACGTGTTTGGACAGGTACAAGATATTCATTATTCATTGCCGTTGTTGCAATCTTCATTGACGTGATTGTAGGTATGACATACGGACTGATCTCTGGTTATTTCGGAGGTAAAGTTGATTCAGTAATGCAAAGAATTCAAGAAATCATAAACTCTATCCCAACTTTAGTAATATTAACATTGTTATTAATGGTGATGAAAGCATCATTATTCACAATTATCATGGCTTTATCATTTACTGAATGGATTGGTATGTCAAGAATTACAAGAGCTCAAGTTTTAAGAGTAAAAGAAGAAGAATTCGTTTTAGCTTCACGTACTTTAGGAGCTAGTAACATGTTTATTATCTTTAAAGAAATTTTACCAAATATTTATAGTCAAATGATTATTATGATTATGATGTCTATTCCAAATGCTATCTTCTATGAAGCATACTTATCATTCGTTGGTTTAGGTTTACCAATTCCAATGGCTTCATTAGGTACATTAATTAATGATGGATTTAACTCAATTACTATTTACCCTTACATGATGGTAATTCCAGTTATTATTTTCTCTATCTTAATGTTAAGTTTCAACTTATTTGGTGATGGACTTCGTGATGCACTTGATCCAACTATGAAGGAGATGTAATTATGGCAGAAAGAGAAAAAATATTAGAAGTCAGAGATTTAAATATCTCTTTTAGAACTGATAGTGGTATTGTTAATGCAATTCGTGGTGTTAACTTAGATTTATATAAAGGTGAAACAATCGCTATCGTTGGTGAATCTGGATCAGGTAAGTCAGTTACTACTAAAGCAATCATGGGTATCATGGCTGGAAATGGTTCAATTGATGGTGGTTCTATTAACTACACTTGGACAGATGAAAATACAGGTGAAAGAATCACAAAAGACATTTGTCAATTAAGTGAAAAAGAAATGCAAAGTGAAATTCGTGGTCGTAAAATTGCCATGGTTTTCCAAGATCCAATGACATCATTAAACCCTACAATGACAATTGGAAATCAAATTATGGAACCAATGATTCATCATTACAATACACCAAAAGAAGAAGCTTATAAAAAAGCAGTTGAATTATTACAATTAGTAGGTATTACTAATGCTGAAAAACGTATGAAAAACTATCCTCACCAATTATCAGGTGGGATGAGACAAAGAATTGTTATCGCAATTGCTTTATCTTGTGATCCTTATGTTTTAATTTGTGATGAACCTACAACTGCATTGGACGTTACTATCCAAGCTAAAATTCTTGAATTAATTCAAGATATTCAAAAGAAAAAAGATTTATCAGTTATTTATATCACACATGACTTAGGTGTTGTTGCTAAAGTAGCTGATTATGTAAATGTTATGTACGCTGGTAAAATCGTAGAGACTGGAACCATTGATGAAATTTTCTATGATCCACGTCATCCATATACTTGGGGATTATTATCATCTATGCCAGATTTAGATACTGATGATGATGAATTATACACAATCCCTGGTACACCACCAAACTTAGCACATGAAGTAAAAGGTGATGCTTTTGCTCCACGTAATAAGTATGCTTTAAATATTGACTTAAGAATTGAACCTCCAATGTTTAAAGTACCTGGTAGTACAACTCATAAAGTTGCTTCATGGTTAATGCATGAAAAAGCTCCAAAAGTTGAAATGCCAGTTGAATTAAAAAACAGATTAGAAAAAATGAAAAAGGAGGGTGTTGAATAATGGAAAATAAAGAACCTATCCTTGTCGTTAAAGATTTAAAACAACATTTTAAAATTAATCGTAACTTTACTGTAAAAGCAGTTGATGGTATTTCATTTGATATTATGCCAGGTGAAACTTATGGTTTAGTAGGTGAATCTGGTTCAGGTAAATCAACTACTGGTAGAAGTATTATTCGTTTATATAAACCAACTTCTGGATCAATTGTTTTCAACGGAAAAGAAATTGGTGGAAAATTAGATAAGGAAACATCTAAAGAATTACATACAAAGATGCAAATGATTTTCCAAGATCCAATGGCTTGTTTAAATCCAAGAAAGAAAGTTATTGATATCATTGGTCAAGGTTTAGATATTCATAAATCTTATTCTTCTATTGAAGAAAGAAATGAAAAAATCTATGAAATGCTTGAACTTGTTGGTTTATCAAGAGAACATGCTTCACGTTATCCACATCAATTCTCAGGTGGACAAAGACAACGTATTGGTATTGCAAGAGCATTAATTATGAATCCTGATTTAATTATTGCTGATGAAGCAATCTCAGCGTTAGATGTATCGATTCAAGCACAAGTTGTTAACTTAATGAAAAAGATTCAAAAAGAAACGGGAATTGCATATTTATTTATTGCGCATGACTTATCAATGGTTAAATATATCAGTGATAAAATTGGGGTATTACATTTAGGACATTTAGTAGAAACAGGGACTACTGAAGAAATCTTTGATAATCCAATTCATCCATATACAAAATCATTATTAAGTGCTATTCCTCATCCTAATCCACGTGTAGAAAAAGTACGTAAATCATTTACTTACGATTATAAAGAAAGTGGAGTCGATTATACAAAAGGTACTGAACATTTAGTAGATGGAACTCATTATGTTTTAGCTACTGATGAAGAATTTGAAAAATGGACAAAAAAATAGTTTAGGAGGCACTTAAGAAGGCAACCTAAAATATTGTAAGAAAATCTTCAAAAAAAGAGAACGAATGCGAAATGTTGTTCTCTTTTTATATAAATAAAAATAATACAAAATAAAAAGGTTGTTATGAAATTATTTATTGAATTTCGTAATAACCTTTTTTGATAATTTCTTTCAATTTTTATTGTTAATAATTGTGAAATTGAAAGTTTTTTTCGATTTGATTGTAAATGCTTACAGAAGATTGACTTACAAGTTGTTGTTAATTATGATGAAGATGTCTTCTAGATAAGAAGATAATTAATTTGAATCTTTTAACCGGTGAAAAGAGGAAATATGATGATTATTGACAAAATGAAAACATTAGACCATTTAACAATTCAAGAAAAGTATTTAGTGGATTATATAATAAATAATCAAGAAGATATTTTAAAAAAGAATATTAATGAACTGGCAAAATTAAGTTATACCAGTAGTGCAACGATTTCTAGGTTGTGTAAGAAACTGGGCTTTAATGGATATAAAGAATTTAAATATCAATATGCGGCTGAATATTCTCATTTACTTGAATTGAAAAATGATTTTAAAATTGAACCTTTTTCAAGTGAGAGTTCAATTGATGATGCTTTAAATAAAATCGAACTTTTACATAAAAGAGCGATAGAGTATACAAAAAGTTTACTAGATAGACAAGTTATAGAAAGAATTTATCAACTTATTAAAAATGCTAAATATATTGAAATTTATGGAACTGGTATTAATTTTTCTTTAGCAGAAATTTATAGTTTGAATTTTGAAGAAGAAGGGGTTATTTCTAAAGCATATAACAGTTTAAATCCAATGCATCTTCAATACTTAAGGCAAAGGAAACCAAATGATACAGTTTGCATTTATTTAACACATACAGGTCAAAATAAGGAAATGTTAAAAATAGCAAAGGATATTCGCAAATATCATGCTAAATCAATTGTGATTTGTGATCATAAAAAAAGAGAAATTTGTAAATATTGTGATGAAACAATTGTAATTATGACCACTCAAAATACAACTGAACTATCTAATGCTGTTTATATTGCTTCTTTACAGTATGTTTTTAATATATTTACTTCGTTAAAATTAATAAGTAATTATTCTTATTTAGAAGAAACAACAAAAGCAGTTGATAAATTTAAAATGGGAGAATGATTATGAATAAAAGTTTTCTATGGGGTGGCGCTGTTGCTGCTAATCAATACGAAGGTGGCTATCAAGAAGGACATAAAGGATTAAGTGTAACCGATGTTATGTCAGCTGGTGACGTTGATCACCCTCGAGAAATTTCTTATGAAATATTAGATGATAAATATTATCCTAACCATTATGGAATTGATTTTTATCATCATTATAAAGAAGATATTAAATTATTTGCTGAAATGGGCTTTAAATGTTTCCGTTTAAGTATTTCATGGCCACGGATCTATCCTCAAGGTGACGAATTAGAGCCTAATGAAGAAGGGCTAGAGTATTATGATCATGTTTTTGATGAATGTTTAAAATATGGAATAGAGCCTATTGTTACTTTATCTCATTTTGAAATGCCTCTTTATTTAGCAAAAAAATATGGTGGTTGGAGAAATAGACAATTAATTACATTCTTTGAAAGATATGCGATTACATGTTTTAAAAGATATAGCAAAAAGGTCAAATATTGGATGACATTTAATGAAATTAATAATCTTATAGATACCGATAATCCTTTTAATGCTTGGACTGGAGCAGGTGTTTTATATGAAGATAATGAAAATATTGAACAAACAATGTATCAAATATCTCATTATCAGTTTGTTGCAAGTGCTAGAGCAGTTCAAAGAGCCAAAGAAATTAATGCCTCTATGCAAGTAGGTTGCATGTTGCATTTTGGCCCAATTTATCCTTCTTCTTGTAATCCACAAGATATTCTTGCAGGAATTAAAGCAATGGATAAGAGGTATTTCTTTAGTGATGTTCATGTAAGGGGATATTATCCAACCTATACTTTAAAAAAGTGGGAAAGGAGTAATATTCAATTAGATATAACTGATGAAGATTTAAAAGATTTAAAACGAGGTACTGTGGATTATATAGGGTTTAGTTATTATAAATCAACGATTGCAGAATATGATAAAATACATGACTTTATTGAAGTACAAAATCCATTGTTAAAGAAAAGTGATTGGGGTTGGGCTATTGATCCTACAGGATTAAGGATTATTTTAAATGAAGTTTATGAAAGATATCAAAAACCAATGTTTATTGTTGAAAATGGTTTTGGAGCTTATGATAAATTAGAAAATGGAATCATTAATGATGATTATCGTATTGATTACTTAAGAAACCATATTTCAGAAATGAAAAAAGCAATTGAGTTAGATGGTGTAGAAGTCATGGGATATACTCCTTGGTCAGCAATCGATATTGTAAGTGCTTCTACTGGTGAATTGGCAAAAAGATATGGATTTATCTATGTTGATTTAGATGATCAAGCTAAAGGTAGTGGAAGAAGATATCGAAAAGCTTCTTTTGAATGGTATAAAAGAGTTATTTCATCAAATGGTGAAATTTTATAGGAGATAAATAATATGAACAAATTTATAAATGAAACATTAGTTATTTATATATCGAAGTTTACAAATACAAAAGTTATAAAGGCTTTAAAGGATGGAATGATGTTTTCTTTACCGTTTTTAATGATAGGATCATTGTTCCTGTTGATTGCCAACTTACCAATTGAATCAGTAAGTAAAGTAATTAGTGAAAGTGGAATAGGAGATGTATGTTCTCAAGTATATTCTTCTACGTTTTCATTAATGGCCTTCTTTACAGTAATAGGAATTACTTATTCTTATTTGAAGAATGATCAAGTAATAACAGCTATAAATGGCGCTTTAACTGGTTTAGCAGCTTTTATTTTATTAACTCCATCTTCTAAGGTATTAGACAGTGGGGAATCAGTTACAGGAATTATTTCTAAAGATTGGACTGCTGGTCAAGGAATGATTTGTGCTATTTTAATTGGTTTTTTAGTTGGATATATTTATTCTTTATGTGTAAAAAAAGATATTAGCATTAAAATGCCAGATGGTGTGCCTAGTGGTGTTGCAGATTCATTTTCGTCACTATTACCAACTGGAATTATTATTACTATTTGTGCAATTATTTATGCTATATGTCACTTTATATTTAATACAACATTTGCAGAACTTATTTATTCGGTAATTCAAATTCCTTTACAAGGAATTACAGATTCGTTCTTTGGGGTTATTATTATGACGGTTGTTATGTCTTTATTATGGTGGACAGGCGTCCATGGTGGTTCTATATGTGGAGGAATTCTTTCACCAATTTTACAAGCAAATATGGCAGCTAATCAAAAAATTATAGATTCAGGATTGCCTCTTACAATTCAAAATGGTGGACATATTTTTACACAACAATTTTGGGACAATTTCTTATGTATGTCTGGTGCTGGAATTGTGATTGGGTTAGTGATTTATATTACATTTTTTGCCAAATCAAAGTCATTACGTAGCTTAGGTAAATTATCCATTGTACCTAATATCTTTAACATTAATGAACCAATTATTTTTGGGACACCAATTGTACTTAATATATATCTATTAATTCCATTTGTTCTTGTTCCTTTAATTATAGGTATAAGTAGTTACTTATTAATGTATATGGGAATTTTACCATTATTTAGCGGGGTTATGGTTCCTTGGACAACACCACCAATTATATCAGGACTTTTGATTGGTGGATGGCGTGTTGCATTATGGCAATTTGTGATGATTGTTGTATCTTTTGTTATTTATTTACCATTTATTAAAAAAATAGATACTTTGGAATTAAATAAAGAAAATCAAAAGTAAATTATAAGAAATACAAATATTTAATTTTAATATCAAAAAGTCGTGAAAAATCACGGCTTTTTTTGTAATGCTACTAAGTTAAGAAATTAAGTTAATACTTTTGCTTTATTTATTGTCTAAGAAATCCACACGATTTTTTGTTAATGCTTATTTAGAAGCAGTGTTTTTTAAAATATGAAGTAAGATTTGAACTTGTTTTTCCATCATAGTAAGTGAACAATATTCATAGGGTCCATGATAGTTAAAACCACCTGTACCAAGATTAGGACAAGGAAGTCCTTTGAATGTTAAACGTGCACCATCTGTACCACCACGAATTGGTGAACAATAAGCATCTAAACCATTTTCTTTAATGGCAGCTAAAGCTTGTTCAACAATGAACATATGATCTTTTAGAGCTTCTTTCATGTTTAAATAACTTTCTGTAATCGTTACTTCAACAATTTGATAACCATATTTTTTATTTAAGAACTCTGCAATGTCTTTAAAGTCTTGGCATTGTTTATTTGCTTGTTGTAAGTCATGGTTACGAATAATATATTCAGCAACTGTTTCTTCACAAGTTCCTTGAATCGAGTGAAGGTGATTAAATCCTTCATAACCTTCTGTTGATTCGGGACGCATATGCACAGGTAAAAGTGAATCAAATTCATAGGCAACACGCGTTGAATTAATCATTTTATTTTTAGCACTTCCTGGATGAATACTTCTTCCATGGACTTTCACTTCGGCACTAAATGCGTTAAAGTTTTCGTATTCAACAATGTGAATATCTCCACCATCAATGGTATAAGCATATTGTGCATTGAAATAATCAACATTAAAGTGATCACTACCATGTCCAATTTCTTCATCAGGTGTAAAAGCAATTTGAATATCATTATGTTTAAATTCTGGATGATTATAAATATATTCCACCATTTGCATAATGATTGCAATACCAGCTTTATCATCAGCTCCTAATAAAGTTGTTCCATCTGTAGTAATTAAATCATGATGAATAAGTTGTAAGAGTTGAGGATATTGTTCAGGGTCTAGATAAAGTTCTTTATCTTCATTTAAAGTAATTTTTTGACCTTGATAATCTTTGATAATTTGTGGATGAATATCTTTACCACTTGCATCAGGAGAAGTATCCATGTGGGCAATAAAACCTATAACATCTCCTTGATGATTATTATTACTAGGAATTGTTCCATAAACTACACCAAATTCATCTATTTTTGCGTTTTCAATTCCTAATGATTTTAATTCTTCAACTAAATAATTTCCTAATTTTAATTGTTTTGAAGTTGAAGGAACAGTATGTGAATAACTATCTGATTGTGTGTCAAAACTCACATAATTTAAAAACCTTTCTTTAATTTCCATTTGTCTTCCTCACTTTCTTTTCTATTATACAACGACTTATAAAGAACTTCTATGAAAAAAGTTTACAAATTTTAAATTGTATGTTACCATACAATTCGTAACCGAACAATATAGGAGGAATGATATGTATAGAGATCCCATTGGACATCGTATTAAGACCATAAATAACCTAATGAGAAAAACAATGGATAAGAAAACAGGTCAGAGGCCTGATCGTGCAACTTTAATGCATTGTTGGATCATTGGGTTTGTTCAAGATAGAGAAGATCGTGGGCTTGATACATTTCCTAAAGATATAGAAAAAGAATTTTCAATCAATCGTTCTACGACATCAGAAATGTTGAAATTGATGTGTAAAAAGGGAATGATTGAACGAGAAGAAGTAGAATATGATGCAAGATTAAAGAAAATCGTTTTAACAGAATCTTCAAGAAATCATAATCGACAAATTGAAGATAAGATGAAAGAACTGCATCAAAAACTTATTAAAGATTTATCTGAAGAAGAAATAAATACGTTTATTAAAATATCCGATAAATTAATTAATAACATCAAAGAAGATTTATAAATATTCATGAAGTTCGGTAAATGAATAGGAAAGGAAGTCAATTATGGTAAAAACTTTAATGAAACAAATCAAAGAATATAAAAAAGATTCATTACTTACAATGTTATTTGCGACATTAGAAGTTATCTTAGAAATCATTATTCCTTTATTAATGGCAAGTCTTATTGATAAAGGGATTGAGGCAGGAAATATGTCTAATGTTACAAAATATGGAACATTTATGTTTGTTATTGCAATTGGAACATTATCACTTGGTTTTTTAGCTGGTAACCATGCAGCTAAAGCTTCAACGGGTTTTGCAGCCAATTTAAGAGATGCCATGTATACAAACATTCAAACATTCTCTTTTTCAAACATTGATAAATACAGTACCGCAGGACTTGTTACACGTTTAACGACAGATGTGACAAATGTGCAAATGGCTTATCAAATGATTATTCGTATGTGCATTCGTGCGCCAATGTCACTTGTTTGTGCCCTTGCCATGGCCATGATGATCAATTTTAGATTAAGCATGATTTTCGTTGTTGCCATTGTTTTCTTAGTAGCTGTGCTTGCAACGATTATGTATCATGCCACAAAATATTTTAATGATGTTTTTCCTAAATATGATACTTTAAATGAAAGTGTTCAAGAAAATGTTGTTGGTATTCGTGTTGTTAAATCATTTGTTAGAGAAAAATATGAAAATGAAAAATTTAAAAAAGCAGCACAAAACATTTATAAACTTTTTGTCAAAGCAGAATCCGTTTTATCTTATAATAACCCAGCTATGTTAATAGCTGTTTATGGTTCAATTTTAATGCTTTCATGGTTAGGTGCTAAAGCAATTGTAGGTGGGACTCTTACTACAGGTGAACTTACAAGTTTATTTAGCTATGTTATGAATATTATGATGTCTCTTATGATGCTTTCTATGGCATTTGTTATGATTACGATGTCACTTGCTTCAGGAAGACGTATTGCAGAAGTTATTAATGAACAATCTGATTTAGTCTCTCCTCAAGAAGCTTTAACTGAAGTAAAAGATGGTTCAATTGATTTCAATCATGTTGTTTTTTCTTATAAACATGGTAGTGGAGAAGCGGTCTTAAAAGATGTTGATCTTCATATTAAAAGTGGTGAAACAATTGGAATTATTGGTGGTACCGGAAGTGCTAAAAGTAGTTTGGTCAACCTTATTTCTCGTTTATATGATGTTGACGAAGGTAGCGTTGTTGTTGGTGGACAAGATGTTCGTAATTATGATCTTGAAGTTTTAAGAGATGAAGTTTCTGTTGTCTTACAAAAGAATGTTTTATTTAGTGGAACAATCTTACAAAACTTACGTTGGGGTAATGAAAATGCAACAGAAGAAGAATGTAAAGAAGCTTGTCGTTTAGCGTGCGCTGATGAGTTTATTGATCGTTTTGAAGATGGTTATAATACGTATATTGAACAAGGTGGTTCAAACGTTTCAGGTGGACAAAAACAACGTTTATGTATCGCAAGAGCGTTGCTAAAAAATCCTAAAATCTTAATTCTAGATGATTCAACAAGTGCTGTTGATACAGCTACAGATGCAAGTATTCAAGAATCATTCAATGAACGTATTCCCGATACAACAAAAATTATTATTTCACAACGTATATCATCTGTTCAAAATGCAAGCCGTATTATTGTTTTAAATGATGGTGTCGTGGATGGTTTTGACACACATGATAAATTATTAGAAACAAATGAAATTTATCGTACAATTTATGAAACACAAATGAAAGGGAAGGAGGAAGAATAATGAAAGAAGGAACAATGAAACGTTTACTTAAAATGTTATGGAGTAAATATAAAATCCATTTAATTGTTGTTTTTCTATGTATTGTAGGAAATGCTTTATTTAATGTTCAAGGAACAATGTTTATGCAAACATTAATTGATGATTATATTGTTCCCCTTTTAAAGAGTTCTTCACCTGACTTTAGTGGACTATTCCATGCTTTGATTCGTGTAGGTGCACTTTATGCTTGTGGTGTTGTTTGTGCCTTTACCTTTAACCGTATTATGGTTTATGTAACACAAGGGTTCTTAAGAGATTTAAGAATTGAAATGTTTGAACATATGGAATCTTTACCAATTCGTTATTTTGACAGAACTCCTCATGGAGATACAATGTCAGTCTATACAAATGATATTGATACATTAAGACAATTGATTTCACAATCTATTCCACAACTTATTTCAAGTTGTATGACTATTGTGACAACATTTGTATCAATGATCATTTTAAATATTCCTTTAACTGTGTTAAGTGTATGTATGCTTATGATCATGCTTGTTGTATCAAGAAAACTTGGATCGTTATCAGGTAAATTCTTCGTTCAACAACAAGGGGATTTAGGTAAAGTGAATGGTTATATTGAAGAAATGATTTCTGGTCAAAAAGTTGTTAAAGTCTTCAACCATGAAGATCAAGCAATTGCTGATTTTAGAAAATTAAATGATGAATTAAGAGAAAGTGCTTATCAAGCTCATAAATTTGCGAATATCTTAATGCCAGTTACAGTACAACTTGGAAATATCTCTTATATCATTTGTGCAATTGTTGGCGCAATCCTTGCTTTAAATGGACATTTTGCTTTAACAATTGGAACCCTTGTAGCTTTCTTAACATTGAATAAAAGTTTCAACCAACCTATTGGACAAATTTCTCAACAAATCAATGCTGTTGCCATGGCACAAGCAGGAGCTGGTCGTATCTTTGATTTATTAGATCAAGAAAGTGAAGATGATCAAGGTGTGGTTACTTTATGTCGTGTAGAAACTGTTGATGGGAAAATGGTTGAAACAGATAAAAGAACAGGACATTGGGCTTGGAAACATCCAAGAAGCGATGGTCATGTTGAACTTGTAGAAATGAAGGGTGATATTCGTTTAGAAGGTGTTGACTTTGGTTATTTTGATGACCGTATGGTTTTACACAATGTAGATGTTTATGCTAATCCTGGTGAAAAGATTGCCTTTGTTGGGGCTACTGGTGCAGGTAAAACAACAATTACAAACTTAATTAATCGTTTCTATGATATTCAAAAAGGTTCGATTACTTATGATGGAATTGATATTAAATTGATTAAAAAAGATGATTTAAGAAGATCATTAGGTGTGGTTTTACAAGACACACATTTATTTACTGGAACAGTTATGGATAATATTCGCTATGGACGTCTTGATGCTACGGATGAAGAATGTATTGAAGCAGCAAAACTTGCCAATGCCGATCTCTTTGTTAAACATTTGCCAGATGGTTATCAAACAATGCTTACAGGAGATGGGGCGAACTTATCGCAAGGACAAAGACAGTTATTAGCGATTGCGCGTGCTGCTGTTGCTAATCCTCCTGCACTTATTTTGGATGAAGCAACTTCTTCTATTGATTCTCGAACAGAAAAGCTTGTACAAGATGGAATGGATAAATTAATGCATGGTAGAACAACACTTGTTATTGCCCATCGTTTATCAACAATTAAAAATAGTGATTGTATTATGGTCTTAGAACAAGGACATATTATTGAAAGAGGAAATCATCAATCACTTATTAAAGAAAAAGGTAAATATTATCAATTATATACGGGAGCTATTGAAATGGATTAATCCATCAATAGCTTTTTATATTTTTTGGACTATCCGTCCATTGAAAGAAGGAAAAGAGAAAGAGAAAGAGAAAATGATCTGTCGACCTTGATAGAAAAGGTCGACAAGCAAACAGAGATCAAAAGATATCGAGATGTCGTAAGAAAAGCAGGTAGCCATGGAGATTATGTGATTATCGGAGTTGAACACCAAAGTACTTTTGATAAAAATATGATTTTTCGCATACTCAACTATGATGCGACGACTTATATCAATCAAGTTGAAAGTAAGAAAGAAGTCTATCCAGTAGGAAGTTTTGTGTTCTATACGGGAGATGAAGAATGGAAGTTGCCAGAAACATTAAAAGAAACATTGAAAAGTATACCATCAGAAATGGAACCTTATATCAATGATTGGAAACTACCTGTTGTCGACCTTAAAACAATGGATGCAAGAAAGCTTATGAATCGAAGATTAAGAGATGTCGTAGAAATTAGTCAAAGTGTGTTTGCAGGAAGTTATGATGGATTAAGAGAAAATCGCAAAATTGAAACAGAAAGCTTCATGATGGCGACAACATTTACGTGTACAAATATTAGAAGAGAAGACTTACCAGAAGGAGATGAAATCAATATGTGTAAGGCAATGGATCAATTATTTCAAAGAATGAGTGATGAAGGAAAACTCAATACTTTAAAAGAACTGCTTAAAGTAAAATTAGGAACTTTATCAAGACCTTTAGAAAAACAACTCACAAATACATCGCTAGAAAAATTAAATGTTCTTACATTAAACATATTTAATGTAAGAAATGAAGAAGACGTTTTAAGAATTATTAACTAGAACTAAAAAAGATTTCAACTGTTATCAAATATAATAGTGAAACCTTTTTTATATAATTAATTATTTTAAAGGAACTAATAATTGAATTGATTTTTGTAAAGTATGTACGTCAATTGGAAGATGTGTGCCTTCTTCACCATCTATATCCATTGTAAGATCTTGATCACAAGTAATGTGAATATGTTGTCCTTGAACATAGTGAATAAAAGGACTTTTATCATGTTTACCAAAACGATAATCTTTAATCAAAGCAATTAAATCCGTAACAGAACATCTTTTAACAATAACAAGATCAAGTTTTCCATCATTAATATCCGCAAAAGGAATGATACCATCAAAGCCACCGACACGATTGGTATTTGTGATGGCAAATATGTAAGCATCTTCTTCAAAACTTTCATCATCAACCGTTACATTAAGATGTAGATTTGTAGATAACTGTTGAGGAAGTTGGGTCATGCCTTTAAAATAATAAGCTAATGGACCAAACTTTTTCTTTTCTTCTTTTGATACCACAAAAGAAATATCTGAAAACATTCCTGCAGCAGCAACATTAATGAAATATTGATTATTAATTTTTCCTACATCACTCGAAATAACATTAAAGTTTTTAATCATTTCTACAATACCATTTACTGAATTTGGAATATTTAAATAATTAGCAAAATCATTAACGGTTCCTGCCGCTAATATGCATAATGGTATTTTTTTATGACTATCTACCATTCCTGAAATAACCTCATTTAAAGTACCATCACCACCAACAGACATGATAAAATCATATTGATTCTCATCACAATCTCTTGTTTTATAATAGGCATCATCTTTTTTTTCTGTATAAAATATTTCAAAATGTTCTACAATGTTTTGTAATGTTAATTGACCAATAATACGATCTAGTTTATTTTGAATAATATGTTTTCCAGATGATGGATTAATAATAATAAGACAACGTTTCATGTTACTACCTCACTTAAATATCCTATATACATTTTAAAACAATTAAAAAAGATATACAATCATTGTTTCAATGATTATAATAAAATAGAATAAGCAAAGGAGTTTATTATGGCAAAATTTTATGCAGTAAAAGAAGGAAAAAAGCCAGGAATTTATCATACTTGGGATGAATGTAAAGAACAAGTCAATGGTTATTCAGGAGCTGTTTATAAATCTTTTACAAATGAAGAAGAGGCAAAAGCATTTATAAAAAAAGAAGAAAGAAAAGTGAGTGATGATTTAACTTTACTTGCTTATGTTGATGGTAGTTATAATATTAAAACAAAAGAATATGGTTATGGTTGTGTTTTAATTGAAGGGCAACAAGTTATTCAACAATTATTAGGTAAAGGGAATATTCCTGAGTATTCTTCAATGCGTAATGTTTCAGGAGAAATTCTTGGGTGTATGAATGCTATTGCTTATGCAATTGATCATCATTATGAGTCTATTTGCATTTATTATGATTACGAAGGTATTGAAAAATGGGCGACAGGTTTATGGAAAGCAAATAAGGAACAAACTCAAAATTATGTTAAAACAATCAATGATATGAAAAAGAAGATAGATATTTATTTTCAAAAGGTTTTAGCACACAGTGGGGATTATTATAACGAAGTTGCTGATGGGTTGGCTAAAAAAGCAGTGGGTATAAAAAAATAAAGCTTGAAAATTAAGCTTTATTTTTTTTAGCAATAATATTAATAATAATATAAACAACTAGAACAATAGCAAAAATCCATAAGAAATCGCTTTTGATATATTGAGCATCACCAGACCAACATCCAAACCATTCTCCACATTTTTTAACAAGAATAGCAAGTGCATAAGATAATGTACCACATCCAATAACACTTAATAAGACTTTCACAATTTTATTAAGAATCTCTTTAAATAAGATAAGAGAGATAAAACATACAGCTGTAACAAATACATTAATAACAAAATGCATATAATTTCCTCCTTTAGATACCTTAATAAAATAGCATAAAATCAAGGTAAATGCAATAATACGTGTACTAATAGATGAATTATGATAAAATATTTTTGGAGGATTAAATTATGAAATTATTAACAGTATGTATACCTTGTTATAACTCAATCATGGAAATGCATAAAGCCATTAATTCATGTCTTTTAATGAAAGATGAAGTAGAAGTATTAATTGTCGATCGTCATTCACATGACGAAACATTACAAGTAGCTAAAGAATATGAAGAAGCTTATCCTGAAACTGTAAAAGTTATTACAACAAGGGAAGATGTTCCTTTTTTAAAAATAGCTCTAGAACATAGTGAGGGCCTTTATTTCAAAATACTTCAATGCTTTGATTATTTAGATCAACCTTCACTCGTAAGTGTTATTGAAACGATTCGTGACTTTATTCGAATTCAAGCTAATTTAGATTTGCTTGTTACTGATTATAAATATGTTATTCCCCAAGAAAAAGAAAAACGTGTCTCTTATAAAAATGTTTTTCCAATGGAAACAATTTTTGAATGGCATAATATTAAAGCGTTTCATAAACATTTTCAAATTGATTTAGGTTCAGTCATTATTAAAACAAGTACTTTAAAAAAGATAAATACAGATGAAGAAAATATTTTTTATAATGAATTAACAGTTTATGGAACAATTCCTTATATTAAATCAATGTATTATTTAAATGTTCCTTTCCATTGTTATGGAACACGTCGAAAAATTCATATTTCTAAATCAAATAGTTATGTTGATTTAATGAAAAGCTTATGGGATTTATATGATGTTTATTCTTTAAAGAGCCGAAGACAAAGAAGTTATGTTATTGAATATTTATCTAAGGTATATGTTATTACTGTTTATTTGTTATTAAAATCAAATCAAAAGGAACAAATTGAACTTTTAAATGTACATTTAGGATTTAATGATCCTAAATTATATAAAGCACTCACAAAGCGTGTTTATGGTTTTTTAATTAGTAGTAGTAATGAAAAGCTTTATGGTATGCTTATTAAAGTCTTTGAAAAAGTTTATCAATTAGAAATAGAAGAATAAGATGAAAAAGAAATTTTTATTTATGATTCCTCTTTGTTTATTTATCATTGATTACTTTTTGATTAAATATCAAGTCATTCAATCAATAGATTGGTTCATTTATCATTTGGTTCAAAATTTAAAATGTGATTTTATGACATCCTTTTTTAAACTTTGTTCAACCCTTGGAAGTACTTGGTTTTATGTAATTCTTGTTTTAACTTTAGTGATTCTAAAAAATAAAAAAGATATTTGGGTAGGAATTCACTTGTTAATTATTCAAGGAATGAATCGTATAATTAAAGCTTTGGTTAAAAGACCAAGACCACCTCAAATATATCATTTAGTTAAAGAAACAAACTATAGTTTCCCAAGTGGTCATAGTATGTCAGCAATGATTGGTTATGGATTATTAGTTCTTGAAGTTCAAAAAAGCTCTCTAAAATATAAAAAAGTAATAGAAATATTTTTAATGATGATGATTTTTTTAATAGGATTAAGTCGTATCTATTTAGGTGTACATTATTTTTCTGATGTTATAGGTGGCTTTTTGTTGTCTTTAAGCTATTTATTATTTATTTATTATAATACCTCACTTTATACATAGAATGTGTAAAGGAGGTTTTTTATTGGATATTGATATCATTAGTGGTTTATATCATTATGGTTTGACCATTATAAAATATGAACAAGATTATTGTTTAGTAGATTTAAAGACTCAAGAAGTTTATGAAAAAATGAGTATTTATTATATAAGAAGATTATTAAGAAGTTGGAATAAGCATCGTAAAAATATAGAGAGTGTGATATAATGGAAAAAAGTTTGAGGTGGTTTAAAATGAGGACAGTAAAGAATTATGTAGGAATTATTTTGTGTGCGTGTGTTATTATTTTTATTTATAAAACATTTGATATTTCATTATTTTCCAATATTTTATCAGCTTTTATTCCTTTGATTGTAGGAGCAATACTTGCTTATTTTTTACAACCATTGGTTTATAAATTTGAAATGTTTTTAGACTCTTTTCAAAATAAAAAGCTTATTAAATATAGTCATACAATTTCTTCTATTTTTGTTTTTGTTGTCTTTGTTTTAATTATTGTTGTTTTAATGATTGCAATCATTCCAGCACTTGTCAATTATGTTGTCAATATTGCGGATAATTTAACCTTGTATATTAAAAACTTTGAAAAAACATTGGAAACTTATTTAGGAAGTAATCTTGCAAGTGAAGTTATTATTAAAATAGATGAAATGGTTGTTAAATATGTTAATTCAATTGAAGCTATAGATCCTATTGCAACACTTGGAATAATCTTTAAAGCAGGTAGTACGATTATTACTGCTGTTTTAGGTTTAATATTTACACCTTATGTTTTAATTGAAGCAAAAAAATTAGTAAGTATCTTTGATCGTTTATGTTCACTTTTTATGTCAAAAGAAAAAATAGAACTTATTCATGATTATGCAGTTAGATCACATCAAATCTTTGGACAATTTATTTATGGTAAATTCTTAGATTCGTTAATTATAGGAATTATCGCATTTATTGGACTCGCTATTTTAAAAGTAAAATTCTTCCCAATTCTTGCTGTCTTTATTTTGATTACGAATATGATTCCTTATTTTGGACCATTTATCGGTGGGTTTCCTGCTGTTCTTGTAGCCTTGATGACAGGAGATTTATTCCATGCTTTAGCAGTCTTAGTTTTTGTCTTTGCTTTACAACAATTTGATGGTTTATTCTTAGGACCAAAGATTTTAGGAGATGTTGTTGGTATTTCACCATTTTGGGTTTTACTTTCTATTACCGTCTTTGGACATTTCTTTGGCTTTATTGGAATGTTCCTAGGAGTACCAATGATTTGTGTCATTCGTATGCTTTTTAATGATATCATTGACTTTCGTAATAAAATGAAAGAATTAGATACATAGATTGTATTTTAAATAAATATTTGTTAGGATAATAGAGGCTTTGTCCTCGTAGCATAGCTGGATAATGCAATCGCCTCCTAAGCGTAGAGCAGTATCTAGCCTAAATGAGCTATAACGGGCAGAAAAAAGATGTGGCGCTTTAGCTCAGCTGGATAGAGCATACGCCTCCTAAGCGTAAGGTCATGGGTTCAAATCCCATAAGTGCCGCCATTTTTATTGGTTTTTCTATTAAAAATAGGATGTTTGATAGGTATTATTGCTTATTGAATATCCTTTTTTCTTTCTAACAAAGTGTGGAACTTTTCTTGACTTTTTATCTAACAAAAATAGGGCTTTTCTAACAAACTAGATAACATATTAGAAATTAAAAGGGACTAAGTAAACAATTTAATAAGCAAAGGAGATTCAAAATGGATCTCCTTTTTTCATATAAAGGAGGTGATAAGAATATGGATAACGTGTTACTTTATTTTTCATTGAAGCATGAAGGAGATTTTAAAAAAATATATGAATCTTTAAAGGCAAAAGAACCTGTAGATGAAAATGAATTTATTAAATTAAAAAGAGTATTGAAAACAAAATACGTAACAATACTTGATAGTAATTATCCTGATTTTTTAAAGCAGGTTTCATGTCCGCCATTTGTGTTATTTTATGAAGGCAATCTAAAACTTGCTAAAAATTTAAAGGTTGGTGATGCTTTTATCTATTCTGCTTTTAATGATAAAAGATATCTAAGTACTGTTGAGCCATCGACAGATAAAGGAAAATTTTGTTTTGATTATATCATTGCTTGTGAAAGTCATGATGAATTTTTCAATATAAGGGAGCATGTAATGGATAAGAAAGTTCCATTAAAAGACTACAGTAAAAATACAAAACATAAACAACAAGAAAGATAGCATATAAAAGTCATCATAGCAGATGGCTTTTTTTACATAGCCAATCAATGATTGGCAAAAAAGAAAGGAGGTTAATTTAATGCTATATATAAAGATAGGAGTGATTACAAATGAGCGAAGTAATAGCAATTGCAAATCAAAAGGGTGGTGTAGGTAAAACAATGACATCTGTTAGTTTAAGTGCATGTCTTGCATTAAATAACAAAAAGGTATTGCTGTTAGATTTAGATCCACAAGGACATTCAACAAAAGCATTTGGATTTTATGACAGAACACAATATCCTTTATCTATGAAGGATGTTATTGTATCAGTTATTGAAGATATACCACTTGATAGAGAACAGCTAATACTTCACAGTAATGAAAATGTTGATATTGTTCCATCAAATATTTCTCTTGCAGGAATAAATTCTAAATTAGAAAGTGCTATGTGTAGAGAAACGGTATTGAAAAGATTTATTGATACCGTAAAAGATGATTATGATTATGTCATTATAGATACAAATCCGTCACTGGATAATCTACCTATTAATGCTCTTACTGCTTCAGATAAAGTTGTTATAACTGTACAAGCAGAGCCTTATGCTGTTGAAGGTATGGCTGACTTATTAAGATCAATTAATATGGTTAGAAGAAACCTTAACCATGATTTAAAAATTGAAGGTGTGTTGATTACAATGACAAATGAAAGAACCAATCTATCAAAGAAAATCACACACGAAGTTAGAGAAAATTTTGGAGGTCATATCAAGGTATTTGATACAACAATTCCAAGATGTACAAAGGCAGCAGAAAGTACAGGAATAGGAGAAAGTATATTTCAATATGATCCAAAAGGTGCAGCAACTAAAGCTTATGAAGCTTTTACAAAGGAGGTCATCTTAAATGCCGAAAAAGAGCATAAACGACATAAGAGTTCCTACGTACGATGATTTATTTACCAACGAAGAACAAAGACAGGAGGCAAAACTAGAAAAGATAATGGAAGTTCCTGTTGAAGATATTCAGGAGTTTAAAAATCATCCGTTTAGAGTTAGAAATGATGAACAAATGTCTGAACTTGTTAAAAGTGTTTCAGAAAATGGTATTTTAGTTCCTGTTCTTGTAAGACCACATCCAAATGGTCACGGATACGAAATGATTTCTGGTCATAGAAGAATGAATGCAGCAATGGTAAATGGTCAAGAAAAGATACAGGCTATTGTAAGAGAACTTACTGATGACCAAGCAACAATCATTATGGTTGATTCAAATATACAAAGGGAAAACATTTTACCAACTGAAAGAGGATTTGCTTACAAATTGAAATTAGATGCAATGAAACATCAAGGTAAAAGAAGTGATATAACTTCTACCCAAGTTGGGCAGAAGTTGAAAAATAAGTACTCAATTGAACAACTGGCAGAAGATGTTGGCAACACAAGGACACAGATTCAACGATTTATTCGTTTAACTGAATTAATTGAACCGTTGCGAGATATGGTCGATGGTTTAAGAAGTGATGGAAAAAAGATTGCATTTAATCCTGCTGTAGAACTTTCATATCTTTCAAAAGAAAATCAACAACTTGTTGTAAAAAATATAGAAGGACTTGATTTAACACCCTCACATGCTCAAACAATAAGAATGAAGGAGTTGTCAAGAGAAAATCGTCTAGATGAAAATGTTATTTATTCAATAATGACGGAAGAAAAAGCGAATCAGAAAGAAAAATTGTCGTTTAAAATGGAGGATATTAATGAATACTTTCCAAAAAACTATACGCCTAGAGAAAAAAGTGAAGTTATATTGAAACTTTTAAAAGGATGGGCAAAAAGAAGAAATAAAGAGCAAGAAAGATGACAGTTACATATATAACTGTATTTTTTGTACATTTTATTTCAGCAGACTTAGTGAAGGGGGAGTCTGTTTTTTGTGGGGAAATGTGACTCGGTTTTCCCCTAAGAACCCCTTTCCTGTTATCTTACTGGAAAAAGTAATATTAGTATAGAAGGAAAAAATAAACAATTTTTATTTTATGTATGTGAATAATTATATAAATTGACAATGAAAAAGCTTACATAGTAAAATTTAATAAAGATAAAATGGAGGTGAATTCTTGTGAGGTCTTTGAAAAAGTATATATATCCAACACTATCAGATAGAGTGTATGAGATATTGGGCGAAAATTATTTTTTGATTTTGTACCCAGTTTTGTTGTTTTTTATCATTGCTGAAAAATATCTTAATATAATATCCTTCGATGGTTTAGTTTATTTTACATTACTTTTGTTGAGACGAAAATTAGTTTATCTCGATTTTTATTTTAAGAAGATATCTATTATTTTTTGGACGATTACTCTGCTGTTATCTGGATTAAGTTTTTCTTTCTTCAAACAAGCAAATTACTTATACATGACGAAAGCATATGTAGAGTGTAATGTTTTGGAAACAAAAGAGTATTCGCTCGTTCGTCGAAATAAGGGATATACAACTTTTATGATGAAAAATCAGAATGATATTGGAGAAGATTTTAAAGTTATTGAAGATATTATTGGAAAAATAGATTCATATGAAACTAATCAAGAAAATAGTTATCTAATAAGATTACAAAATAAAAAGGAAAAGATTGTCCGTTTTAATAATTATAATCAGTTTACATTATTTAGTTTAGATGTTGATTAAGAGAAAAGAAAGGAGAAAACTTATGATTAAAAAAATACTTATTGGAATTGTTACGGCTGGTATGATATTAATAACTATTCCAACAGTAAATGCGGAAGATGAAATTACATTAAATGAAGTGACTGATCAAATAATCGATATTTCAGATAAGTATAATTCAGCTGGTATTACATCAGGACAATTATTGAATTTAATTACGCTAACTCAAACGGATGATGAATTATTAGACGCTTTATCTTTAGATAAAAATGATTTATTTGATACATCTATACCAAAAAAAGTTAATATACAATCATCACGAAGTGGAGATCCATATGATGGAAATCCACCTGCATCTAAAGAGGAACAAAAAGATCGAATGAAATATATTAGATCTGTATATGATAATGAATATAACGATGGAAATCATGATGAAAGCATATATATTTTGTATTTGTATACCTCTCATTATATTGAAAATATAAACTATGATAAGAGTTTTTCAGATGAAAAAAATTTCGGACATCCTGTATATGCAAATATTATTTCGCAAAATGATATAGATGCATATGAACAATTTTATAAAGCACAAGCAGGTGTCGCTATTTATAAAGCATTTAGAACTTATACAATCGGAATAAAGAATTTTATTGAAAATGGTGCTAATTATACACTTATGAATGAATTGCTTGGATCAATAAAAGAAAATATGGATGATGAGTATTCAAAATATATAACAGCTCTTGATGCAGCTGGAATAACAAATAGTACTGATATTTTAGCAACAAGTGCCAAAATGTATAATGCATTTACTGGTGCTTTAGATAATGGAAAAACAAAAGAAGAAGAAATAATAGATTATATGAACAGCCAATTGGAACCTGGATTACAAGGGATGGTTTCTAGTACGTATTTCGGATTTGTGAAAAATATATTAGATAAATTAAGTGGTTCAGGAGCAGCAACTGGATTATTTTCTTCAGTTTTATCTGGAGTTGTTTACTATTTTGATACACTTGCAAATGTAATACCTACTTTGTCGCTTGCAGGCTTGTATTATTCTTATCAAATGAGGAAAGCAGAAAGATTAGGTATCTACTATGGATTAAAACCAAGACCATAAAATGAAATAATTTAATAGTTAACATCAAAACTAAATGTTTTAAAAGGCCTATAGCAATGACTATAGGTCTTTTTTTGAAGGAAGGTGGATATTATGAAGGAAGTAATAATTATTATTGTTTCAATGCAAATTGGTGCACTAATAGGTGTTTTCACAATGTGCTTTTTACAAATTAATAAAGGAAATAGTAAATTTGATAATAAGTAAACAGAAGTCTAAACTGTATATGAAATAAATAATGATGAATAAAAGGAGATGAAGAAAGTATGAAAAAAAGCAGTATTATAGCTATTGGATTATCTACACTGTTGGTTGTTTGTAATGCACTACCAATGAACAACCATGTAGAAAGTAAAAAAGAAGAAGTTATTTCACAAAAAGAGGCATCAAAAAAGAAAATAAAGAAAAAGGATGTATCTAAAGATGAAACCGATGAAAGTGATGAAACTGTAAATGATACTTCCAAACAAACAGCAGAAGAAAATACGATTCAGGAAGAACAAGAATCTGTAAAAAGTGATGTGCAAACTCAAGAGAAAACGAGTAATCAAAATACTCATGAAAATAAAATACAAAAGAAAGTTGAAATAAAACAAACACCAGCACAACCTGTTGGAAGCAATCAGCCTTCTTCTGTAACACCAAGTCAACCAACATCAAATGGAAATACTACTAATGCACAACAAACTCAAAAGGAAGAACAAACAAAAATTTTAAGAGTGACATATTGGGTTAAATGTGATTGTGGAAAAGAACTGACACATTCAATAGATTATAAAGATTACGAGTCTTACTATAATAGCAACGATTACTCAGTAAAGATTTTAATTAACCAATTATTAGATGAAGGGCATTGTGCTGGAAATGAAGAAGTATGTGGTGCTTCTCATTATCGATATGGTACAAATGAAAATTGGATAAAAGGTTAAGTGAAATTTTACGAAGTATATTACGTTGAATATGACGTAAAATAATAGTATAATGACTTTAATAAAAGGAGGAGAGAATATGCCAAATATAAAACCTATCTCTGATTTAAGAAATTACAGCGCAGTACTTGAAGATGTTACTGTTGGTTCTCCTGTTTATTTAACAAAAAATGGCCATGGTTGTTATACTATTATGGATATAAATGAACAAGAAGAAATGTCAAGAAAGGCGAGAAAGTATGACAAGATGGTAGCAGAACTAGAAGTAATGAAAATGTTAAATGAAGGCTTAGCTTCAGCAAATGAAGAAGGCTGGATTGATGAAGATTCAATGAGATCACATTTTAAGGAAAGATTTGAAAATGAATAAGATACACTATTCACCAAAGTCACAACGAGATCTTGATGAAATTTATGATTATATTAAATATAAATTATGTAGTCCAATGGCTGCAAAGAATACAGTATCAGGCATTTTAGATAAGATAGAAAATCTAAAGAATCATTCAGATATTGGAAATATATGGTATCTTGAAAATGATGTAAACAGTGGGTATAGATATGTTCATTATAAAAACTATGTTGTCTTTTACATGGTAAAGAATGAGGATGTCTATATCGTAAGAATACTTCATAGACTTCAAAATTATGTAAGTCAATTATTTTCGTAGAAATTAGATTTATAAGTAAATCATTATCAAATTATGTAGAAACATGATAGAATTAAATACGGATAAAGAATAAGTAAATAGTTTATCATAAATAATTACTGAAAATTCAAAATATTACCAACAAATTTTTATAAAAATCTCTCATTCTTTATCCATTTAATATTATAAGCAGGCAGGTCGATATGA
>JABLTT010001416.1_pt1 | contig 25876 bp, 31 predicted proteins | sample 7160061 | NCBI WGS metagenome assembly JABLTT01 (sample SAMN14651232, study PRJNA627086) | human gut metagenome | isolation source: feces | host: Homo sapiens
CCAACAACTCATCCATAACAAAATCCCCTTTTTCTTTTTATCATACCAGAAAAAGGGGATTTGTTCACAATTTATTTACTCATGCGTTTGTCCTGGGATGTGACACTGGACAGGATGAATTTTTCATGTTAGAATAAGCCGTGTTGACTATCATTATCTCAAAGAAAGGCTATTGCATTTAATATCATGAACAATACCTATAAAAAACAAAAGAATCCACCTGCTCCTTCGGAGAAATTTGCCGTATGCTCTCTGATCTGCGGTATCATCGGCGTTGTCTTAAGCCTGTTTTATCTGCCTGTTTCTCTTTTAATCGGCGGTAATTATCCTGCGGGCCTGATCTGCGGCGCAGGCGGCATTGTCTTGGCTCTCATGGCCCGGAATGCAGATCCCAGCCCCCGCAAAACCCTTCCGCCCAAGGCCATTGCCGGAATCCTTTTAAGCGGTTTTGCTATTATGCTGACCTTTTTCTTTTTCTCTCAGCTGATCCAGTTTTATGATCTGCTGCGTGATCCGGTGAAGGGCCCACAGATCAATCAGTTCCTCTACCAGTTCCAGCAGCGCCTTATGGAACAGCTCCAGCAGGCACAGCCTCCGGTACACTGATTTTTAAAAATGTTTAAAAAAACTTCTGCCGTTTTCACATTGGCAGAAGTTTTTTATTATCTGTATTCAGCTCTATATCATAGCCCGGATGGTCTGTTTGATTCCAAAATCCGAGTGTGCCTCTGCAAGCGCATCATAAGCTGCCGCGGCCTGTCGGAACGCGCCCTCCTCCATCTCCGGGGTGAGAACGGCAAATTCATCCATTCCATAAAGCTCAATGACCTCCGTATGGCCGAAAATCCGCTTGATATCCTGCTCCTTATTGCGGAAGGAACCTGCAAAACGGACAAAGTAACGGAAACGCATATTCTCCATTGGCTCTATGGTCTGCTTTTCATCTCCCCATCCCATAGGAACATTTTTCTTCAGGTTCTGAGCAGCCTCAATGATATCTGCAATCACTGCGCTGGCTGTAGGAAGCTTTCCCGCTCCGCTGCCGTAAAACATAGACACGCCAAGCATATTTCCGCGAACCATAATACCGTTAAATACGTCTCTTACTCCATACAGAGGATGACTGCTGTTTATCATTACCGGAGCCACATAGGCACTTACCTTTCCGTCTCTGATGCGGCTGGTACCGAACAGCTTTACGGAAACGCCCATTTTCTCCGCATATTTAAAATCAACATCTGTGATTTTTGTGATTCCTTCTGTATAGATATCCTGATAATCCACCTCTTTGCCTGCAGCCATGGCTGTAAGGATGGCGATCTTGCGGCAGGTGTCATAGCCTTCTACGTCCGCCTCCGGATTGCGCTCCGCATATCCCAGATTCTGAGCCTCTCTTAAAGCATTTTCAAAGGTATCTCCCTCTTTATCCATCTTTGTGAGAATATAGTTGGTCGTACCGTTTAAAATGCCCGTAATCTCTTCAATGCGTTCTCCCATCAAACAATGGTACAGAGGACGGATAATAGGGATTCCGCCTCCCACGCTGGCCTCAAAAAAGAAATTTACCTTCTTTTTTCGCGCAATGGCAAGAAGCTCTGTGCCGTGAGCAGCTACCAGAGCCTTATTGGAAGTAACAACGTGCTTTCCTGCCATCAGGCAGGCCTTTACAAACGGATATGCCGGATTTAGACCTCCCATGGTTTCCACCACGATCTGAACCTCCGGATCCTCTTCAATGAGCTTAAACTCATGAATCACCTTATCTGCGATGGGGCTGTCGGGAAACTCCCGCAGATCCAGCACATACTTCAGCTCTATCTCCTGCCCCGCCTGTGCGGCGATCACATCCCGGTTCTCTGCCAGAATCTCTGTCACACCGGAGCCAATAGTTCCATATCCCATTACTGCTGTCTTAATCATAATCCTCTGCTCCCTGCCTTTTTATACTTCTCCCTGAAAATCTGCCTGGAAATACAGGCCTATTCTCTTGCCAGTATTTTTACATAATGGATTCCATTTAGATTTTCAAGCTCCTCGATCATACCGGAAACATTTCCCGTATTCTCGCGGATCTCTACACTAAGCGTCAGCGTAGCCACTCCATTTACAGGAATACTCTGATGGATCGTCAGAATATTGGCCCGGTAAACGGCAACTACATGAAGAAGGTCGCTTAAAAGCCCCTGTTCATCATCCATCTGTACCACCAGAGTGATGGTCTTTCCCTTCGTATTGTCGTAAAAAGGAAAAATATCATCCTTGTACTTGTAGAAGGAGCTGCGGCTGATCCCCACCTTGTCTGTGGCCTCCTGAACTGTAATCGCACGTTCGCTTTCAAGGAGCTTCTTCGCCTCCACCACCTTTAAAAGTACCTCAGGAACAGCTTTCTGCTTCACCACAAAATACTTGCTTTTGTCTTCCATGTACTCTTGTCTTCCTTCCTTTTTGTGTCCGCATCAGATGTACATATGTACCCATGTGGAAGATGGTATCATATTTTCCATAGAAATGCAACTGTTTTTCTCCGGAATTTAAATGAAGTCAGAAAAAAGCCGGACTATCGCCCGGCTTTTCCAGTATTATTCTCTGTTTTTAATCTTCTGTGCGTGAATTCCGATCTGGACATCCCAGACTCATCCAGCGCAGATAAGCACTGATAAAGGGATCCAGTCCGCCGTCCAGCACGGCGTCTACGTTGCCCGTTTCCTCTCCGGTGCGCAGATCCTTTACCATGGTATAAGGCTGGAGCACATAGGAACGGATCTGACTTCCCCAACCGTTGTCCTTTACGTCTCCCCGGATGCCTGCAGCCTTGGCCGCCTGCTCCTCCTGGCGCAGCATATACAGCTTTGCCTTTAACATCTGCATGGCCTTATCCTTATTCTGGAACTGGGAACGTTCATTCTGACAGGTTACCACAATTCCTGTGGGATAATGAGTAATACGGATAGCGGAAGATGTTTTATTGATATGCTGTCCGCCGGCACCACTGGAACGGTAGGTATCGATACGGATATCATCGGGGTTGATCTCAATATCAATATCTTCTTTGATATCCGGCATCACATCACAGGATACAAAGGACGTCTGGCGTTTTCCCGCCGCATTGAAGGGAGAAATACGCACCAGGCGGTGGACTCCGTGCTCGGAACGCAGATAACCGTAGGCATTGTCTCCGCTGATCTGGATGGTAACAGACTTAATGCCCGCCTCATCGCCGTCCAGATAATCCAGAACTTCTAACTTAAAGCCCTTTTTCTCTGCCCAGCGGCAGTACATACGGTACAGCATACTGCACCAGTCACAAGACTCCGTGCCTCCGGCTCCCGCATTCAGACGCAGGATCGCGTCATAGCTGTCATACTCGCCGGAAAGAAGGAGCTTCATGCGCATTTTTTCCAGAGTTTCTGTAAAATGATCCAGCATCTCCTGGATATCCGGGATCACAGAAGGGTCATTTTCCTCATACCCCATCTGGATCATAACCTGAATATCCTCGTACTCCTGCTCCAGCTCGCGGAAGGTTCCCACCTCATCCTTTAAATGCTTTGCTTCTCTTACCAGTCTGGTGGAGCGGTCGGGATCATCCCAGAAACCCGGCTCCTCCATCGACCGGTCTAATTCGTTGATTCGTCTGACCTTGTTATCCAGGTCAAAGTGAATCCCTCACTTCCACTAATGGTTTGTCATACGTTGATAACGTATATTTGAAATTATCTAACTCAACCACAGCTTCACCCGCTTTCTTTTTATATTTTTGATGATTTATAAATGACTGCGCACTATTTAATGCGTCCGCAGCACTGCTTATACTTCTTGCCGGAGCCGCATGGACAGGGGTCATTTGGATAGATCTTCTGCTCGGCTCTCTTTTGGGGCGCGACAGGAACCGCATCCTTATTGGTACCTGTAACCTTAGCAGCTGGCTCGCGCTCTACCTTCTGCTCTACGCGGATGTGGAACAGGATGCGAACGGTCTCCTCCTGAATGGAAGCCATCATGGCCTCATACATCTCATAGCCCTGCATCTTATACTCAACCACCGGATCTCTCTGGCCGTATGCCTGAAGGCCGATGCCCTCGCGGAGAGCGTCCATGTCATCCAGATGAGCCATCCACTTATTGTCAATTACCTTTAAAAGAACTACACGCTCGATCTCACGGATCTGCTCGGCATCCGGATACTCTGCCTCCTTTGTTTCATACAGCTTAATGGCAGCTTCCTTGATGCTGTGCTTTAATTCATTTTTCTTCATGGACTTCTTCTGCTCATCCGTAAGCATCACAGGCTTTAAGGGGATCACAGGGAGAAGAAGGCTGTTTAGTTCCTTTAAATCCCACTTATCCGGAGTCTGATCATCTGCAATGGACATATCCACGGCATTTTCTACGATCTCTGTGATCATCTTCAGGATCAGATCGCGCATATTGTCGCCGTCCAGCACCTTGCGGCGCTCCTGATAAATCACCTCTCGCTGCTCATTGTTTACCTCGTCGAACTTTAAGAGCTGCTCACGGATACCGTAGTTGTTGCCCTCAATCTTCATCTGTGCCTTCTCAATGGCATTTGACAGCATCTTATGCTCAATCTGCTCGCCCTCCGGCACGCCCATGGCCTCAAACATATGCATCAAACGGTCTGAACCGAAGAGGCGCAGCAGGTCATCCTCCAGAGACAGATAAAATCTGGACTCACCCGGATCTCCCTGACGGCCGGAACGTCCGCGAAGCTGATTGTCGATACGGCGAGACTCATGGCGCTCGGTACCGATGATCTTTAAGCCGCCCAGAGCCTTTGACTCGTCATCCAGCTTAATATCCGTACCACGGCCGGCCATATTCGTAGCAATGGTAACAGAGCCATGGATACCTGCATCTGCTACGATCTCAGCCTCCAGCTCATGGAATTTAGCATTAAGGACTTTATGAGGAATACCTCTCTTTGTGAGCATCTTGCTTAAAAGCTCAGAAGTTTCAATGGTAATAGTACCAACCAGTACAGGCTGTCCCTTTTCGTGGGCTCTTACCACCTCATCTACAACTGCTTTGTATTTTTCCTTCTTTGTCTTGTATACCGCATCATCCAAGTCCTTACGCTGAACGGGACGGTTGGTTGGAATGGCAATGGCGTCCATGCCATAGGTATTGCGGAATTCTTTCTCCTCCGTAAGAGCAGTACCCGTCATACCTGCCTTCTTATTGAACTTGTTGAAGAAATACTGGAAGGTGATGGTAGCCAATGTGCGGCTTTCGCGGCGCACATTTACATGCTCCTTTGCCTCGATTGCCTGATGAAGTCCGTCAGAATAGCGGCGGCCTGGCATGATACGTCCTGTAAACTCGTCTACGATCAGTACCTCATCGTCCTTTACCACGTAATCCTTATCTCTGAACATCAGGTTATTGGCACGCAGAGCCAGAATGATATTGTGCTGGATCTCCAGATTTTCCGGATCTGCAAGGTTATCAATGTGGAAATATGCCTCCACCTTTTTCACACCCTGCTCCGTAAGGTTTACTACCTTATCCTTCTCATCAACTACGAAATCGCCGGTCTCCTCAATTTCCTCGCCCATAATGGCGTCGATCTTGGAAAATTCCTTGGAAACCGTTCCGCGCTCCAGCTGACGGGCCAGTACGTCGCAGACCTCATAAAGCTTTGTGGACTTTCCGCTCTGTCCGGAAATAATCAGAGGGGTTCTCGCCTCGTCGATCAGCACAGAGTCCACCTCGTCGATAATACAGTAGTCCAGGTCACGGAGCACCAGCTGCTCCTTGTAAATGGCCATATTGTCACGAAGGTAGTCAAAGCCCAGCTCGTTATTTGTTACATAGGTAATGTCGCAGGCGTATGCCTCCTTGCGCTGGGCGCTGTTCATGTCATTTAAAACCACGCCTACACTCAATCCCAGGAAACGATGCACCTGGCCCATCCACTCTGCATCTCGCTTTGCCAGATAGTCATTAACGGTTACGATCTGTACGCCTTTTCCGGCCAGCGCGTTTAAATAAGCAGGACAGGTGGATACCAGCGTCTTTCCCTCTCCGGTACGCATCTCGGCAATACGGCCCTGATGAAGTACAATACCGCCGATGAGCTGTACAGGGAAATGCTCCATATTCAGCGTTCTTCTTGCAGCCTCCCGCACAGTAGCAAATGCCTCCGGCAGAAGATCATCCAGTGTTTCGCCCTTTGCCAGTCTTTCTTTAAAAATCCGAGTCTGGTCGCGCAGCTCTTCGTCTGACTTTGCCATCATCTCAGAACGCAGTCCCTCAATCTTGGCAACGATCGGCCGGATCATCTTAAGTTCTCTTTCACTGTGAGTCCCGAACAGTTTCTCAATTACGTTCATGGTCTACTCTCCTAACTTCTTCCTTATATAAAAGTCTATACTCTCCCAAACTGCGGCTGTCGTGCCGGGAAAGCTGCTGTCTGTTTATAATCTGTCTGAAAAATACTCTCTATTCCCTGATAAATGCGCGCAGTATGCTATGATATAATCCAATATATTGTATCACCAGACGCTGATTTATTCAACTCATTCATAAAAAATTTACATTTCCCGGCAATCAGCCTCCCCGATACTGCAAAGCAGCCTGTTTTCCCCTCCATTCCTGTACATTCCTGTCCTTTTAACAATATGCACAAACCACACGTTCGTTCCTTCTTCTATCCACATTATCCACAGTTATCCACATACATTTCCCCCAAAGTTATCCCCACCTTATTTTCCTTTTATTTTCGTTGTTTTTAACTTATACACCGACTTATCCACATTATCCACAAGTTTATAAGTACCCGTCTTTACCAATTTCCTTCCCATTTCAGATCCTGTTTTTTTGTACACATCTAATAAATTTACACGTTTTTTACATTTTTCCCGCTTTTCCTCTTGACATTTATAAGCCTGCCCTATTAGTAATTCAATATTCTTCTTATGAATTCCAAAAACAATTTTTATAAAAAATTTATAGTAATTATTAGTCAATTCATCGTATTATGATTGTAATTTCACAACAAATATGCTATAATATGCATATCTCAGAAAAAGGAGTTGATTTTATGCGTTATACCATTACAGGAAGAAACATCGAGGTAACTCCAGGCTTGAAAGCTGCCGTTGAAAAGAAGATCGGCAAGCTGGAACATTTCTTTACTCCCGACACAGAAGTGTTCGTTGCGCTCAGCGCCCAAAAGGATATTCAGAAAATTGAGGTCACTATCCCTGTAAAGGGAAATACCATCCGTGCGGAAGAATCCAGCACTGATATGTATGTATCCATCGATCTGGTAGAGGAAATCATTGAACGCCAGATCCGCAGATATAGGAAGAAACTCATTGACAAAAAACAGGCGGCCCTGTCCTTCTCTCAGAATTTCATTGAAGAAGAAGAGGAAGTTCCATACGACGATGAGATCCAGATCGTTAAAACAAAGAAATTTGCCGTAAAACCTGTCAATCCCGAAGAAGCCTGCCTCCAGATGGAAATGCTGGGACATAACTTCTATGTTTTCTTAAATTCCGAAACCGATCAGGTAAACGTAGTGTACAAGCGTAAAAATGGTACATATGGCCTGATTGAACCAGAGTTTTAAATGCAATAAAAGGCCGGTTCTTCCAACGCGGAGGGATCGGCCTTTTTTATGCTGCAGGATATTCCTGTCTTATTTTAAAATCTATGGATCAGTCAAAAAAGCTCACTGCCTTGCAGGGGGTTCTGTAGTTGGCAGACGCATAGCAGATACCTGTAGCAGGATTGCTGGAATGGATGATCTTTCCATCTCCCACATAAATCCCCACATGATTGATATAATCGCCGCTTGCATAGAACAAAAGATCTCCCGGCTGCACCTGATCTACCGGAATCGTCTTTCCCTTACCAGCCTGTTCTCTGGAACTTCTGCCTGTATTGATGCCGAAATGAGAAAATACACTCATGACAAAGCCGGAGCAGTCTGCACCGTTTGTAAGGCTTGTACCGCCATAAACATAGGGGTTTCCGAGAAACTGCTTGGCATAGGCAACTACTGCGTTGCGGGAAGCAGATACGACCTTCGAACTGTCCTTTCCGCCCGGACTGTCGGGTTCTTTATTGGAAGGCTCCTCAGGCTTTGCAATCGTAGGCGCCGCCACATTCTGCTGAGTTCCCTTTTCTGGATTCGCCTCAATAATCGGGATTCCGGAACCATTTTTAGAAGCAGAAGCAAACTGCGCGGATTTCTGCTCCGATTTCGCTTCCTCCAAAGCCTGAATGGCCGCATCCGCCTCTTTCTGAGCCTGGGCCTTTTCCTCTGCCTGGGTCTTTTCTTCCTCCGAAGAAACAGCTTCCTTAAATTCCACCTCTGTCTCTATGTACTCGCTGGATACATAGCCTTCCAGATCCGTATCCACTGCCACCTTTACAAAGCTTCCCTCCTGTCCCACAACAGAGCATCTGGCGCCTTCTCCCAGAAGGGTTAAGGTCTTTCCGTTTAAATCTGGTGTTTCCCGCAGACGGACGGTAGTAGCGCCTTTTATGGTTCCATAGGTATGTCCCACTTCCTTTGCCCTGGCAGCTGCGGCCTCGCCGGTAACAAAATACTCTGCCTTGATATAACCGGTAACGGAGCCGGAACGGATCTTATACCATTTTCCGCCCTCACCGTCTACAGTTTCCAAAATCTCGGCGGCACAGTCATTTTGTATCTTTCCCGTGACAGCGCTGGTTGTATTGGCCTCTGTGCGGATATTTACCGATCCGCTGACCTTTGATACCGCAATATTGTCATAATTGGGCGCGGCAAGGGCGCTAAATGCCCCTGCCAGCGTACACAGGCTGCTGATGATCAGTACCTTCTTCCATTTTTTCATCTGAATATATCCTCCTAGTGCGCCGTAAGATAGCGCTCTGCACTGGTCACCGCGTTCGCTCCGTCTGCTACAGCTGTGACGATCTGTCTTAAAGGTTTGGTCCTCACATCTCCTGCTGCAAAAATGCCGGGAACAGAGGTAACTCCGTCCTCTCCCGCCTTAATATAACCGTGATCCATATCCACCAGCCCTTCAAATGCACGGCTTTCCGGTGAAATGCCCACAGCAATAAATACGCCCTGAAGGGCAAGCTCGCTCTTCTCTCCGGTCTTTACATTGGTTATCTTCAGACGCTCTACGGAACCTTCTCCCTCAATGGAATCAGCTACCGTATCCCAGAGAATCTCTACATTTTCCTGAGCAAACAAACTTTCCTGAAGGCTCTTTGCTGCTCTGAGTTCATTTCTTCTGTGAATGAGATACACCTTGCTGCACATACGCGCCAGAAAAATAGCGTCCTCCACTGCTACATCGCCTCCGCCGATAACTGCTGTTACCTTATTGCGGAAAAAGGCCCCGTCACAGGTCGCGCAGTAAGATACGCCTGCTCCTCCAAGCTCTTCCTCTCCGGGAATCCCAAGTTTTCTGTGAATGGCTCCTGTAGCCAATATCACTGCCCTTGCCTCATAAGTGCCGCCAGAGCAGACTACCCTTTTAACTGGGCCATCCTTTACGGAAATCACCTCATCCTCCTTAAACAGAGCTCCCAGGCGGTCTGCGTGCTCTCTAAACTTCAGCCCCAGATCGTAGCCGCCGATTCCAGGAAGGCCGGGATAATTATCTACTTCATAGGTAGTAAGCACCTGTCCGCCGCTTACCATGGCTTTTTCCAAAATCAATGTGTTCAGCCGTGCTCTCTGCGCGTATACAGCTGCTGCCAGCCCTGCGGGACCGGAACCGATGATGATCAGATCGTATAATTGAGTCATATTTTCTATTCCTTATCTTATTAATTGGTCTACAGTTGGACATTTTTTTACATATCACCTATTATTATAACACAAATTACAAATCTGTTACAGAAAAATTTCTTACAATTCCTGTACACGCATCTGATGATATTAAAATGGCGTTATCCCATCGGAAACTAAAACGGGATACATGGTTTTCCCTGGCAAAATATGATATAATAGGGTAAGATTTGGAAAGGATGGTTTTGCGTATGGCAAGAAAAACAGTACTGGTCACCGGAGCATCCCGGGGCATCGGAAAAGCAATCGCAGTCAAATTTGCAAAAAAGGGATATAATGTAGCCATAAGCTGTGTGCACAGCAAAGAACGTCTTTTGCAGACGCAAAAGGAAATCCAGAGCTATCAGGTGCCCTGTCTGGCCTATATGGGAGATATGGGCGATATGAAATGCTGTGAAGAATGGTTTGAACAGGTAAAAAAACAGTTTGGAGGAGCAGACATTCTGATCAACAATGCCGGTATCGCCTATATCGGTCTCCTTCAGGACATGAGTACAGAGGACTGGGAAAAAATGCTCCATGTCAATCTGACCTCTGTCTTTAACTGCTGCAAACTGGCAATCCCTTATATGGTTCGTCAAAAACAGGGGAAAATCGTAAACATTTCTTCTGTATGGGGTCTTGCAGGGGCTTCCTGCGAAGCCGCCTACTCAGCTACAAAGGGCGGAGTCAACGCATTTACAAAGGCGCTCGCCAAGGAGCTGGCCCCCAGCGGTATCCAGGTCAATGCCGTAGCCTGCGGAGCCATTGACACAGAGATGAACCAGTGGCTGGAAGAAGAGGAGCTGATTTCCCTGGTAGAAGAAATCCCGGCCGGCCGCCTGGGACGGGCGGAGGAGGTAGCTGACCTGGTGTACCATCTCAGCTATAAAGACTCCTATCTTACCGGACAGGTAATCGGTTTGGACGGCGGCTGGATTTAGAAGCCTTCCATTTTCTCCTATTTCATTTTCCTTACAAAAGCTTACAAAAGGCTTACATGCATTGACCTTGGAGTTACTCCAGGGTATAAACTCTTGGCATAAGGAATTAATCCTCAGTCCCGATGAAAAATCGGAGATTGTAATCATAAGAAACAGGAGGAATGAATTTTATGAAGAAGCGTTTCGCTATTGCAACTCTGTCTCTTGCCCTTGCAGCAGGCAGCGCCATGACATCTTTTGCAGCAGGTTTTGTAGGAACGAAAGATGGTGTAAAATACCAGTGGGGCGACGGAGCCTACTGCACCAATAACTGGGTACAGTACAAAAACCACTGGTTCTTTTTCGGCAACGACCAGTTGATGCGTACCGGATGGATCCAGAGAGACGGTACCTGGTATTATGCAGCCGATACCGGCGAGCTTCAGGGCGGCATCATGAAAATCAATGGAAATGTATATTACTTCGACAACAACAGCTGTAAAATGCAGACAGGCGTACGCAATTACAACGGCGTAAACCATGAGTTTACTGAAAACGGCACAACTGACGGCGGCCCATACGTTTATACCGAATGGAACAGCAATGGTACCATCCGCAGAGGAACTAAGTTTGGGGTGCGCTGATTGGCGTAAAATGAATCATATGAATACAGGAACCGCCGGAGATCGATTTGGGTCTCCGGCGGTTTGTTTTATTATATAATAAAAAATCCCACAGATCTCTCTGCGGGATTTTCCATATAACACCAGACAGCAGCACTGTCCGGACAAGATTAACGCTTGCTGAACTGAGGAGCGCGACGTGCAGCCTTTAAGCCGTATTTCTTTCTTTCCTTCATTCTTGGGTCTCTTGTTAAGTAGCCCGCTTTCTTCAGAACAGGTCTGTAATCAGCATCAGCCTGCAGAAGAGCTCTGGAGATGCCGTGACGGATAGCACCAGCCTGTCCGGTTGTACCGCCGCCGCGAACGTTTACTAATACGTCAAACTTATCAGTAGTCTCTGTAGCTACTAATGGCTGACGAACGATCAGCTTTAAGGTCTCAAGACCAAGATACTCGTCGATATCTCTCTTGTTGATAGTAATCTTACCAGTACCTGGTACTAAATATACTCTGGCGATAGATTTCTTTCTTCTGCCTGTTCCGTAAAATTTTGCGCTAGCCATGATACTTTCTTCCTCCAATCCTCATTAAAATGTTAAAACTTCTGGTTTCTGTGCTGCCTGCTCGTGGTTCGGGCCTGCATATACATGAAGCTTTGTGATCATGCTTCTTCCCAGAGGTCCCTTTGGAAGCATACCCTTAACTGCTAACTCTACAACCTTCTCAGGCTTCTTAGCCATCATCTCGCGAAGAGTAGTCTCTCTCATGCCGCCTACATAATCAGAGTGATTGTAGTAAATCTTCTGATCTAACTTCTTGCCTGTAACCTTTACCTTGTCAGCGTTTACAACAATTACATAATCGCCGCAGTCCATGTGTGGAGTAAAGATCGGCTTGTTCTTTCCTCTTAAAACCTTAGCAATCTCAGATGATAAACGTCCTAATGTATATCCTGTAGCGTCAACTACATACCATTTTCTTTCAATTGTCGCTGGACTAGCCATAAAACTCTTCATTGGTCAACCTCCTGTTAATCTCAACCTGTTATATATGGGGCGCTTGCACCCCTGCTATATGTGATAAATATGGGAAGTATTTATCAATGAAATGCTCCACTCCGGGGCTTTGGATGAGCATTTACCCTCAATGTCACAGTTTCTTATTATATAATATCTGACTGTTTGTGTCAACCGCTTTTTTATGGGTTTTCCGCGGTTTTTCAGGCTTTTTCCCTGTTTTCTTCATATTCCATTCCAATCAGGGTAAGCCCTCTTGCTGGAGCCGTAGGTCCGGCTGCTGCACGGTCTTTTGCATTTAAAATATCCGTGATGTGTTCCGGCGCAATCTGTCCCATTCCCACGCTTATAAGGGTTCCTGCAATAATACGCACCATATTGTAAAGGAAACCGTTTCCGCAGATACGGATAGTAATCATTCCCTCTTCTGTACGCCTTAACCGGATCTCATAGATGGTCCGCACCGTATCTTTTACCTGGGTTCTCACATTGCAGAAGCTTTTAAAATCATGCTCTCCCACCAGTAAAGCGGCTGCCTGCTCCATTTTCCCCAGATCCAGATCAAAATAACAAAAATGGGAATACAGCCGTTCTGTTGGAAGTTCTATTTTACGGTTCAGAATCTTATATTCATATGTCTTTACACAGCTGCACCGTCTGGGATGCCAGTCCGGCTCCACCTCTTCAGAGGACTGGATACGGATATCTTCCGGCAGACGCTGATTAAGGGCGAAGCAGATCTTGTCCGCAGGCATCCTGTGGCCTGTATCAAAGACAGCCACATTCCCTCTGGCGTGAACTCCGGAATCGGTGCGGCTGGCTCCGATCACCTGAATGGGTTCATTTAAAAGCTCTGTAAGCGTTTCATTTAATATCTGTTCAATGGTAACGGCTCCCGGCTGCAGCTGCCAGCCGTGGTAAGCTGTACCGTCATATGCCACCCGCAGGCGGACACGCTTTGTCATAGTATTTTCCTCCTACAGATAAACCCGTGACGCAATCATTACCACGAAATAGAGGGCAAAAATCATATATGCATCGTGATCCCTCTGGCTGTACTGCAAAGGCTTCATCTTGGTGCGTCCCTCGCCGCCCTGGTAGCATCTGGCTTCCATAGCCATGGCAAGATCCGTAGCGCGGCGGAAGGCAGAAATAAACAAGGGCACTAAAAGCGGCACCATAGCCTTTGCCTTCTGAATCAGATTTCCTGTCTCAAAATCGGCGCCTCTTGCCATCTGCGCCTTCATGATCTTATCTGTTTCTTCTACTAAAATAGGAATAAAACGAAGGGCAATGGACATCATCATGGCAATTTCATGCACTGGGATCTTAAAGGCCTTTAAACAGCCCAGTCCCTTTTCCAGACCATCTGTAAGCTGATTGGGAGTGGTCGTCAAGGTCATCAGAGAAGAACCAATCACCAGATAGATCAGACGCACTGCCATAAAGGCTGCCAGCCGCACGCCTTCCTTTGTAATCTTGAAAATCCAAAGCCGGAAAATCTCTTCTCCCGGCGTCAGAAACAGATTAAAGCTGACGCTGATCAACAGCAGGATCACAATGGCCTTTAGGCCTTTAAGGATAAAGCGGACCGGCACCTGGGTAAGGCGGATTACGGCAGCCAGCACAAAGGTAGCAATCAGATATCCCCAGATATTATCTGCAATAAAAAGGGAAGCGATAAACACCATAGTGCCAAACAGCTTTGTTCTTGGGTCCAGCCTGTGGACAATGGAATCCGCAGGATAATACTGTCCCAGTGTAAGTTCTCTCAGCATTTTCCTGCCCCCTCTTTCGTTTTATTTCTCCACAGAGTCAAAATGGCTTCTCTGGCCTCCTCTACGGTAGTGATGCTCTCATCAATGGCAATTCCCCGCGCTTTCAGGTCGTGAACCAGATAAGTCACCTGAGGAGCTGCCAGTCCCATTGCTTCCAGCTCCTTATAATGGGAAAATACTTCTCTGGGCGTTCCGTCAAAAACCTTCTTGCCATGGTTCATAACAAGAAGACGATCCGCATACCGGGCTACATCCTCCATACTGTGAGACACCAGAATAATTGTCATATGGCGTTCTCTGTGAAGTCTGGAAATCTGCTCCAGTATCTCATCCCTTCCTCTGGGATCTAAGCCCGCCGTGGGCTCGTCTAAAATCAGTACCTCCGGCTGCATGGCCAGTACACCTGCAATAGCCACCCGGCGCTTCTGACCGCCGGAGAGTTCAAAGGGTGATCGCTTATAGTAGCTTTCATCCAGTCCTGCCAGACTGAGGGCTTCCTTCGCCCGAACCATAGCTTCTTCCTTTGTAAGCCCCTGATTCTGCGGACCAAAGCACACATCTGTCAAAACGTCGATTTCAAAAAGCTGGTGCTCCGGATACTGAAACACCAGCCCCACCCGGGTACGCAGCTTCTTCATATCATAGCCGTCCTCGTAAATATTTTTTCCATTATAATAGAGAGCTCCTGAGCTGGCACGGATCAGCCCGTTTAAATGCTGGATCAACGTCGATTTGCCAGAGCCTGTGTGACCGATAATCCCTACAAATTCCCCATCCTTAATTTCAAAGTTTACATCAAAAAGTGCGTGCTGCTCAAAGGCAGTCCCGCCTCCGTATACATAATTTAAGTCAGCTGCTTTTATTGACATGGTCTATTCTCCTAACCGTTATCTGACAGCGCTCAAACAGCTCGTAAAACCGTCCGGCGCACCTGTTCGTTATAAAAGGGGTAATAGCTCCTTAACCAGTTCCTCACGGCTCAGTATCCCATCTGATAATGGCATACCGGCCTCTTTTAATTCAAATGCCAGTTCTGTAGCCTGGGGAACATCCAGTCCATAGCTCTTTAACTCTCTTACTCTGGAAAATATTTCCTTTGGCTTCCCATCCATCACGATTTTCCCATCGTCCATCACAATAATACGGTCTGCGTCAATGGCTTCTTCCATGTAATGGGTGATCAAAAGCACAGTAATTCCTTCGGCCTGATTTAACTGGCGGATGGTGCGGATGACCTCTTTTCTGCCGTTTGGATCCAGCATGGCCGTAGGTTCATCCAGAATAATACACCTGGGCCGCATAGCCATAACTCCGGCTATTGCGACCCGCTGTTTCTGACCGCCGGAAAGCTTATTTGGAGACTGTTTTCGATACGCAGTCATTCCTACCGCCTTTAAGCTCTCATCCACCCGTTTCCAGATCTCATCTGTAGGAACACCGATATTTTCAGGGCCAAAGCCCACGTCCTCCTCCACGATATTTCCGATGATCTGATTATCAGGATTTTGAAAGACCATTCCGGCTGTTTTGCGGACATCCCAGATACGATCTTCTTCCTTTGTATCTATCTCTCCTACCCAGACAGTTCCTTCTGTAGGCAGCAAAAGACCGTTGATATGCTTTGCCAGTGTAGATTTCCCTGAGCCGTTATGACCCAGAACAGCTGTAAATGAGCCTTCTTCGATTTCCAGATCTACACCGTCAATGGCACGCTTTACTTCCGCAACTTTCTCCTCTTCATCATGTCTGATGTATTCATATATCAGACGGGCTGTCTTTATGATTCCCATAGGCTTCCTCCTGCCCTCTAAGCTTGTTACATTTTAGTTTATATCATACCATAAGTCAAGACCCGGAACCTCAAAAGGAGCGGCCGTTCATTTGCCGCTCCCTCTGAAAAATCCTGTATATAAGCAATGTCTTAATGCTGCCATACTCCGTTTGCATCCAATACAAAACCGCTGATGGAGGTACTGACTGCCTTCGAACCGTCTCCGGGATAAAAGTAATAGTAGTTTCCCTCAATCTGATACCAGCCCTCTACCATTATGCCGGATGCATTCACAAAATAAGTCTTTCCGTTAATTGTAAGCCAGCTGTTGGTAACCATTGCTCCTTCCGGACCACCGTCATTGGGATTCAGATAATACCATACATTTCCAGACTGAAGCCACCCCTTCTTCATGTCTCCGCTCTCTCCCAGATAATACCAGTAATTATTTTTCTTCTGCCAGCCGGTAAGCATCCTTCCTGAGCTGTCAAACAGATACCATTTGTCATTCCATTTCAGCCAGTTATCCTTAATGTAATTTCCATCCGGATACTTAAAATACCAGGTATTTCCATCCTGCCGCCAGCCCACGTCTGTAGTGCCTCCGCCCGGTGTGGTGCTGCCTCCCGGAACACCATTGCTGTTATCCTGTCCCGTTCCGTCAGACACCTCATCTTCATCTATATATTTGCTGTCTGATTCCGTCCAGTCGCTTTTCTTTCCATAGCGTTCCTCTGTGTCGGAATTGGGAACAGTCCGGACCTTAAAGGTATAATCTCCTTCCTTTGTCATATATGGATAGAAATTATAGGAGGTTCCGCTGTATTTTTCCAGCTTCTTTACTACGGTAGAACCTCTGTACAGAATTACATCGTAATGTCCTGAGGTATCATCCGGCTCTTCCCAGGTTGCTTTGCCTTTTCCGCTTCCCCATTCAGCATTTTCAGGAGCTTCGTACGTCCCCTTTACGCCCTTAACTCTCAGGACTACCTTTAAATCACTGCCGCTTTTCTTGGCAGAAACATACTCGCCTCCGCTGATATTTACATTTCCAGAGCTGTAGCTGCTCCGGAAACGGTAGTCATACTCGCCGTTTGAAGAATAGTTAGGCTCCAGCCACACGGTAATCTTGGGCGTATCTCCAATCCCCACATCCTTATCATTGCTCCATTCAGCGGAAGCAACCTCGTATTTGTCCGATGTGGTGTATACTCTGGTGCCTGAATCATCTTTGGATGTCCCCAGACTGTCCCCGCTGTTAATCTCGTCTCCTGCATCCAGATCCACCTCAACTTTAAGTGAAATACTGGTGATATATTTATAATCCGATGATGCCTGAGCCGGAAACGGCACCGCCGCAGTCAGCGCCGCAGCCGTCAATGCCAGACATACGAAACCCTTAAACCCCTTCATCGACGCAACCTCCTTATAAAAACGCTTTTCATTCTTTTCTTATTATCATTATAGTTCAATCGGCATACCAGCGTCAACTTACGATATTCTGACTATTCTGTCTTAATTCTAACGCTCACTGTCACAAACCATCTTTCCGCGCTCCGAAAAGCAAAAAAGGCTGCAGATACCTTTGACCGTATCTGCAGCCGCCTGCATAACTATATTCTGATTAAACTAACTCAAGCAGAACTTCCATAGCAGCGTCGCCCTTACGCTGACCAATCTTTACGATTCTGGTGTAACCACCGTTACGGTCAACATACTTTGGAGCAACTTCATCAAATAACTTTGCAACCAGGTCAACAGACTTGGTGTTCTTCTTCTTTCCGGCAGCCTGAGCAGGAACCTCAGTTACTCCGTAAAGAACCTTTAACATCTGTCTTCTTGCATGAAGTCTGGAAGGCATATCCTTCTTGATTTCCTTCTCTACTTCATCATAAACAGTAACCTTCTTGCCGTCTACAACTTCCTTTACGCGCTTACCGTCTTTGTCCTTGCGGGCAACCTTAGCGGTAACCTTAACGGTCTCGAAGTTATCCTTCTCTCTTACTGCCATTGCGATCAGACCCTCAGCAACCTTGCGGATCTCCTTTGCACGAGTCTCAGTTGTCTTGATGTGACCATGATATAACAGAGCAGTAACCTGGCTTCTGATCATAGCCTTTCTCTGATCGGATGTTCTTCCTAATTTTCTGTATCCTGCCATTATTCATTTCCTCCATATCCGACGGAACACCTGCATCATGCTTCCTTGGACTTACTGATCCCGGCGTTTTCTCCCGTCTCTTTTATTTTATAGTGGCAACCCGCGCCATGCTTCTTTGGACTTACTGGCTAAGGTCTATCAATCTGTCTTATGCTTCGTCGCTGGGATTTAACTGTAAGCCCAGTTCCTTTAACTTGGCAAGCACTTCCTCTAAGGACTTGCGTCCCAGATTACGAACCTTCATCATATCCTCGGATGTGCGGTTGCACAGCTCCTCTACGGTATTGATCCCGGCTCTCTTCAGACAGTTGTAAGAACGAACGGAAAGCTCCAGTTCGTCAATATTCATCTCAAGCACTTTCTCTTTCTCGTTGTCTTCCTTCTCTACCATGATCTCAGCAGTCTTGGCATTTTCAGAAAGATCGATAAACAGATTCAGATGCTCGCTTAATACCTTTGCAGCAAGGCTGACAGCCTCATCGGGAGCCAGTGTGCCATTGGTATAGATTTCCAGTGTCAGCTTGTCATAGTCAGTCTGCTGGCCCACACGGGTATTGGCAACTGCCATATTGACACGCTCAACCGGAGTATAAATAGAATCAACCGCGATCACGCCAATAGGCAGATCTGCGTTTTTATTCTTATCTGCGCTTACATAGCCGCGGCCCTTTGTAATCGTAAGTTCCATATAGAACTTGCTGTCTGCGCCGCCGCTTAAGGTTGCGATTACCTGATCAGGATTCATAATCTCGATATCAGCATCTGCCTGAATGTCAGCTGCTGTGATCACGCCCTCGCCTTCAAATTCAATGTATGCAACTTTGGGCTCATCGGTATCGCTGTTGTTCTTAATTGCTAAGCTTTTGATGTTCATAATGATCTCAGCTACATCTTCCTTAACTCCGGGGATGGAACTGAACTCATGTAAAACGCCATCGATTTTTACCTGACTCACTGCGGCTCCGGGTAAAGAAGAAAGCATGATTCTTCTTAAGGAATTGCCCAGTGTAGTACCGTAACCTCTCTCAAGTGGTTCAACTACAAACTTGCCGTATCTTTTGTCTTCTGAAATCTCTGCGATTTCAATATTTGGTTTTTCAAAATCGAACACTAATAGCCCCTCCTTTTTGGGTATATGTCAAATATCGAGGGTTTAACGCAGGGGAAAACACCTTAAGCGCACCCCCTGCATACCGGTGCATTCCAGCAAAGTACGCCTGTCCAAAATTTAGACAGGCATACCTTAAATACTTTATATACAAGCGGATTATTTGGAGTACAGCTCGACGATAAGCATCTCGTCAACGGGAACGTCGATCTCGTCTCTGGTTGGCAGCTCCTTAACGGTGCCGCGCAGGTTCTCCTGATCAGCCTCGATCCATGCAGGTACCATACGGCCTGCTGTTACTTCCAGGATATCCTTATATCTCTGAGCAGACTTGAACTTCTCTTTGATCTCGATCACATCGCCAGCCTTAACCTGGTAGGATGGGATGTTTACAAGCTTGCCGTTTACTAAAACGTGCTTGTGATCAACGATCTGTCTGGCCTCTTTACGAGTACGTCCAAGACCCATACGGAACAGTACGTTGTCCAGTCTGCACTCCAGAAGGATCATCAGGTTGGTACCAACCATACCGTTCATCTTGGATGCCTTTGCGTAGTAGTTACGGAAAGGCTTCTCTAATACGCCGTAAATGAACTTTGCCTTCTGCTTTTCTCTTAACTGAAGACCATACTCGCTGACCTTCTTGTTTGCTCTCTTAGATTCTCTGTTAGACTTTTTATCAATTCCTAAATAGATTGGATCCAGTCCGAGGGATCTGCATCTTTTAAGAACAGGAACTCTATCTACTGCCACTTTAATTACCTCCTAGATTAAAATCATCAGACTCTTCTGCGCTTTGGCGGACGGCATCCATTGTGTGGAACCGGAGTTACGTCCTTAATGCTGGTTACTTCCAGACCGCATGCCTGAAGGGCACGGATCGCTGCCTCACGTCCTGAACCAGGACCTTTAACCATAACGTCTACTGACTTTAAGCCATGTACAAGGGCTGCCTTTGTAGCAGTTTCTGCTGCCATCTGAGCTGCATAAGGAGTAGATTTCCTTGAACCTCTAAATCCCAGACCACCGGCACTTGCCCATGATAAAGCGTTACCCTGCGCATCAGTTAATGTAACGATCGTGTTATTAAAAGATGACTGGATATGTGCCTGTCCGCGTTCAACGTTTTTCTTTACACGCTTTTTTGTCACTTTTTTTGCTGTAGTGGACACTTTTTTAGCCATTTTAAACTAACCTACTTTCTCATTGATTATGAATTCGTTCTTCCTGTTTTTAAAACATGTAAATCCGAATTCGGTTACGGTGTTACGAATTATTTCTTCTTGTTTGCTACTGTCTTTCTCGGACCCTTGCAGGTTCTTGCGTTGGTCTTTGTCTTCTGTCCGCGAACCGGCAGGCTCTTTCTGTGACGGATTCCTCTGTAGCATCCGATTTCCTGAAGTCTCTTGATGTTCATAGCGATCTCTCTGCGCAGATCACCTTCCACAGTCTGAGTTTCAGCAATGATGTTAGCCAGCTTCTTTACCTCATCATCGGTTAAATCCTTAACGCGAGTGTCTGGGTTTACGCCAGCGTCTGCTAAGATGCGGTTGGAGCTTGCTCTACCAATTCCGTAGATGTAAGTAAGACCGATCTCAACACGTTTCTCTCTTGGTAAGTCAACACCTGAAATACGAGCCATGTGTGTAGTACACCTCCTAAAAATAATTAACCTTGTCTCTGTTTATGCTTTGGATTTTCGCAAATTACTCTGATACTGCCTTTTCTCTTGATGATCTTGCACTTTTCGCAGATCGGCTTTACGGATGATCTAACCTTCACAGTAATTCTCCTTTCTATAGACCACAAAGTTGCTAAAGCATTATACCAAAGTTTTTTTGGAAATGCAAGCATTTTTTAGGCCCAATTTTTATTTTTTCTCAGTATTTATTTGTCTCTCCAGATGATTCTGCCCTTGGACAGATCGTATGGGGACATCTCCAGGGTTACTTTGTCGCCCGGAAGAATACGGATATAATTCATGCGGAGCTTTCCGCTGATGTGTGCCAGAACCTGATGGCCGTTTTCCAGCTCTACCTGGAACATGGCGTTTGGAAGCTTCTCAACTACGGTTCCTTCAATTTCGATTACGTCTGCTTTTGACATTTTCTTTCCCTCCTACTGCTTATGCGGCTGCGGATCCACCGGGCAATCTCTTCGTCCTCTACGCGGCTGCCCATGATCAGCTTTTCTCTCAGTCCCCCATCATATTCCTTAAGGGGCTGCAGATGTTTGATGTTCTTGCGCTTTGGCCGGTCCAGCGAATGCTTTCTGCCGTCTGACAGATAAGCATATTCGCCCTGAACGCGGATTATGATATAAAACTCATCTTTATCATGGCCTGCCAGGCTTTTTACCAGACAGGCCGCTTTCATTTCCGCCATGCTGCACCTCTGTTACAGAGACAGAATCTCTGGTTCGCCGTCCGTAATCAGGATGGTATTTTCATAATGGGAAGCCAGAGAGCCGTCTTCTGTTACAACGGTCCAGCCGTCATCCATCCATGCTACATCATAACGTCCTGCGGTGATCATAGGCTCAATAGCAAGTGTCATGCCGGCCGCCAGGCGGATGCCTTTGCGGCGCTGGGCAAAGTTTGGTATCTCGGGCTCCTCATGCATCTCTGTGCCGATTCCATGGCCCACCAGATCTCTTACCACACCAAAGCCGAAGCTTTCTGCATATGCCTGAATGGCCTTTGAAATGTCATTGAGATGATTGCCGGCTTTTGCAAACTTTATTCCTTCAAAGAAGCTCTGCTGGGTTACTTCAACCAGCTTTCTTGCCTGGGGAGTTACCTCTCCGATCATATGAGTCCTTGCCGCATCCGACTGATACCCTTTCCAGATCACACCTGTATCCAGGCTGACAATGTCGCCTTCATTGAGATAACGGTGTTTGCTGGGGATTCCGTGAACCACCTCGTCATTGATGGAAATGCACACGGAAGCGGGATATCCCTCGTAATTCAGGAAGGAAGGGATACATCCATGGCTGCGGATCATCTCTTCACAGATACGGTCGATCTCCTTGGTGGAAATTCCCGGCTTTACGATCCTGCCAAGCTCCTCATGGACCTTCGCAAGAATCTTTCCTGCCTCCCGCATCAGTTCAATTTCACGCTGAGATTTAATCGTTACCATGGTTATGCTCCTAAAATCTTTACGATTGCCTGGAATACGTCTTCCATATCCAGGGTTCCGTCAACTTCAGCCAGAACGCCTTCGTTCTTATAATAATCAATCAGAGGCTGTGTCTGGTCATGATATACATCAAGACGCTTTTTAACCGTTTCCGGCTTATCGTCGTCCCTAAGCACCAGTTCCTGTCCGCAGGCATCGCATACATTCTCCTTCTTTGGAGCATTGTATACAATATGGTAGGTAGCTCCGCAGTTTAAGCAGGCGCGGCGGCCGGACATACGGTTAATGATATTCTCATCGGGAACATCCACATTCACCGCAAAATCGATTGCCTCTCCATTCTTTTTCAGAGCCTCTGTCAGACTTTCTGCCTGAGGAATGGTTCTTGGGAATCCGTCCAGTACATAACCGTTTTCACAGTCAGCCTGATGGATCCGATCCAAGAGCATTCCGATGGTAATCTCATCCGGAACCAGACCTCCGGCATCCATATAGGACTTGGCCTTTAAGCCCAGCTCTGTTCCGTTCTTAATATTTGCACGGAAAATATCTCCGGTGGAGATATGAGGTATGCTGTACTTCGCAGCGATCTTCTTCGCCTGTGTACCTTTTCCTGCGCCCGGAGCGCCTAACATGATGATCTTCATGAGATTTCTCTCCTCTTTCCTATAACGCAATCAATCCGCCCTTGTGGAATACCACAAAGGCAGATTGACTGATCAAACTGTTATGTTAATCGTTCAAAAATCCCTTATAATAACGCACAAGCATCTGAGATTCTATTGCTTTGATCGTCTCCAGCACAACACCTACAATAATGATCAGGGAAGTTCCAGAGAATGAAATCTGACCTACATCAAGAAGGCCGGATGCCAGGATCGGAACTACCGCAACTACTGTAAGGCCTACGGCGCCGATGAAAACAATATAATTCAAAATATGATTCAGATAATCGCTGGTGGGCTTTCCAGGACGGATACCCGGGATAAAGCCGCCCTGCTTCTTCATATTGTTTGCCACCTCAAGAGGATTGAAGGTAATCGACGTATAGAAGTAAGCAAATACGAATAACAGTACGATATAGATCACAAGACCGATCGAATAAATCGGCTGTGATGGTCTGCACCAGGAACCGGAATTAAGCATGGTCAGAATCTTACCGCCAATGGTATTATAATCCACCGGGAAGAACTGTGCGATCACAACCGGGAAGGACATGATCGAGGATGCGAAGATAACGGGCATAACGCCGGCGGTGTTGATCTTCAACGGAATGTTGGAGGCCTGTCCGCCTACCATCTTGCGTCCTACCATTTTCTTTGAGTACTGTACCGGAATCCTTCTCTCCGCGTTATTTAAAACAACAACAAAGACAACCATCATCACAATAACCAACGCAATCAGAATCGCTGCACCGGCCATTACTGGGATGGACTGACCGAATATAAAACGATAGTAAAGGCTTTTGATGTCATCGGGAATACTGGACAGGATGTTAAACAGAAGCACGATAGAAATACCGTTTCCTACACCCTTTGATGTGATCTGCTCGCCGATCCACATGAGCAGGGCGCTGCCCGTTGTCATGGTGATAACTGCAATGATCACATTCCATGCATTGAAATCATGAAGAAGGCCCTGGCGTCCAAAGCCGATTGCCATGGCACTGGATTCTAAAAGAGCCAGCGCAACGGTTGTATATCGGGTGTATTCCTGAATTTTCTTTCTTCCTTCTTCTCCATCCTTCTGCAGCTCTTCCAGCTTTGGAATCGCAATGGTGAGCAGCTGAATGATAATGGAAGAAGTGATGTATGGCGTAATGCTCAGAGCAAAGATGGACATATTGGAAAATGAATCACCTGTCATTGCATTGAAAAAGCCGAATACATCTGCTGTCTGTTTTGCAAACCAGTCCTTAAAGAACGTGGTCTCAATTCCCGGGATGGGAAGCTGGCAGCCAAAACGGATGACTACCAGCATCATAAGGGTATAAAGGATCTTCTCACGAAGCTCTTTTACCTTGAAAGCGTTTCTAATCGTTTTAAACATTAGATCACCTCGCAGGTTCCACCTAAAGCCTCGATTTTAGATTTTGCACCTTCACTGAATGCATTCACCTTAACGGTCAGCTTTTTGGTTAATTCTCCATTTCCAAGGATCTTAACACCATCTCTTGGGTTCTTAACCACACCAGCCTCCAGCAGGGTCTCTACTGTAACTACGGTATCGTTATCGAATCTCTCAAGAGCGCTTACGTTAATGCCAACAATGTGCTTGGAATTCATATTTGTAAATCCGCGCTTTGGCAGACGTCTGTATAATGGCATCTGTCCGCCTTCAAAGCCTGGTCTTGGTGCTCCGGAACGAGCTTTCTGGCCCTTATGACCCTTACCAGCGGTCTTACCATTGCCTGAACCATGGCCGCGGCCTCTTCTAAAATTGTCGCTGTGCTTTGAACCTGCAGCAGGCTGTAAATTTGATAACTCCATGACTGCACCTCCTTACTTTATCTAAAATTTAGATCTCTTCTACTTTAACTAAGTGTCTTACACACTGGATCATGCCTCTGACAGAACCGTTATCCGGCATCTCAACTGTCTTGTGCATCTTGTTCAGTCCAAGTGCCTCAACCGTTGCTCTCTGCTTTGGAATAGCACCGATAGGGGACTTGACTAATGTGATCTTTAATCTCTCTGCCATGTCTCTTTCCTCCTATTAGCCTAAAATTTCTTCAACAGATTTGCCGCGCAGTTTTGCGATCTCTTCAGGAGTCTTTAAGGACGTTAAACCTGCAACAGTTGCAAGAACTACATTGGTCTTGTTATTGGAACCTAAGGACTTGGTACGGATATTCTTGATACCTGCTAACTCTACAACGGCACGAGCAGGACCGCCTGCGATGATACCGGTACCTTCAGGAGCTCTCTTTAACAGAACGTTTGCGCTTCCGAACTTTCCGATAAAGTCATGAGGAATACTGTTGTTCTCATCCATTGGGATCTCAACCAGATTCTTAACAGCAGCCTCTTTACCTTTACGGATTGCTTCCGGAACCTCTCCTGCCTTGCCAAGGCCAACGCCTACATGGCCGTTTCCGTCACCAACTACTACCAGAGCGGAAAATCTCATGGTACGTCCACCTTTAACAGTCTTGGATACTCTCTTGATTGCCACTACTCTATCATTCAGCTCCAACTGACTGGCATCAATAATTGTACGCTTCATGCTTGTTCTCCTCTCTATTAGAAATTCAGACCAGCTTCACGAGCTGCATCTGCTAATGCCTGAATTTTGCCCTGATATATAAAGCCGCCTCTATCGAAAACAACTTCCGTGATACCTTTTTCAAGGGCTCTCTTTGCGATCACTGTACCAACGTATGCTGCAGCTGCCTTGTCATTTGTCTTCTCCAGTTCAGCCTTGATTTCTTTCTCAACTGTGGAAGCAGCAACCAGAGTGTTACCAACCGTATCGTCGATAATTTGAGCATACATATGATTATTACTTCTAAACACTGCCAGACGCGGTCTCTCTGCTGTGCCAGCAAAACG
>JABLTT010037272.1_pt1 | contig 25836 bp, 21 predicted proteins | sample 7160061 | NCBI WGS metagenome assembly JABLTT01 (sample SAMN14651232, study PRJNA627086) | human gut metagenome | isolation source: feces | host: Homo sapiens
ATCACCGGAGAAGCGCTGAATAAGAAGAAGATCAGTGATATCATTGCCAAGCTGTACGGCGGAGCGCTGATCATTGAAAAAGCAGGAAAATTAAGTGAAAGAACGGTTGCGAAGCTGAACAAGGCGATGGAAAAGGATACAGGTGAGATGCTGATCGTATTGGAAGAGCAGAGAAAGCCGCTGGATCGGGTGCTTTCTTCCAATAGAGAATTCAGAAAGAAATTTACAAGCAGATTGGAAGTGCCGATCTTTGTAAATGACGAGCTGGTTACATTCGGTCAGACGTATGCACAGGAGAATGGATACCGGATCGACGAGATGGGAATCCTGGCGCTGTACAGCCGGATCGATGCGATGCAGAGAGAAGATCACGCAGTGACAGTCGCAGAAGTAAAAGATATCATGGATGAGGCTATGGCGCATTCCCAGAAGGTATCTGCAAAGAAACTTGTAAAACGGGTACTTGGAAAGAATACAGACGATGCAGACCGCATTATTTTGACAGAAAAAGACTTTAATATTTAAATGGAAAGTGGAGGAAAGAGATTTCTTCCACTTTTTTTGAAAATATATACAAAAAAATAAAAAAGAAGTCCTTGGAAGAATTAGAAAATTATATAAAAAACGAAAGAATGTGAGGAGATATTATTGCGCTTTTTATGTCAAACAGGTGAGGATTTGTTACATATTGTGTACTGTTATCAAAATTAGGAAATTATTGTATAAAAAGGCGTTATATGTTGAAAAACGTAGAGAAATGTAGTAAATTTAAATAGATAGACGATGTTTATGAAATTTTTATAAACATCAGGGATTGGGGATGGAAGAGGATAAGGATATTATCCAATGTTTGAAAATAAGTAACACTTAGGAGGAGAGTTTTGTGGGAAAGAGTTTGAATCAAGCAAAAGCAAATGCGATTCGATACACGAAGAAGAAGGTTGAGCACTGGCAGCTTGTTTCCCTTGCACTGGCCGGATACGATGCAATTTCGATCATTATTGCATTTTTTCTGGCACTGTGGTTTCGGTTTGACTGCAGGTATTCTATGATCCCAAAGGAATTTTTGGGAGCATACCTTAAATTTATTGGTATTTATGTCATATTTTCGTTATTCGTATTTTGGCGTCTACGTCTGTACAACAGTATCTGGAGATTTGCAAGCTATAGTGAGTTAGTACGTATGATAGTTGCAACAGGTATTTCAAGTTTGTTTCATTGTACAGGTATGACGCTTTTTTTGGGCAGAATGCCGCTTTCGTATTATTTTTTCGGAACGGTGATCCAGTTTGGTATGACGCTGATGGTACGTTTTGCCTATCGGTTCGTTTTACTGGAGAGAAGTAAGCGGCGTAAAACAGAAGAGATCGCAAAAGCGAAGCGGGTACTTCTGATCGGGGGCGGAAAGGCCGGTCAGATCATCCTGCGGGATATCAAGACCGCAAAAGAGCTGAAGGATATTGTCTGCTGTATTATTGACGATAACCCGAATAAATGGGGAAGATATATCGAAGGTGTGCCGATCGTCGGCGGTCGGGACGATATCTTATCGTGTGTGGAACGCTATAAGATCGACAAGATCATTGTAGCGGTACCGAGCGCTACGGCAGAGGAAAAGAGAGATATTCTGAATATCTGTAAAGAGACGGGATGTGAGCTGAAAAACCTGCCGGGCGTGTATCAGTTCCTGACTGGAGAGGTCAAGGTGAGCGCTTTGCGGGATGTCGACGTGGAGGAGCTGCTGGGACGGGAGCCGATCAAAGTAAATATGGAAGAGATCCATGCGTTTATTCATGGCAAAAAGGTGATGGTGACCGGAGGAGGCGGAAGCATTGGATCCGGACTCTGTCGTCAGATCGCATCGTATCAACCGAAACAGTTGATCGTGTTTGATATTTATGAAAACAATGCATATGATATTCAACAGGAATTGAAAAAGAAATACCCGGATCTGGATCTGGTGGTCCTGGTTGGTTCCATTCGGGATTCCAGAAGGATCAATGCGGTATTTGAGACGTATCGGCCAGAGGTGGTGTACCATGCAGCTGCTCATAAACATGTACCGCTGATGGAAGACAGCCCATGCGAATCCATCAAAAACAATGCGATCGGAACGTATAAGACGGCCTATGCGGCGATGATGAACGGCTGCCAGAGATTTGTTCTGATCAGCACGGATAAGGCGGTCAATCCGACGAATATTATGGGAGCGAGCAAGCGTCTGTGCGAGATGATCATCCAGTCCTTTGATCGTATGATCAAAGAGGGGACACCGGAGAAGCTGCCGATTCTGTATGCCCATGCAGATGATGAAGACGGAGCAATGGTGCAGCAGGAATTCCCGAAAGATATCAAGACAGAGTTTGTGGCAGTCCGCTTTGGAAATGTACTGGGAAGCAATGGTTCGGTAATCCCACTGTTTAAAAAGCAGATTGAAGCGGGAGGACCGGTCACGGTGACTCATCCGGATATTATCCGTTATTTCATGACGATTCCGGAAGCAGTCAGTCTTGTTCTGCAGGCAGGAACGTATGCGCATGGCGGAGAAATCTTTGTGTTGGATATGGGAAGTCCGGTGAAGATCGATACTCTGGCAAGAAACCTGATCAAGCTGTCCGGACTGAAACCGGATGTGGATATCAAGGTGGAATATACGGGATTAAGACCGGGAGAAAAGCTCTATGAAGAGAAGCTGATGGCAGAAGAAGGGTTGAAGAAGACGAGGAACGAACTGATCCATATAGGATGTCCGATTCCGTTTGAAGTCGAAGCATTTTTAAAAGAGCTGGAGACATTAATGGGTATGGCATACATCAATGCAGACAATATCCGGGAAAAAGTAGCTGAAGTTGTGACAACGTACCATCCGGCAGGCGAACATGGAAGCGAGAAAAAGGGCGAAGTGTATGAAAGACTGCTGGGGGAAGAGAGTGTGTAAAAAGGCAATATAGGAGTAGGACATATGTCAATTGATAAAAAGAGAATTGGAAAAATATTGAAAGTGACAGCAATTGGCACAGGAGTCACTTTTTTGGGCTTGAATATGATTGCAAAAAAGAAAAAAGGGGATTCCGTTTTTGAAAAAGAAAAAGATCAGAAAAATCCTTTTGCTGGGAAAAAAGTTGTTTTTGTAGAAGATGAAAGTGATGAAGAGAATGCAGATGGTGTCAGAGGTCATTTGGAAGCAGTTGGAGAAACTAAAAAAAGTAAAGGAATTTATGACAGATACATTAAGAGAGCCATAGATGTTGTGCTCTCTTTTGGTGGATTAGTGGTCTTATCTCCTATTTATGCGGGAATTGCAATTGCAATTAAAATAGATGATCCAGGACCTGTATTCTTTACGCAGAAAAGAGTAGGGCAGAATAAAGAATTTTTCAAAATACATAAATTCCGTAGTATGAAAATGAGTACGCCACATGATGTGCCAACTCATATGTTGGGAGATCCGGATCAGTACATTACAAGAGTTGGAAAATTTTTAAGAAAACACAGTTTGGATGAGCTTCCGCAGATTTGGGACATTTTTATCGGAAATATGTCTGTGATTGGGCCTCGTCCGGCTCTTTGGAATCAGGATGTGCTGATTGCAGAACGTGAGAAATATCATGCAAATGATGTAAAACCAGGACTGACAGGCTGGGCACAGATCAATGGAAGAGATGAGCTGGAAATTCCTGTGAAAGCGAAGTTAGATGGAGAATATGTGGAAAAAGAAAGCTTGCTCTTTGATATCAAGTGCTTTTTGGGAACGATTGGTTCTGTGTTAAGTTCAGATGGAGTTGTAGAAGGTGGAACGGGAGAACTAACTAAAGCAGGAGTAGAGGATGAGAGAGATATTTCTCCAGAAAAGGCAGCACAGCAAATTAAAGCCGGAGCAAAAGTTATGGGGGCTTTATCTGCTGCTATGCTGGGAATAGCAGGAATTGTTAGTTGGATATTTTTACGTAAAGATACAACAAAATCAGATAAAAAGAAGCATACTGTAGTAAAAAGATGGGTGCTGTTAGGTACCATTTTTGAAAGCATTGCAATCGTATTCGTCAATATTAAGGGATGGGTAAAAATGGGAGATGACTTTGTGAATGATAGTTCTGAAGAAGGGGAGAAAACAATCCAACCAGTGGGAAACATAGGATACAAAAAGGTGCTGATCACAGGTCAGGGAAGCTATATTGGAACTGCTGTGGAACGTTGGTTATTGAAAGATAAAGATCATTATCAAGTAGATACTTTAGATATGCAAGATGAGACATGGAGAGACACAGATTTTTCCCAATATGATGTGGTTTATCATGTTGCAGGAATTGCACACGCAGATGTAGGAAATGTAACGGAAGAGCAGAAACAGTTATACTATAAAGTCAATACCGATTTGACAATAGAAGTTGTGGAAAGAGCTAGGCAGGCAAAAGTAAAACAGTTTATATTTATGTCATCTATGATAGTATATTCTGGATGTAAAGAGAATTTTATTACCTCAGAAACTGAGCCTTGTCCTTTGAATTTTTATGGTGATAGCAAATGGAGGGCAGATCAGAAAATACAGGAAATGGATGCAGAGAACTTTAAAGTTGTAGTATTACGTCCACCTATGATTTATGGAAAAGGATCAAAAGGAAATTATCCTCAATTAGCAAAATTAGCATCCAAATTACCAGTATTTCCAATTGTAAAGAATCAAAGATCCATGCTTCATATCGATAATCTGTGTCAGTTTGTGAAATTGATGATTGACAACGAAGAACACGGAGTGTTCTTCCCACAAAACGGAGAATATTCGAATACGTCTGATATGGTGCAGATGATTGCGGAAGTAAAGGGACATAGAATTATCATGATTCCATTCGTTGGCATATTCATAAAATTGTTGGAAAAGGTTCCGGGGAAAATAGGAGGATTAACGATAAAAGCATTTGGAAATTCTTCTTATGACATGAGTATGAGTGAATATAAGGAAAACTATAGGGTGAACAGTCTGAGAAAATCAATTGTTTTAACAGAAGGTACCCATCTGGAGGAATAGAAAATGTCTAAGAAAAAGCACATCTTAGTAGTAAGTCAGTATTTTTATCCAGAACCATTTCGAATCAATGATATTTGTTCAGAATGGGTAAAAAGAGGATATCAAGTAACGGTACTGACAGGAATTCCAAATTATCCACAAGGAAAATATTATGAAGGATATGATTTGGCGCATAAAAGAACGGAGGAATGGAATGGCGTAAAAATTGTACGAATTCCGTTGACTGCGAGAGGAAATAACTCGATTGGTCTTGCCTGCAATTATCTGTCATTTGTAATTTCAGGTTATATTTGGAAGTGCCTGACAGAAATCAAGGCAGATTATGTATTTACATTTGAAGTATCACCTATGACGCAAGCATTGATAGGTGTGTGGTATGCTAAAAAGCATAAAATTCCTCATTATCTTTATGTGCAGGATCTTTGGCCAGAAAATGTAGAGATTGTAACAGGAATTCATAGTCCGCTCGTGCTGAAGCCAATCGGAAAAATGGTGGATTATATATATGAGCATTGTGATCATATTTTTGCGACTTCTCCAAGTTTTGTAAAAGAGATACAAAAGCGCTGCAGGGATAAAAATAAAGTGAGTTATTGGCCACAATACGCAGAAGAATTCTACTGTCCTGCAGAAAAGAAATATACTCCTGAAATTCCAGATGATGAGATGTTCAAAATCATTTTTACTGGAAATATCGGGCAGGCACAAGGTTTGGAAATACTTCCAAAAGCAGCACAGAAATTAGAAAATGTGAAATTTGTAATTGTAGGTGATGGAAGAAACAAAGAAAACTTTTTGGCAGAAATAAATCGGTTAGATGTACAAGATAAGTTTATAATGATTGACAGACAGCCACAGGAAAAAATACCAGAGTTCTTAGCTTGCTGTGATGCAGCTTTTGTTTCTTTTATGGATAATGAATTATTCACGAAAACAATTCCAGCAAAATTACAATCTTATATGGCATGTGGAATGCCGATTATTGCATCTGCATCTGGAGAGACAAAGCGTGTTGTAGAAGAAGCAGAGTGTGGTCTTTGCAGTGAGATTGGAGATGTGGGTGGATTAGCTGAAAATATAAAAGAAATAATTGATAATGATATTAATGCAATGGGATATAATTCTCGAGTATATTTTGAAGAACATTTTGATAAAACAAGTTTAATGGATCAAATAGATAGATATTTTGGATAAAAGGAAAATTAGAATGAAAATCTTGATGATTAATGTGGTGTGTGGTATACGTAGTACAGGCAGAATTTGTACGGATTTGGCAATGGCTTTAGAATCGAAAGGGCATGATGTAAAAATTGCATATGGAAGAGAAAAAGTTCCAGAGCAGTTTCAAAAATATGCGGTTCGTATTGGATCAGATTTAAGTGTGAGTCTTCATGGTGTGCAAGCACGACTGGCAGATAGTGCAGGGTTTGGAAGCGAAAAGGCAACTAAAAGATTCATTGAATGGGTTAGAGAATATAGCCCAGATGTAATACATTTGCATAATATTCACGGATATTATATTAATATAGAGATATTATTTGAATATTTAAAAGAGTGCGGAAAAAAAGTAATATGGACTTTGCATGATTGTTGGCCATTTACTGGCCATTCAGCATATTGTGATGCAATTTCATGCGAGAGGTGGATTACAGGGTGTTATGATTGCCCTCAGAGTAAAGCGTATCCAAAATCTTTAGTCGATAAGTCAAATCTTAATTGGGAAAAAAAAAGAGAGATTTTTACCCATATACCGAATATGACAATTATTACACCATCTGAGTGGCTTATGTCATTGGTGAAAAAATCATTTTTATGCAAATATTCTGGAAAAGTAATTCCAAATGGAGTAGATATAAGTCAATTTAAAATTATAAATAGTAATTTTAGAGAAAAATATAATTTGAAAGATAAAATAATACTGCTGGGGGTTGCCACGGCATGGAATGATTTTAAAGGATATTCCGATTTTGTGCAATTATCAAAAATGTTAGATAATCAATATAAGATAGTATTGGTTGGTTTAACAAAAAAGCAGAGGAATGAAATACCGACGGATATTTTAGGCTTAGAAAGGACATCGAGCATTAAAGAGTTGGCAGAGATTTATTCAGCGGCAGATATATTTTTGAATTTAACGTATTGTGATAATTATCCAACTGTAAATTTGGAAGCCATAGCATGCGGAACTTTAGTTCTTACGTATAGTACTGGAGGGAGTATAGAAGCGGTAGAAAAGTCTGGTGGTATAGTAGTAGAAAAAGGAAATGTTAGGGCTGTTTTTGAGGCAATAAAAGATGAGAAAAGGAGTTTACGAAAGCCTCAATATAATGAAAAGTTCTTTGATAAGCAACTTGAAATTATGAATTATATAGAATTAATTGATAAATAAAATGAATAGATTTTAATAATATAAGTGCAAAGGACGGAAAGATGAAAAAAAGTCATTCTCAGATTGATGAAGATCAAAAGATACATATTATATATATAAATGGAGGGATTATGGATCTAGGGGGAATATCCTCTTATATGATGAATTATTTTAGATATATTGATCACAATAAATTTCAAATAGATTTTATTGTTCATGGAGATGAAACGGGAGTTTATGATGAAGAAATAGAAGAAAACGGATCTCATATATATCGTATACCCGTCAAAAGTAAAAATTATTTAAAGAATAAAAAAGAATTAAAAAAAATATTTTTGGAGAATAAGTATGCGATAGTTCATTCTCATTTAGACGCTGGTAATTATCATATTTTAAAAATAGCAAAACAATGTGGAATAGAAAATAGAATTGCACATTCTCATAATACCGAAGTATTAACGAATAATAAATTAAAGTATTATGTAAACCAATTTTATCGTAGACATATTCATAAAGTAGCTAATATATGCATGGCATGTTCACAGTTAGCAGGAGACTGGCTGTTCGGAAATGATAAGAAATATATTGTTATAAAAAATGCTATTGAGTTGAAACGATTTACTTTTTCTGAAATCAATCGAAAGCATATTAGAAAAAAACATAATATCAGTGACGATTATATTTTAATAGGACATGTTGGACGATTTGATAAACAGAAAAATCATGAATTTTTAATAAGAGTATTTAGTAAATTGTTGGTACACAATTCAAAATATCGTCTTATGTTAGTAGGAGATGGTGTGTTAAGAGAAAAAACAGAACAACAAGTTATAAAGTTAGGAATAGAAGATAAGGTGGTATTTGTTGGATATAATCAGAATATCGAAAGTTATTATAGTGCTTTTGATATTTTTGTGTTGCCGTCTTTATTTGAAGGGTTGGGAATAGTGGCTATTGAAGCACAGGCAAACGGAATTCCTTGCATATTAGCTGATTCTGTTCCAGACGAAGCAGTTGTAGCACAAAATGTAGAAAAGATTTCGATAGATAGTGAAAATCAATGGATTGAGGGAATTTTAAAATGTTGTATGGAACGTCAAAATAACTATAGTGTATTAGTAAGTGCAGGGTATGATATCTCAGTAGAAGTAGAGAAGCTTCAAAATTTATACAAAAAGATAAGTTTAGGTAAAAGAGGAGAAATATTTTGATAGGTATTATTTGTAATTATTACATTCGAAATTACGGGAGTGTATTGCAATCATTAGCTTTACAACATAAGCTAAACACATTAGAAATAGATAATGAAGTAATAAAATATGAGGAATGTGTATCAAAAAATAAAAAAATAGAAATTTTTGTAAAGATACAATTACCTAAATTATTAAAATTGAATACTATAAAAGAAAAAGTAGAAGAAAAATTTTATAAAAATAAAGATGTATTTTATAGAAAAATTATGAAAGAAAGACAAGAGTCTTTTCAATCATTTGTTGACGCAAAGATTTCTTTTTCCGAAAAATACGATGATATAGAAGAAATAAAAAATAATTTATACAGATATCAAGGTATTGTCTTAGGAAGTGATCAGTTGTGGTGTCCATCTGATTTAATAATAGACTATCATACATTAGCATGGATTCCAGAAAAAGTTTATACTGCTACATATGCTACAAGTTTTGGTGTTAGTTATTTAAATAATTCACAAAGAAAAATAGTGAAAAAATTTCTCCCTCAAATATCTAAAATATCAGTAAGAGAAAAAAGTGCAGTAGACTTGATTAAATCAATAAACGATATAGAAGTAGAACAAGTGGTTGATCCTACATTACTATTAGATAAGTCAGAATGGGATGAACTGTTAAAATGGAATAAAGTGGTCGAAGGAAAATATATATTTTGTTATTTTTTGTCTAATAATACACAATTGAAAAAATGGGCTAATGAGTTGAGAAAGAAAACTGGATTAAAGATAGTATCTATCCCTCATTTGGAGTCTTATGATATACATGCAAAAGAGTTTGGAGATATATTATTATGGAAAGTTAATCCTGAAGAACTTATAAATCTTATTAGAAATGCAGAATACGTTCTAAGTGATTCTTTTCATGTATCTATATTTTCTATAATTTACGAAAAAAAATTTCTTGTATTTGATAGATATAGTAGAAATAGTAAAAGTTCTCGAAATACAAGGATTGATAATTTGTTATCTATAACGAGTTTATCTCCATGCTTGTTTCAAGGAGAAAGGGATATACAAGTAGCTGCAAATCAAGAAAGAGATTTTCAGCGTGCAATAATTAATATAAATCAGCAGAGAGAATATTCTGTGAGATATTTACGACAAGTCTTATATGAGGTTAAAAAACATGAAGATATGGAATCAGAAAATAGAGTGTAGTGGTTGCACAGCATGTGCAAATGCTTGTCCCCAAAATTGTATAGAAATGCAGGCGGATGAGGAAGGCTTCTTATATCCAGTAATTAATGAAGCAGTATGTATACAATGTAACAAGTGTATATCTGTTTGTCCAATGAAAACATGTGCGGAGAGGAACCCAAGTAAGGACACATATGTTATTCGAACAATGGACAGGGATATTTTGGACCAAAGTTCCTCAGGGGGATTTTTTTCTGGAATAGCCCAATATATTTTGGAAGAGGGTGGAATTGTAGTAGGGGTTGTTTTTGACGAAAAATTTGAAGTGAGGCATACTTTAACAGATACTTATTCTAAAATTGTGAATATGAGAGGATCAAAATATGTACAAAGTATAATTGGTAATCAATTTCAGCAAATAAAAGAATACCTAAAACAAGGAAGAAAAGTATTATTTACAGGCACACCTTGTCAAGTAGAAGGATTACATAAGTATTTAGGTAAAGAATATGATAATTTGATATGCGTAGACTTTGTGTGTCACGGAGTGGCTTCTCCGGAAGTATGGCGTATATATAAAGATAATCTTGTAGCAAGATATAAAAGTAATTTGGAAGAGTATTCATTTAGAAGTAAATATTGTGGACATCATAATTTTGGTACGTATGCTAAATTTTCAGATGGAACAGAATATAGAAGAGATGATCAATCAGAAGAAAAAGATTTCATGCACATGGCATATTTTAATGAACTTTGTTCTAGACCGTCATGCCATGCATGTTTATTTAAAAGTTTAGAGCGAAGCAGTGATATAACGATGTATGATTGTTGGAATTTTGAAAAGCTTACAGGAATGCAAGATGATGATCAAGGATATTCAACTATTATTACACATACTCATAAAGCAGATGTTATTTTAGATAAAATCAAAGAGGATTATTTTATTAAGAAAGTTGATCTTCAAAAATCAATAGAAATGGATGGAGGAAATGCGATATTTTCTATGGTTCCCAACGGTAAAAGAACAGAATTTTTAAGAGATGTATTGAGTGGAATGCCATTGGATGAGGTGGCAAATATTTATTTTAAAGAAAGTAATAATGTTAAAAAGGTTATAAGAGTATATTTAGTTAACATTTTAAAAAAAATAGGACTTTTTACATATTTAAGAACGCGGTATTATGATTTTAAGAAAAATAGATTTGTAAGGAGAACAAAGCGGTTGTGAAAAAAATTTTATTTATTACAAATGTCCAGGTACCGTATCGAATGGAATTTTTTCGGGGAATTGCAAAGAGAAATGATCTTACAGTTTTTTTTGAGGCACAAACTGGAAAATTTCAATACAATTATGATACTGATTCCTCAGGATTTCAATCATATTTTTTAAAAAGTAAAGAAGAAAAAAAAGAATGGAAAACCCTATTTTCTTTATTGAATAGTAGATTTGATTATATTATTGTCGGAGGAATTGCATCAAAATTATCAATGCTTGCAATATTGTATATGAAAATAAAAAGAATTCCTTATATGATAAGTGTTGACGGTGCTATTTTAAGGAAGGATACTATATGGAAAAAAATCTTAAAAACATACCTAATAAGTTCAGCTTCAGGATATTTGAGTTCAGCCCAAAATGCGGATAGATATTTTATGAAATATGGTGCGGATGAAAATAAAATTTATAGATATCCATTTACATCATTATCAAAAGATGATATTTTGCAAAGGCCATTAACTGATAGTGAACAGCAAAAATTAAAAAGAAAATTGGGATTTAGTGAGGATGAGATATTAATCTTATCAGTAGGACGTTTTATTTATCGAAAAGGATTTGACATACTATTAAAAGCTTTTAGTGGATTAGAAGATAAAAGTACATTGGTGATTATAGGTGGGAAACCTACAGATGAATATAATATGATTATGATGGAAGAACATTTAAAAAATGTTAAATTTTTAGATTTTTTGACCAAGGAAGAATTGGTAGATTATTATTGTGCAGCTGATATATTTGTGCTTCCAACAAGAGAAGAAGTTTGGGGACTTGTAATTAATGAAGCAATGGCATATGGATGTCCTGTTATTACAACAGATAATTGTGTTGCAGGAATGGAATTAGTGAAGTGTGATGTCAATGGCTTTTTGATTCCTGTAGATGATTTTAAAGAATTACATTGCCGGTTATGTGAGTTGATTCAAGATAAAGAAAAAAGAAAATGTATGTCAGAAAATTCATTGAATATAATAAAAAAATATACAATAGAAAATATGATAGAGTCTCATATTCGAATTTTTGATAAATAAAATTTTAATGGTATAGTTTTAATGATGGAAAGAACTTGAGGATAGATGTGATGAAAATTCATGTAAATACAATGGCAACACAAGTATTAATGGTAGTTATATTTTTGACCAATATTACTCAAATGCCACAGTTGATACGGTTTGGAGCTAATTCATTGATTACTTTGGTGGGTTGGGGATGTGCAGTAGTATATATTTTAGGAAGCAATAAAATTTGTATTAATAAATTGAATTTTAAGGCTGCTATATATGCTTTGTTTTTTTTCATAATTGCTATATCCTTACAGGTTATAACTAAAGAAAATTATGTAAATACAAGTTTATCATATCCGTTTATGCTATCAGTATTTGTATTTTTGGTAGGAAGCCTATATGCAAATAAATTGGAATTTATAAATATCTCGAGTTTATATATATCTTACATTGTTTCGGGATTGATTGTAGCAGGTGCGGTATATTTAGATTCTTTTGCAGCAGGATATAACTGGATGTCTAGAGGATATGCATATGCGTCAAAAAACTCAGTGGCTCAAATAATTTTGACAGTTTTTATATTACTTGCATTTACCAAAGTAAGTAAAAAAATTTGGTTGATAGTACGAATTGTATTAATGACTGCATTAGTTCTATTATTAGCCATGTTGAAAAGTAGAGCTTCAATAGTAGGACTGATGGTTATCGTATTATTTATATTGTTTAATAACCAAATAAAAAGAAAATATAAAGTTCTTACAATAGTAATCGTAACTATTTTTATATGGGTAGTTTGTACAAATCAGCAGCTTTATGAAATAGTAGTTAATGGTATTATTTTAGCTGGACGAAGTGCTACAAATTTGAATGATATATCATCAGGGCGATATGATATGATAGGTGAGTTCTGGAATATGTTTATACAGCAGCCGTTGATAGGGTATGGGAGTTATTATTTGGAGTCATTTCCACTTTCTGTTTTAGTTCAGTATGGAATTTTTGGTAGTATTCCAATACTTCTATTTATTTGTTTGCCATTTAGGATATTAAAAAAGATACATGGAATAGAAACAAGAAAAATAGTTATAATTTTATTAATTTGCTATTATATTAATGGATTATTTGAAGAGTTGGCACCATTGGGACCAGGTGTAAAATGCTATTTTTTGTGGTTTCTGCTAGGGTTAGAGACAAAAGAGCGAGAACTTCTTAGAAAGGTTTAGGATCATATGAGTAAAGCGATAGATATTAGTGTTATTGTTCCAATATATAATACAGCATCTTTTTTAGAAAAATGTATAATTAGTTTGATAGAGCAAACATACGAGAATTTTGAAATATTATTGATTGATGACGGTAGTACGGATAATAGTTTTTCTATTTGTCAAAAATATGCAGATAAATGTAGTAAGATAAGAATATTTAAAAAAAAGAATGGTGGATTGTCTAGTGCAAGAAATTATGGAATAAACCAGGCAAGGGGAGAATACTTAACATTTTTAGACTCTGATGATTGGTTTGAGAATACCATGTTGGAAAAAATGTTGGAAAAATATAAAGACTATAATTTAGAAGTAATTATACAAGGATTTCAGGTAGATTTTGAAAATGATGGGAGTAGTTACTTACAAGTTTTTGAAAAAAATAAAATATTTAAATTAGATAGAATATATGAAGGGATTCGGTATATTGAGCAAAGCGGACTGTTTAATTCAAGCTGTAATAAATTGTATAAAAGAAAAATTATTGAGCAGAATACTATTTATTTTGAAGAGGGACAAGAGCCAGCAGAGGATTTATTATTTAATTGTAATTATTTTAAATATGTTCACTCTATTGGGTGTATAAAAAACCCAGGATATCATTATATAAAGAGAAATCAAGTATCTTTAACTGTAAAATATATGCCTAATTATGAAAAGAGAATTGTGTCATTTGGAGAAGCAAGGAAAAACCTATATGAGGCAGTAGGAATGCCGCAAAGCGATATGAAAAATTTATTATATAATACTATGGCATCATATACTTTAACAGCATTTTCTAATTTGTATAGGATAACATCTCCTTTAAAATTTCGTGAAAGAAATGAAGCAATTCGTTATATGTATAGACAGCATGAGATTATAGAAGGTGTGCTTTCGAGTCAATATACAAATTTATTTCTTAAAATACTAAGATGTATGGTAAAAATAAAGAATGTTACAGTTACAAATATTATTTTTACAATTCTTTATAAATGTAGATATCATTTTGAAGAAATATATCTAAAAATGAGAAAAAGGATTTTATATTCCCAAAAGAGGTGATGAGTATGTATGATATAAATAAGGATATGTTAGTATCTGTGATTATACCTGTGTATAATGCAGAGAAGTATTTAAAAAGGTGTCTTGATAGTGTTTGTAATCAAACATATAGAAATTTGGAGATTATTTTAATTGATGATGGATCAACGGATCAGAGTTTAGCTATTTGCAAAGAAAGAGCAGATGGAGATAAGAGAATAAGGGTAATATCAAAAAAAAATGAAGGTCAAGGAAAGGCAAGAAATGTTGGTCTGGATCTGATGAAAGGTGAATATGCAATCTTTGTTGATAGTGATGATTATATTCATATTGATATGATTCATTCGTTACTTAGCGTTGCTCAACATTTTGATTCGGATATGGTTCAGTGCTTATATACAGAAGTAAAAGAAGATGAAAAACTAGATAATACGTATCAATTAAATCTTTCAGATAATAGCATAAGACTAGAAAAGATGGAAAATAGGAAACTTTGTTATTATACAGAAGATATTATACCTGTTAATAAATTAATTAAAAAATCTTTAATTGCAGAAAATCGTTTCCCAGAAGGAATATTTTATGAAGATAAGCATTTAATGTTTCGTTTGAGACATCAAGCAAAAAAAATTGTTTATGTTGATTTAGTATTATATTATTATGTTCAGTCACAAAATAGTACTATGAGAGGAGTATTGGATTCTAAAAGAATAGATTCAAAATTGCGTGTAGCAGAGGAATTGTTGGAATATTGCAAGAAAAATCAATTGATGGAAGATTATGAAAGTGAGTTATCAGGATACTTTAGAATGTATCTTAGTATATATTTTAGTACATATAAGAACTCAGAATTCCAAGAGTTTAATAAAATTGTAAGAGAAAAAATAGAAAAATATTTACCAGAGTTTGTAGAGAATAAATATATCGTAGGAAAATATAGAGTTATTGTCAGAGCACTACAAATTAATTTTAATGTGACATTAAAAATATTGTTTGCTATGAATGCGGTAAGAAAAAAGTGTAGGGGAAAATAAAAATGGATAATATAATGGTTTCTATTTGCTGTGCTGTTTATAATCACAAACCATATCTAGAACAGACATTAGAAGGATTTCTTTCTCAAAAGACCTCTTTTTCATTTGAAGTCATTATTAATGATGATGTATCTACAGATGGAAGTAGGGAACTACTTGAGCAATATGAAAAAAAGTATCCAGATATTATAAAAGTAATTTTTCAAAATGAAAATCAGTATGCTAAAAAGAAAAAAATAGTGTTTGATATTTTAGCACCGATTGCTAGAGGAAAATATATAGCAATTTGTGAAGGTGATGATTATTGGAGCGATCCATATAAGTTACAGCGGCAAGTAGATGTTATGGAGAAAGAAAAAAATTGTTCGGTGTGTGTTCATAAAGTACGTGACATTGATAAAGATGGAAAAAAACTTCCGAATACATATCCATCAGAATTAGTTAAGGAAGGTCTAATACAGCAAGAGGAATTTATAAAAATGTTATTTGCACCAAGTAGATATTGGTTTCATGTAAATTCCTTTTTATTTAGAGCAAAGTATTTGAAAAAATTTAATGGAGAATATCCAGAATTTATAAAGGTATCAGGTGTAGGTGATGTGCCACTTACTTGGTTATTAGTGAATGAAGGTGATATTTTTTACATAGATAAAGAAATGTCGGTATATAGAAGAGATGCGGTAGGTTCTTGGTCAGCTAAAATGCAAAATAGAGATTATAGAAAGCAAATGTCGGAGATGTTTTGTAATTCACTTACAGCATATAATAGTTATACTAATTATAAGTATGATGAAATGATTTTGCAAGATATTATTAAAAGTCAATTTGATTATTTGAGATTAACGAATCAAATATTTTTAATGAGGCAATCAAAATTCTCTAAATTATATAATCAATTATCATGGAGACAGAAGATGACATACTTAATTTTACATTTTTTCCCAATATTGGAGAATTTGTATAAATTCGTTCATAAAGAGGAGTAATTCGATATTATAGGATTAAGCGGAATTAATAGAGGAAGATTATATGGAAAATAATATTAAGAAGAAAGTGTTCGGGGGGCTAGTATGGAGATTTGCAGAAAGATGTGGAGCTCAAGGAGTTAATTTTATTGTCTCAATTATTTTAGCAAGACTATTAGCACCAGATGATTATGGAACAATTGCATTAATAACAGTTTTTATTAATATTTCGTATGTTTTTGTTTCTAGTGGTTTTGGTGTTGCTTTGATACAAAAAAAAGATGCTGACGAATTGGATTTTTCGACAGTGTTCTTTTTTAATTTATTTATAGCAATAGTATGTTATATTATACTCTTTATTTCGGCACCATATATTGCGGAGTTTTATAATAATTTACAATTAATTAGTGTGATTAGAGTTTTAGCTATTACAGTGGTTTTAGGAGGGGTTAACAGTATACAAGAGTCACTTGTATCAAAAACTATGCAGTTTAAGAAGTTTTTTTTGGCAACTAGCATAGGAACTGTATTATCGGCTATTGTAGGAATCTGGGCAGCATATAAGGGATTTGGTGTTTGGGCACTGGTAGGACAACAGTTAACAAATCAATTTTTTGATACGGTGGTTCTTTGGATAGCGACTGGGTGGTGTCCTAAACTAAAGTTTTCATTTATAAGATTAAAAAGATTATATAGTTATGGATGGAAAATTTTTCTATCTAGTATAATAGATGCAATTTATAATAATATATATTCATTAGTTATTGGTAAGGTATATACAAATGAAGAATTAGGATTTTATAATAAAGGGCAAAGTTTTCCACGACTTATTATAAGTAACTTGAATACATCAATAGATAGTGTCTTATTTTCTGCATTGTCAATAGAACAAAATAACATAGAGAATGTTAAGAGAATAACAAGAAGATCAATTGCAACAAGTACTTTTATTATTTTTCCAGCAATGGCAGGGTTAGCAGGGTTAGCGGAATCTTTAGTTAAAATTTTATTGACAGAAAAATGGTTACCATGTGTACCATTTTTAATGTTTTCCTGTTTTGTATATGCGTTTTGGCCAATACATACTGCAAATTTGCAGGCCATAAAAGCTCTTGGAAGAAGTGATATATTTTTAAAAGTTGAGATAATAAAAAAAGTGATAGGAATGACATTTTTGGTTATAACAATTCCATTTGGAATTTACCCAATGATGGTAGGAAGATGTATTAGTACGGTTATTTCATGGGGAATCAACGTAGCTCCTAACAAAAAGATATTAAAATATGGTTGGAGTGAACAGTTATTAGATATTGCGCCAGCGGGTATATTGTCAGTTGTGATGTTTTTCATTGTTTTTGGAGTAGGCTTTTTACCGATTAATCAGGTGCTTTTAGTAATTCTTCAGATAATAGTTGGTGGAAGTAGTTACATTTTCATGGCTTCTATTTTGAAATTGGATATATATCAATATTTAAAGTCCTATGTTATAAGATTTTGTAAGTTGAAATCGAGTAAGAAGTAGTAGAATATTGTAAATAGGATTGAAATTAATAATATAAAATATTAGGAGACAAGATACATTATGGAAAATGAAATTTTAGTTACAAAATCTTCCTTGCCAGAAATAAAGGAATATTATGATGAAATTAAATCTATGTGGGATAGTCACTGGTTGACAAATATGGGACCAAAGCATAAAGAGTTGCAAACTAAATTGGAGAATTACCTAGAAGTTGATAATATTGAACTTTTTACAAATGGCCATATGGCATTAGAACTGACGCTTCAAGCATTAAATCTTCAGGGGGAAGTTATTACTACACCATTCACATTTGCTTCGACAACACATGCAATAGTGAGAAATGGTCTGACTCCTGTATTTTGTGATATTGAGCCAGATACATTTACTATAGATACGGAGAAAATTGAAAGTTTGATTACTGATAGAACATGTGCTATTATGCCGGTACATGTATATGGAAATATTTGTAATATAGAAGAAATAGAGCGGATCGCACATAAATACGAACTAAAGGTTATTTATGATGCAGCACATGCATTTGGTGAAACTTATCAAGGAAAAGGCGTAGGATCTTTTGGAGATGCATCTTGTTTTAGTTTCCATGCAACAAAAGTATTTAATACAATCGAGGGCGGTGCAACATGTTATAAAGATGTTCATTTGGGAGAGGTATTGTATGAATTAAAAAATTTTGGGATTCATGGACCAGAAGAAGTAAGTGCCGTTGGAGCTAATGCTAAAATGAATGAATTTTGTGCAGCTATGGGATTGTGTAATCTTCGTCATATAGAGGAAGAAATAGAAAAACGTAAAAAAGTAGTTGAAGTATATAACGATTACTTAAATGGAATAGATGGACTTCAATTAAATAGAATACAATCAGGCGTAAAGTCAAATTATGCATATTTTCCAGTTGTGTTTGAGGAAAAAAGTTTTGGAGCAAGTAGGGCACAAGTATTTGATAGATTAGCCGAAAATGGAATTGGAGCAAGAAAATATTTTTATCCTTTGACGAATAGCTTTTCATGTTTTCAAAGAAAATACAATGTATTAGAAACTCCAGTTGCATTATATATTAGTCGTAGAGTTTTAACTTTGCCATTATATGCAGATTTATCTTTGGATGATGTAGAAAGAATATGTAAAATTATTTTAAGTTGTCAAAAATAATGAGTTTGATAGAATATGATATATTAATTTGGAGGGAAGTGAATGATAAATCAATTATCTGTTGAGGAAATTGAAGAGTTTTTGATTTCTGTAGAAAAAGATTTTCCAATACCATTATCTCAAAAGGGAGATTTACATCATTTGGCATGTAAATTTTATAATAAGGCAACAATTTGTTCTTTAGTAGAAGTAGATAAAGTAAAAGGAATGGTTATTGGTTACACAGAAAATTTAGTCGAAAATCTTGCTTATATTTCTATTGTTGCTGTTGATAGGAAATATAGAGGAAAGGGCTATGCAAAAAAGCTTGTTTTAGAATTTATTGATGAATGTAAAAATAAAAATATAAAAGCAGTTCATTTATATACTGACACAAGAAACACTGTAGCAATAAGACTATATAAACAAATAGGATTTATAGACTATAAAGTGAGAGATGAGTTACGTCCACAAGATAAACATTATATTTTATATTTTAATCAAGAGTCTTAAGGGGGAAATTATAAATGCAAAATGAGACCAATATTCTTTTAACTTCTGTTGGAAGAAGAAGCTATTTAGTTAATTACTTTAAAGAGGCACTTTGCGGCAATGGAGAAGTGCATGTAGCTAATAGTACAGAATTGTGTCCAGCTTTTAATGTTGCTGATCATTCTGTTGTAACACCTCTTATATATGATAAACAGTATATTCCATTTTTATTAAAATATTGCAAGCAAAATAATATAAAAGCGATTATTTCTCTTTTTGATGTAGATTTACCAGTTCTTTCAGAAAATAAAAATAGATTTTTAGAAATAGGGACATTCGTAATTGTAGCAGATAAGTGGGTCATAGATATTTGTAATGATAAATGGAAGTCCTATAAATTCCTTGTAGAAAATCAGTTTAATGTACCAAAAACATATTTAACTGTAGAAAGTGTGTTAGAAAAAATTAAAGAGGGGCAGATTCAATATCCAGTAATTATCAAACCACGTTGGGGAATGGGATCTATTTCTGTATATGAAGCGAATAATGAAGAAGAATTAATTGTTTTATATCGAAAAACTAAAAAGAATATTTTAGACTCTTATCTTAAATATGAATCTAAAATTAATATTAAAGAAAGTATTCTTATTCAAGAAAAGTTAATAGGTAAAGAATATGGGTTAGATATCATTAATAATTTAGAGGGACAGTATCAAACAACCATTGTGAAAGAAAAATATGCTATGAGAGCAGGAGAAACAGATTGTGCAATGGTAGTACAAAATATTAAACTTAAAGAGCTAGGAAAGCGTTTAGGTAAATGTTTTTGTCATATTGGGAATATGGATGTGGATGTTTTTGTAAAAGATGATAGGGTATATATATTAGAAATGAATGCTAGATTTGGCGGAGGATATCCGTTTAGCCATCAAGCAGGAGTGAATTTACCATTAGCAATTATCAAGTGGCTTAATAAAGAAGAGAATGCCGACTTACTGCTTAAAGAAGAAGCTAATGTTTTAGTACATAAAGATATAGTATTAACAAGGTTACATGTAAATAAAGAAGTATAAAATTTATTTGATAATTTTTAATTCTTTTATAGACATATACTGGGGGGGAAGGCATGTTATTTTCAGTATCATTTAAGATTAAATTTTTAAAATTAAAAGATTATGTTATGAGGCGGTTAAGGTTAGAAAATTCTGATATTACTATACTATCTAATAACTGTATAGGTGGAATCATATATCATAAATTAGGATTAAGATTTAAAAGTCCAACAATTAATTTATTGATTGGATTAAGTGATTTTATAGAGTTGGTGGAAAATTTAAAGAAATATGAGAATGCTGAGTTAGTAGAAGATTTAAATAATTACGAATCATATCCTGTGGGCATATTGATAGGAGAAGAGATTAAGCCGATAAAAATAAAATTTATGCATTATAAATCATTTGAAGAAGCAAAAATTAAGTGGATGGAAAGATTTTCTAGAATTAATTATGATAATATTTGTGTTATAGCAGAGATGGGAATGGCGACAAATGAGGAATTAAGAGAAAAATTTCATAAGATAAATTATAAGAAAGCTTCTATTATAAACGTTCCAAAGTGTAAGTATGAAGAAGAAATTTTTATTGATATTTACAACGCAGATTATGAATGGGGAAAGTTAATATCCATAGATAGGGAGAGAGGCATTGGAGAAAGATTATATTTAGATAGATTTGATTATGTACAATTTTTGAATAGCGGAATTGTTAGAGAGACTAAATAATTAAGATTTTGTAAGAGCACTATGTAAATTAGGGAGATATTATGAGTGTATTTAAAGATAAAACATTAATGATCACAGGCGGAACAGGTTCTTTCGGAAATGCTGTTCTCAATGGATTTTTAGAAACCGATATCAAAGAAATCCGTATTTTCTCACGTGATGAGAAAAAGCAGGATGATATGAGACATGAGTTTCAGGCAAAAATGCCGGAAGCATCAAATAAGATTAAGTTCTTTATAGGGGATGTTCGTGACTTGGCATCTGTAAAAAATGCAATGCACGGGGTAGATTATATCTTCCATGCAGCAGCTTTAAAACAGGTTCCATCTTGTGAGTTTTTCCCGATTGAAGCTGTAAAGACGAATGTACTCGGTACAGAAAATGTATTAACAGCTGCAATTGAAGAAGGTGTAAAATCTGTTATCTGTCTTTCTACAGATAAGGCAGCTTATCCGGTGAACGCAATGGGGACAAGCAAGGCAATGATGGAAAAGGTCATTGTAGCCAAATCAAGAACCGTAGATCCGGAAAAAACAAAAATCTGCTGTACTCGTTACGGAAACGTTATGTGTTCCCGTGGATCAGTAATTCCGCTCTGGATCGAACAGATCAAAGCAGGAAATCCAATCACCATTACAGAACCTTCTATGACCAGATTTATTATGAGTTTAGAAGAAGCAGTAGATTTAGTGTTATTTGCTTTTGAAAATGGGACAAGCGGAGATATTTTAGTACAGAAAGCGCCTGCATGTACGATAGAAGTGTTGGCAAAAGCTGTGACAGAATTGTTTGCACCGGGACATGAAATCAAAGTGATTGGTATCCGTCATGGAGAAAAGATGTATGAGACATTGCTTACAAATGAAGAATGTGCCAATGCAGTGGATATGGGTGAGTTCTACCGAGTACCATGCGATAAGAGAGATTTGAATTACGATAAGTATTTTAAGGATGGAGATACAGAAAGAAATACATTGACAGAATTTAACTCCAGCAATACAGAGTTATTGGATGTAGAGCAAGTGAAAGAAAAATTATTGACACTGCAGTATATCCGAGATGAATTATCAGAGTGGGAGAATCGATAATGAAAGTTCTTATAACAGGTGCGAAAGGTTTTGTCGGAAAAAACCTTGCAGCCAACTTATATTGTATCAAAGATGGAAAAAACAGAACAAGAGATCTTACAATCGATGAGATCTTTGAATATGATATTGATACCGAGGAATCTCTGTTAGATACATATTGTGAGAAAGCAGACTTTGTTTTCAATCTTGCAGGGGTGAACCGGCCAAAAGAGCAGTCTGAGTTTATGGATGGAAATTTCGGATTTGCATCGAAACTGTTAGACACCTTGAAAAAGCATCACAATACCTGTCCGGTGATGCTTTCCAGTTCTATTCAGGCAACCTTGATCGGACGTTATGGACAGTCTGATTATGGAAAGAGTAAGCTGGCAGGGGAAGAGTTATTTTTCGAATATGGTAAAGAATGTGGAGCAAAAGTACTGGTGTACCGTTTTCCGAATCTTTTCGGAAAATGGTGCAGACCAAATTACAACAGTGCGGTAGCTACATTCTGCAATAACATCGCAAACAATCTGCCGATACAGGTCAATGACAGGGCTACAGAATTAGAGCTTCTTTACATTGACGATCTGGTAGAGGAGATGCTGGATGCTCTGGAAGGCAAAGAACACCACTGTGAATATCAGGAATTGGATCCGGTAGCAGATGAAGCAGGAAGATATTGTTATGTTCCAACGACCCATAAGGCAACGTTGGGAGAAATCGTAGATTTATTAGAAGCATTCAAAAATCAGCCGAAAACCCTTCTAATCCCGGGAATCCCAGAGGATTCGTTTGCAAAGAAATTATATTCGACATATTTGTCTTATCTGCCAAAAGAGGAGGTCAGTTTTCCACTGAAGATGAATGTGGATGACAGAGGAAGCTTTACAGAGCTGTTGAAAACAGCAAATTGCGGACAGTTTTCTGTGAATATTTCAAAGCCGGGAATTACAAAAGGAGAACACTGGCACAACAGCAAATGGGAATTCTTCATTGTAGTGTCTGGACATGGATTGATCCAGGAGCGAAAGATCGGTACAGATGAAGTGATTGAATTTGAAGTGTCAGGAGAGAAGATTGAGGCAATCCATATGCTTCCGGGCTATACGCACAATATTATCAATCTGTCAGAAACAGAAAACCTTGTAACAGTGATGTGGGCAAACGAACAGTTTGATCCGAATCATCCGGATACATTTTTTGAAAAGGTGGAAGAAAAATGAGATTGATCATCTTAGGAGCAGGCGGATACGGAAAAACCGTAGCAGACATTGCAAGGCAGTCTGGAAAATATGAGCAGATTTATTTTCTGGATGACGGACAGGAAACATCAGATTTGATATTGGGAACATGCTTAGAATATATGAAATTTGCCGATGGGAATACAGAGATGTATCCTGCATTTGGAAACAATGAAATGCGTTTGAATTGGATGAAAAAGTTATCCGATGCACAGATTGTACTTCCGCGATTGATACATGCCACAGCTTATGTAAGTCCAACTGCAGAAGTGGAAGCCGGGACAGTTGTATTGCCGCTTGCGATCATAAACACAGATTGTCGGATCCAATCGGGCTGTATTATCAATTGTGGTTCGATTGTAGACCATGGATGTGTGATCGAAGAAGGCGTACATATTTCTCCGGGGACTGTGATCAAGGCAGAAAATCGGATTCCAAGAGCAACAAAAATTGAGGCGGGCGAAGTGGTTCCATTGCGAGCATACCCGCTGTGAGGGAGAATAGAATGAAAACAGAAGTGACATTTAAGAATAATGGGAAACTGAAATTATTGATCATTGTAGGGACTCGTCCGGAGATTATCCGCCTGGCAGCAGTGATCAAAAAGTGTCGGAACTATTTTGATACCATTCTGGCGCATACCGGACAGAACTATGACTACAACTTAAACGGTGTATTTTTCCATGATCTGGAGTTGGATGATCCGGATGTGTATCTGAATGCAGTGGGTGCAGATCTCGGAGAGACCATGGGAAATATTATTTCCGAATCTTATAAATTGATGGCAGAGATAAAACCGGACGCAGTACTGGTTCTGGGTGATACGAACAGTTGTCTGAGCGTGATCGGGGCAAAGCGTCTTCATATTCCGATTTTCCATATGGAAGCAGGAAACCGTTGTAAAGATGAGTGTCTTCCGGAAGAGACAAACCGCCGTATTGTAGACATTATTTCAGATGTAAATATGGCATATTCAGAACATGCCCGCCGTTATCTTGCGGACTGCGGATTGCCGAAAGAACGTACTTATGTGACAGGCTCTCCAATGGCAGAAGTGCTGCATGATAATCTGGAAAAAATCGAAGCATCCGATGTGCATGCCCGTTTGGGATTGGAAAAGGGAAAATATATCTTGCTCTCTGCACATCGTGAAGAAAATATTGATACAGAGAAGAACTTCTTATCACTCTTTGAGGCAATCAATAAGATTGCAGAGAAGTATGATATGCCAATCTTATATTCTTGTCATCCAAGAAGCAGAAAGAGATTGGAAGCATCAGGATTCCAATTGGATCAACGTGTCATTCAGCATGAGCCGCTAGGGTTCCATGATTATAACTGTCTGCAGATGAATGCATTTGCGGTAGTGTCGGACAGCGGAACATTGCCGGAGGAAAGCAGTTTCTTTACCTCTGTAGGTCATCCGTTCCCTGCGGTTTGTATCCGTACTTCTACAGAAAGACCAGAAGCTCTGGATAAAGGATGTTTTGTGCTTGCCGGAATCGACAGCAATTCCCTGGTACAGGCTGTGGAGACAGCAGTAGCGATGAATGAAAATGGAGATTATGGAATCCCGGTACCTGATTATGTAGAAGAAAATGTGTCTACAAAAGTTGTGAAGATCATTCAGAGCTATACAGGAGTCGTGAATAAAATGGTGTGGAGAAAGTTTTAAGAGTGTGAAAAACTGTTCACTATATAAGGAGAATCATCGATATGCAAGAATACTCAAGAATTCTGATTGAAGAATTGAGAGAAGCACTTCAGGATTTGGATGATTTTTTGTTTGGATACTAAGTCACTTATCCGGAGGAGCGTCTTATCAAAGCTAAGAAAAGTGTATTGACTTCATAACCGGGTTTGCTATAATCATCTTATAGAATTCCTCTGCCAATGGAGGAATAAAATGGGAAGAACAAAACGATTAAAGGAACTCACGATCAAAGATAATTTTATGTTCGGCGCAGTGATGATGGACGAAGATAATTGCAAAGGTCTTTTAGAAAGAGTGTTGGAGATACAGATCGATCGAGTGGATGTCAGCAAAGAAAAAAGCATAGTGTATCATCCGGAGTATAAAGGTGTTCGCCTGGATGTGTATGCAAAAGATGAGAAGCAGACGCGTTATAACGTGGAAATGCAGGTGGAGAGAAAGCCGGCACTTGGAAAGAGAAGCCGTTATTATCAGAGTCAGATGGACATGGAGATGTTGCTGACCGGAGAAGATTATACGGAACTTCC
>JABLTT010040345.1_pt1 | contig 25827 bp, 33 predicted proteins | sample 7160061 | NCBI WGS metagenome assembly JABLTT01 (sample SAMN14651232, study PRJNA627086) | human gut metagenome | isolation source: feces | host: Homo sapiens
AAGAGGAACGCAGGCTCCCCATTTTTCGATTTGACCGGGAGACCCGTCCAAATCATGACGCGCCACTGGGCGCGATGGACGAAAACGCCTCCACTGCCTCTGTTTCGGCTATCTTCCTTCTTTTTACGATCTGCTCCAACTTACTTTTGGGCGCTGTGGCGTTTTCGTCTAGGGCCTCCACATATTCTTCAAAGGAAATGGCCCCGCGGTCAAACAGTTTTTCCAGCGCTTGTTCCTGCGCATAATGAGAAAGAGGGCTGTTGGGTGCCACATCGATGCGGATCTCCACCCGCAGCTTCCCCAGTTCCTCCGCGCTGATCTGCCAAGGCGGCAGCCCCAGCGGCACAGGGGCATACACTGCCCACAGTTCGAACCAGATAGCCGCTACGTCTTCGATAAACTGGCGGAAATCGGCGATCTGTTCGTTCAGCGGCAGGGCAGCCTGGTCCCTTGCGGCAATGATTGCCGCGCCGCTGGCCTGCTCCGGGTTCACTTGGCCCAAAGCCGCATTGCCGGCACCGGCCAGCTCCCTGGTCTGGCTCACCAGTTCTTCCGACAGCTGCCGCGCATCGGGCGACATGGGGGCGGCGCCCAGATAGGTGACGATATCCGACACCCGGGAGGCCTGCATATCCCGCACTTGGATGGCGGCGCCCACCTGTTCGATCGCCTCTTTGTTCAGCACTTTATCCGCATTGTAGACCATGCGGGAAAAGGCGGAAACTTTGGCGTTCATCAGCCGGCGGGCCAGCATCTTGTTTGTCTCGATCTGGTTTGGGATCAATCCATGCACCAATCCGGCTCCCCGGCTGCTGCCCCTCTGGCGCAGCCAACTCATCGAGGCGATGGGATACCGCCGCAGTCCCCGTCCGTTGCCGCCGCACAGGCGGACTGCCGGCCGGTAGATCACGTCCCGTGTGCTGCGGGCGCAACAGACCGTGCCGTCTTCGTCCCGCCAAAACAGCAGCAGGGCGGTGCATTTCTGGGCCCCTTCTTCTGTTTCGCTCTCCTCTTCCCTCTCCCATTCCGGGTCATCCGGCACGATTTTTTGCACCTCCCCTTCCGGCAGGCCGTAGCGCCGGGCTTCCCGCCGCAGGGCGCCCACCGTCTGCCGGCCGGCAATGAGGATGTATTCCTGCTGCTGCAGGTCGGTCACCTGTTCATCGGCCAGATGGACGTTGCAGGTATCCACCGGCTGGGCCCGGCAATCCCCATCGTAAAAGTAGAGGTAACTGTCCCCCGCGATGCAGGCGTCTTTTACCACGTTCCAGCACAATTTGTCCATTTTGAGCCGTTCCCATTGCCGGCCGGCATAAGCGGTCAGCTTTTGGCACAGCAAGGCCGCCTGGGGCTGTTGGGGGCCGCCGCTTTCCAGCGGTGTGTAGGTGATGGTCAGCGTATTGCTGGCCACGCCCGCCACCTTGTATTCCACAATGGATTGGATGAAGTTGTATTTGGGCAGCAATTCTCCGCCGCTCTCCACACCGGCCCACTGGTCCCCTGCAAAAAAGCGGTGTGCTTGTTCGGTTTTCTCATATAGGCCTGCCATGCGGTGCCGCTCCACGCCCCGCTCATACCACTGCCAAATGCGGTGGGCTGTCAAGCCCGGTGTCTGCGCCATCTATTCCACCTCCTGCTGCCCGTTTTCCGTGCCGTCGTACCGTTCGATGTTGTGCCACAGCTTTTGCCAGCGCTGGCGCCAGCCAAAGGGCGCGCTGCCTTCCCCCTGCTGGCGCAAGCGCCCGCCATCCAGCAGGCCGGTGCGGTAGAGCAGTGCGCCCCCCAGGGCGCTGCACCAGATCATCAGATATTCCATCCGCTCCTTCACCTCCTGTTTTGCATCTGCTGCTGCCGCTGCCAAGCCAGGCCCATTTGGGCGATCTGGTCCGGGTTAAAGCCCAATGAGGCATAGCCGGAAAAATCGCCGTATTGCGCCAAGACCTTAGCCACGGCCAGCTGCCGGTCGAATTGGGCATCCACTGCGCTCTGCTGCTGTTTTTGGGCGGCCAGCGCCTGCTCTGCCTGCCAGCGCTGGGCCTGTTGCTGCTGTTGGGCCGCTGCTTGCTGCCGCTGCCACTGGGTCTCCAAATAATCGGGATAGCCCTGGGCCATGGCTAAGTTCATGTCGGCCTGGGCTTGGGCCGCCTGGAAATCGCCCTGCAGCAATACATCGCTGATCTGGCCCTCCAGCGAGGCCAGCGCCTGCTGGCGCCCCAATTCCCCCCGGATGAGATTTTGCTGGTAGGCACTGCTCTGCTGGGCCGCCGTGCTCTCGGCTGCCCCCTGCCCCTGCAGGCCCAGCCGCCCCATGGTCTGGGGCAGATCCCGCTTTTCCAGCATATAGTTCACATAAGCCTGCCGGGCCAGGTCGTCATAGTTTGCCTGGATCTGGGGGCGCTGGCTCTCCAGCCGCGCCGCCCCCTGTTGGGCCGCCTGGCGGTAGACCCGCGCAGCGGCGTCTGCGGCGTCTTGGTATTGGGCCCGGATGGCGGCGTAGCCGTTGGGAATGTATGCGCTGCCGTCCGTGCCGCCGCTGTAACCGTAGGCGGCCCGCAGGCTTTCCGCCATCTGGTGGGCCGCGTCCATCCCCGCCCGGTCTCCGGCGGCGTGGGCGGCCTCCCAGGCGCTCTTGGCCGATTGGATCTGCTGATAGGTCCCCGGTGCATTTTGTTTGATGTAGGCGTCGTTGTAATTGCCTGCACTCTGGTATCCGTTTTTGTAGCTGCCCATGTTGGTATAGGCCATCGTTCATTCCTCCTTTGGGCGCAGATGCCCGTCTTCTTCCACGATCACTTGGTCCGATGGCAGCGTCAGCGCAGGGCGTACCCCCGTCACTCGGTTGGCCATCCGCAATTCTGCCTGCCCCTCTTTGTCCACGGCGAAGGCCTGGGTCCCATCGGTCAGCACCGGTGAACGGGTCCACCAGCTGTAGGGGTTGCCATTGCTTTCTGCCACCAGCCATTCCGGGTGCTGCACCAGGATCTGTATGGTCTGCCCCTCCCGGTTGGCCGAAGCGCCGGTGTCCAGCCCTGCCTCGGTGAGTGACAGGCAGAACACCTGCCGCTGTATCTGGGAGAGGGTGTGGCTGCCTCCGGTGGTATAAGCGATCTCCACCGCTTCCACCAGTGGCCGGATGGCCTGGTCCAGGCGGCCCAGCAATGCTGTGCACTGTTGGTCCAAAAGGCTGCCGTTGTATTCATTGGCCACTTTGGAATCAAACATGGTATTGCTGACCGCATGCCGCCGCAGCAACAGCGTCCGTCCAGCGGCCGGATACCCGTGGGCCAGCACCAGGTAGTCCTGGTCTGTCCCGTCTTCGGCCAGCCGTACTGTCTGCCCCGCCTCTGCTTGCCCCAATGTTTTGGCCACCGGCACCTGGCAGCTCACTTGGCAGCGGCTGGTCTGGTAATCCCCCCAACTGTTTTTTGCAAAAGCCCGATATACATAGGTCTCCCCGGGCGTCACCTGCTGGTCGGTACAGGCGGTGGCACTGCCTTCGTAGAGCAGCATCCCCTCCCAGGGGGAGCCCGGTGCTGTGCCGCTGCCGCGGCAGATGCGCACGCCCTGATAGGCCGGGTCCTCCGGCGCCTGCCAGCTCAGGGAGACAGCTCCATCTGCCGCCTGTGCCGTCAGGCCCACCGGCTGGCTGGCCAGATCCCCCATGGGAGCCGCTGTTTGACCGGTCAAATAACAATCTGCCATCTCATTTCACCACCTTTAGCCGCAAGGGCAGCCCGATCTGGGGCGCGCCCCGGTAAGACGTGGCTTTGATGCTGCCATCCAGCGTTTCCAGCCGGTCCACCAGGTTCCAGGCCTGCAGCAGGGCCCGGTCGCTGTCCGCCTGGCCGGAAAGGAGTACGCCGGCCAGGGCGGTATCTGCCCCAGAAAGGCCGGGCACCGATGCCTGCTGGGTATACGGCCCTGTCCCCTGCCATCCGGCGGGCAGCGTCACCGTATAGCAAGCGCCGGCCAGGTCTTGGGGAGCCAAGCCGCTGTCCGACAAATTGCCTTGGGCGTCCAAGGCAGCCAGGTGACCGGCGGTGGCCCCTGCCGCCCGGTCTGCCTTCGTGCCCACTTGGGCCAGGTCAGCGGTGAACTGCTGCTCATCCCCCTGGTAGCCGCCCTGCTGAGCGGTCTGGTAAGCGCTGGCGCCATCGGCTCCCGGCGGGCCCTGCAAGGCGCCGATCTCCTGCCATTGCCCCATTTCCTGGTTCCAGATGTAAATGCTGTTCTGTACTGCCGTACCCACGGCATAGGCGTCGCCCGGCTGCCCGGTGGGATGGCTCTGCTGCAGCGCTTCCAGGGTATCGTAGCGGGCCAGCACCGTAAAGCTTCGCCCGTCCGCCCCGTCTTTGCCGTCTTTTCCCGGGGCCCCCGGTTCCCCCTTGGGCCCTTGGGGGCCTTGCGGGCCATCGGCTCCGGGCGCTCCCGGCGTGCCGGGCGGCCCTTGGTCGCCCTGGGGCCCCGGCTCCCCCTGGATCCCCTGTACCACCGTGGCGCCGTCCGTATCCCAGACCTGTGTGTTTTTGAATTGCAGGCGGCTCCGTTGGGGCATGGCCTGTCCCTGGCTGTCCAGCACCAGGTGGCCGCCGGAGACCACCGACCAGCTGCTGCCGTCCTTGGTGGCTTCCAGCGCCCCATCCCGGTTTTGGCGCAGGGCCTGGATGTCATCGGACAGCAAAGCGGAGGCCAGGGTCTTGCCCAGCTTTGTGCCGATGTTCCCCGCCCCGCCGCTGTCCTGCAGCCCCTCCAGCAGGCTGTTGAAGCGGACGGCCAGCAGCTCTTTGGCCAGCCGGTCGAACACTGCCTTGTTTTCCGCTGCGGTGCCGGTCAGCTGGTCGGGGGCCGATGCCACATCCAGCCCGGTGTAATCCGTCTCTTTGATCTGCAATGTTTGGATGTCCACACGATCCCTCCTTGCTCTATTTGATATTGCCCTCTTTTGTGTAGCACTTGGCGATGCCATAGACGCCGAATCCTTCGTAAAGGCCATCGTTTTTCACGGTGATCTGCAGGGTGATGTAGCGTCCCAGCCCTTGGCCGAAAGGCACGATGCGCGGTGCATCATTGCTGCTGAATCCCACCCGTTTCAGGTCCAGCTGCTCCCAGTCGAAAATGTCCATGGTCTCGTAGCGGATGTTTTGCCCAAAGTCCTGTTCGGTCCGCAGGTTCACTGTGACGCTGCTGCGCAGGTAAGGCTTGATCATCAGGCCGCTGCCCCGCCGCCGCAGTGTCTTATACTGGGCAAAGCTGCCGTCGTCATCCGCTTTGGTGCTCCAGGCGCACACCACCGGCTGGCCGTCATCGGCATAGCGCTCCATGGTGTCGATGTCCGTGTTGAACCGGCACAGCCGCCCATCTTCGGTGCCAAAAAACAGGTCTTCCCCCCGGGCCAGCAGGCAGCGGGCGGGCACATTTTCCCAGTGGTAGCATTCATAGAGGTAATCGCCCATGCTTTGGCTGCGCCAAGCCCGTTCCTGGGCGCCATCCAGCAAATAGCACCGGCCGCCCACTGCCAGCACATAACAGCCCCGCCATTGGGCGGCGCAGGCCTGGTCCAGCCCAGCCTCCTGTTTCAAGGCGGTATCGATGAAATAGCTCCGGTTCTGCACCGACTTTTCCTCGCTGACGCTGCTGGTACACAGGCCCATCACCCCTTCTTCCGATAAAAACAGCGGCTCATCCAGGATATTGCCGAAGGCATAGGGGGAAATGGCCCCCACGCCGCTGACCCCCTGCTTCACCGGGTACACCGTCTGCCCATCCAGCACGCCGGATTGGCGCAGGTACACCGTGGCCTCCTGGCTGGTGGTCTCTTTGATGATCGCCTGGTACGGGCCGATGCGGCGGTATCCCATGATGGCGCTGTCGCCTCCCACCCGTGTATAACCCAGGTCTGGGAAATAGTTGGGCTGCCCCGGGGCGGAGCGGTAGTCGTAAGCCGGCTCTTCCGGGTCGTTCCCCACAAAAGCGCAGCCGTCATAGACGCCGCACACCCTGCACCGGGCGATCTTTTCCGCCTGGTCCGCCACGCCAAAGGTGATCTCCAGGTTGTCCCTGCCGGCCACTTGGGGTTTGGCCGGCGGTTCGTCGAACACCACGATGCCCTTCTGCCGGTCTACGCCATAGCCGGTGATCACCTGGCCGTCCAGCTTGCATTCCAGGTGGGAATCGTCCAGCCCTTGGGCGTCCAGCACATAATTTTTCGATGTACCGTCGCAGCAAAAGCTGTTCCGCCGCCGGCTGGAAAGCAGGTTGCACGCCTCATAGGCCGTCCCGCCCCCGGCCGGGTCCCGGCCAATGGAAGTCAGCGGCACATAGGCGTTTTCCGTCACCTTGCGGCACCGGGCCAGCCCTTCTTCCGCCCTCCAAATGCGGAGGTACTCCCCGCCGGTGAGCAGATACAGCTCGCCATTCATCACAAAGCCCTGGGAACGGCCGTCGGTTACCCCTTCCAACATCAAGTAAGGTTCTTCGCCGGGCTGCCACAGGTAAATGGCGTCCTTGCCGTGGATGACGATGGCCTCCTGCTGGCCAAACTGCCAAGCATACAGGCCGTTGATGGGGCTGCGCACCGTGGCCAGTGTGCGCCATCCGGGCCGCTTTTCCGGCATGCCGCCCGCATCGGAGATCAGGTTGGGGGCAAAGGGGGAGCGGCTGGGGTCCACCAATGCCGGGTCAGTGGAAAAATCCACTCCCCGGAAACGGGCATAGGTGGTCACATACCGTTTTGGCCCCCGTGGCACTGCAAACCGGGCCATATCAAAACCACCTTTCCGCCACAAAAGCCGCCTGGCCGCTCTCCTGCCCCCGCTGCCGCTGTTCCAGCTGCAGCAGTTCCCGCCCCATCTCAAACTCATTGCGCCACAGCACCGCCAGCTGCACGTTGTCGTGTTTATACAGCTGCGATGCGATATAGAGCGGAAGCAGGGCCTGGGCCTCCGGCGCCAGGGAAAGCGTATGGTCTTCCGGCGTATCCAGCGTCAGCTGCGGTTCGTATGCGTCGTACCGCAGGCGGTATGTCCCCGGCGGCAGCCACAGCTGCTCCCCCTCCCACTTGTAGTCCAGGGTGGGGCGTTCCTCCCCTTCTTCCAACCGGTCCGCCCCGGTCAGCCGGAAGAGGTCCGGCGCCTGCTCTGTCAGGTCCAGCGGCTGCCCCTGGCTCTCCACCAAAGCAGTCCGGCGGATGGGCCGGCCGGCGGTGGCTAGCAGCAGCGCCCCCTCGTTGGCCGCTTGCACCAGGGCCGGCCGGTATTCCTCCCGGAAGGCTTGGTCGGGCAGATCCAGTTTTTTCAGCGCTTGCCGCTGCACTTCTCCCCATGTCATCATCATCACTCCTTTCCCCTTTACCATAGCCCATGCCCTTCGTCTTTTTCGTCTGTCGTTTGCCCTTTTTCCCGGCAGCAAAAAAGCCGGCGCCGTGGGGCATTCCCACAACGCCGGCCATCTGTCCGGTATTCTGCTGTTTTCCAGTCACCGGCTGCGCCGCAGCCCTTTTGGCCGGTGGTTTTTCAAAACGCCTCCCGCCAGTTTTCCCCAGCCCAAAGAGTGGCCGGAAGCTGTCACAAGGCACCAGCCCTGGCCCGGGTGCGGCAGTGTCTCCCCCCGGAGATACGCTTGGATCTCCGGGCTGTCTACAGGCCAATCCGCCGCCGGGGCTTGGCCGGGCCCCAGCGCCATTGCCAAGGCGTGGCCAGGCTCCATCCGCCCTTTTTTCTGAGTGCCCAAGTGGAGCCCGGGCCGCAGCACCCGCAATCCCTGCAAAGGGATCAGGTCCTTGGGCGCCGCATACCACTCTTGCCCGTAGCGCACCAGGCGCTGCGGCTGCCATCCGTCCAGCGCCTGCTGGGCAAAGGCCTGCCATTCCGGCGGGCCGGGTTCAAAGACCTGCTGCGGCGCCGGCGGGCAGCAAGCCCCATCCCCCTTGCGCATGCGGGCCATAAAATGGCCTTCGCCTTCCAACCGGTGGGGCCAGAGCCTGGCTGTGCGGGCCAATTCCGGCCGGCCGCCGCCCCACTGGGGCACACCTGGTGCAAAGAGCGGGGAAAAACAGGCCTGCTCCACTTCCATCCCATGGCGCTCCAGCAGGCGGGCCACCGTCCCCTCGTCTTCTTCCGGCGCGAACGTACAGGTGGAATAGATCAGCGTGCCGCCCGGCCGCAGCAGCGCCACGGCACAATCCAAGATCTCATCCTGCCGCTGGGCGCAACGGGCGATGTTTTCCAGGCTCCACTCCTGGCGTGCGATGGGGTTTTTGCGAAACATCCCCTCGCCGCTGCACGGCGCATCCACCACCACCCGGTCAAAGTAACCGGGCAGACGGTCCGCCAAGGCTTGCGGGCTCTCGTTGCTCACCGCACAATTCCAAATGCCCATCCGTTCCACATTTTCTGCCAAGATCTTTGCCCGGCCCGGGTGGATCTCGTTGCAAAGCAAAAAGCCTTCGCCACCCATCTGGGCCGCCAAGTGGGTGGATTTGCCCCCTGGCGCAGCGCACAGGTCCAGCACCCGCTCCCCCGGCTTTGGCCCGGTCAACACCCCCACAGCCATGGCGCTGGGCTCCTGCATGTAGTAAAGCCCGGCTTCGTGCCAGGGGTGCAGGCCGGGCCGGTCTTCCGGGCCGTAGTAAAAGCCCTCCGGGCACCAGGGCACCGGCCGCAAAGAAAAGGGCAGGGCCCGCTCCAACTCTCCGGCGCTGACCTTCAATGAATTGGCGCGCAAGCCCTGCAGGCGATCTTCCTGCTGGTATTGCTCCAACAGCGCTTCCGCCTCCTGCCCCAGCAGCTTTTCCATCCGTTCGACAAATTCCCGCGGCAGCTCCATTGGCCTCCGCCTCCTTCCCGCATAAATCAAGGGCGCGGAATGGCCGCGCCCCTGCTGTTTCCCATCCTTGTTAAGATGCCTTTGATGTCCGCTTCACCGCTTTGCACACGGCTGTAGCCAAAATGCCTGCGGCCAACGCCTCCAACAGGCTGTTGACGCTGACCACCGTCATGATGATGCTCTTCAAGGGCAGCGCCTGGAACAACACCCAAAGCAGCCCCATCACCGCCGCTGTGTGGAAGAAGGAGGACACCACTGCGGTGACCGCCATAGCCGGTGCATCCCCTTTCATCTTTCGGCTGAGCAGGCCATAGAGCAGGCCCGCTACCACGCCCAACAGCACCCGTGGCAACAGGCACAGCACCAGGGAAGCCACCGGTTCACCGCTGAGGAAGGGGGAAAAAGCCATATCCACTGGCGATGCCGCCGCTGTGCTGGCTTTGATCATGGAGAACAAGCCAAAGGCCAAACCCAGCACGCCCCCCTGTTTTGGCCCCATGAGCATGGCGCCCACAATGACCGGGATGTGCATCAGCGTGATAGAGACCGGCGGCACCATAATAAAGCCGATGGGTGTGAATGTGAGCACGGCCAGCAGCGCGATGAGGATGGCCAGCTGTGCCAACGTACGGGTGTTTTGATTTCTCATTTTGTTTTCCTCCTTGCTGCCGCTCCGCCTGTATGCGGATACGGCGCAATCCATATATTCCGTCACGCCACAAGGCGAAACGTTCTCGTTACTCTGCCCCCGGCGGCCCTTTGGGCTTTTCCTCTGCCGTGTCGTCCAACCAGAGGTCTACATAGGCGCTGGCACAGCCCAGGGCTACGGCCGCCACCGTGGGAACGGATACCGACGGCATCCACCCATCGATCAATTCCAAAATGGCCACATCCACTGCTGTGCTCAGCAAGAACCGGAACAGGCGTGGGCGCCTGAGCCGCCCCAGGGCCCACAAGGCTTTGGGCAGCCCTTCCACCAACAGGTCGCAGGGCAATGAAATCAGAAAATACAGAGCGAAAAAGCCCAAAAAGGCTCCTTTTGAATCGTACTGGAATCCAAAAAATTTTAAGATACCGCCGCCCAGCAGCACGAATACCGCCACAATGCCCAGCACGATGGCCGCCAAGATCAGCCCTGCGGCCAAGCTGGCCAGTTTCTTGTTCCCCTTCATCGGGCATTCCGGGCGTGGATCCGCTGCAGGCCTTCCAGCACGAGGTCCTGTTCCACAGTCCATCCTACCCGGCAATAGGGGGTGATGGCCGCAGCATAGGAACCGGTGGCGACCCGGCGAGCCGGCTGCCCCAATGTTTCTTCCATGCGGGCTGCCATGCCGTCCAGCGTACAGGCGTTGCCATACAAAACGCCGCTTTTCATGCAATCGATGGTATTGCGGCCGATCACATCTTTGGGCGGCTGCTCCAGATCGATCTGGGGCAGCTGGGCCGTGTGCTGTGTCAAGGCGTCAAGGGCCACTTTGACCCCGGGCAGGATCGCGCCGCCCTGGACCGCTCCCCGGCTGTCTATGGCGATCATGGTGGTGGCAGTGCCCATGGAGCACACCAGCAGCGGGGGCTCATACCGGGCCAAAGCGCCCACAGCACAGCAGACTAGGTCGCTGCCCAGCTGCCCCGGATCATTGATCTGGATCTGCAGGCCGCTTTTCAGCCCAGGCCCCACCACCAGCAGCCGGGCTGCCGTCAGCCGGCCCACTGCCTGCCGCATCACTGAAACCAGCGGCGGCATGACCGATGCCAAAATAGCACCGTCGATCCGGGCCGGGTCACAGCCATACAGCAGCAAGGCCGAGCGGATCTTGACTGCGTATTCGTCGGCCAAGGCCCGGGTATCCGTTCCCATACTGGTCTGCAAAACCAACCGCTCCCCTTGGAACACACCCAGCCGGGTGGTGGTGCTGCCCACTGCAATGGCCAAAAGCATCCAGACCCCTCCTTTGCCAACCAATTGTCCTGCTGCCTCAGAAAAGGATCCCCCTTTGGGCTTCCGTCTCTGGAGTCTGCGATCATCCATTCTGATCCTACAAGGATCATAGCCCGGTTATTATACTATATCCCTTCCGGCCTTGCAAGCCTGTACCTCCCAGGGCTGTGGAAAAAGTGTATGTTTTTTTCGCCCTGCGACTATACTGAAGATAGGCCCCATGATCCTCAGGAAGGAGTGACTTTCATTTGAAGCGCAAGTGGCCCGTCTATCTGCTGTTCATCACCTTGGCTCTGGGTGCCGGCGCCCTATCCGGCTGGCTGATCGCCGATTCTGTCCAGGCCTATGAGCAGATGCCCCATCCGCCGGGCAGCCCGCCGGCCGGGGCGTTCCCCTGGGTGTGGAGCTTCCTTTATCTGCTCATGGGGGTCAGCGCCGCCCGCATCTGGCTGTCTCCCCAGCCGTGCGCCCGTTCCGCCCTGCTGCTGTGGGGCTTGCAGCTGGCTGTCAATTTTGCTTGGCCCTTGCTGTTTTTTGACTTACAAATGGTCTGGCTGGCCTTTTTCTGGCTGCTCTTGCTGTGGCTGCTGGTCTTTTCCATGATCCGCGCTTTTTCTGCCGTGGATAGCTGGGCCGCCAAGCTGCAGCTCCCCTATCTGCTTTGGCTCACATATGCCGCTTATTTGAATTTGGCCCAGGGCCTGTTATCCAACCGCCTTATCTAAATAGAAGGAAGGAGGCTCCTCAGAGCCTCCTTCCTTCTATTTATAAATGGATCTGGGCGAACTTCACATTGGCCGCCGTGCCGGCAAAAGCTTTGCCTTTGTCTGCCGGGTCGCACAGGTGCAGCACAAATTTGCCTGCATTCTCCCCCTGCAGCTTTTTAAACCGCATGCTGTCCAGCATCACCACCCGCGTTTCCCCATTGGGGATAGCCACGAGCAGTCCGCCGATGGACCGGCGCAAGCCGTCCCCCGGTTCCACGTAGATGCCGCATTTGGCAGCGTCCCCATTTTGGATCAACAGGGCCATCCGTTCATCGCTGCCCGCCGCCGCTGTCATCTGTTCTTGGCCATCCGCAAACGCCAAAGCGGCGCTGATGCCATCCCAAACGCCTTCTGTCCGTTGGATCTCCGCCATGCTGTCCCCTCCTTTTAAATCTTGGTCTCTTCGCCATAGCCGCATTGGATCACAGCCAGTTCATCGGGCCGCACCACCTTGGCGCCGTAAACATGAAGGCCCTTCAGGGCGTCTTCAAAGCTGTCCTCCGGGCGGTAAGCTTCCACCTGGCTCATGTTGTCCACAAAAGCGATGGCCCGCTTGGTGCGCAAAAAGATGCAGTCCTGCCCATCCTGCTGGCTCAAGTTGTTCGTCATGTACACATGGACATTGAGCCATTTGCCCACCCGGCCCACAAATCCATTTTTCATGCTGTCTTCGTTGGGCGTGCCATAGAGGATGTCGGCCAGCAGCATCTTCTCCAAGAAATCCGGCGAGACTTCCAGGCTGAACTGGGCGTTTTTCGGCACTTTGTTCTTGTAAAGCCCTTTGATGGCCGACGTGATGGTGGAGAGCACGTTGCCCGCTGTGACGGTCTGCTGCTGGATGCGCACACCGGCATCCCCCTGCAAGCTGTAGACATAACTGTCCGCTGCATCGGCCAAGCTGGCTTTGGCCTCCTCCCGCAGGGCGGCGATCAGATCGCCCTGGGCCTGGCGCTTGTCGATGTCATCTACGCCAAAGTTAAAATACTTCTGCTGATCGATGCGGATCATGGTGCTCTGGTCCTCCCAGCCGTCTCGCACCAGGGGCTCCCCTTTCTGGTAATCCCGAATGGCCACCCGGCCCACGCCGTTGATCTTGATCTCCGCCCCGTATTTGGCGTCTGCACGGTAGCGGGCGTCGGAAAGGCGCACTGCCACATTGTCGTTTTTCAATGCCGTCAGCATTTGCGCGCTCCAGACCGTGGGGATAAAGTTTTGAAAACTCATGCCTTTTGCCTCCTTTTTACCACTTCTTTTGGGATCGTTCGATCTTTTTCAGGTTTTGCTGCACCTGCTGGGGCGTCATCCGGCGCACTTCCTCCGGCGAATAAAAGTCCTGTTCCGGCCCGGCAGAGGCAGCGGGCCCCATCTCCGGTGGCGGTGTCACAGCCCCATTTTGGGCCAGGCAAATGGCCGCAAAAGCCGTCACCGGGTCGATGCCCAAGCTGCGCATCTTCAAAAAATCGTCCCCCAGCGCCGGGATGCTGTCCGGCGCCTGCTGCGGGAAAGCCTTGGCGATCCGGGCCAGATCGTCCTGAAACACCCAGTCCCGCTCTCTTGCCCGCAGAGACCGCAGTTCCTCCAGCATCTGTGCCGGGTCCAGTTCTGCCTGTCCGCCCTCTGGATGCCGGGGGGCTCTGTTGTTTTTGTTCTCCATGCATTTGCTCCTTTCTGCCGCTCAGGCGGCACTCTGTGGTGTCTTCCACTGTGCCCATCTTAGCCCATCCCCTTCGTCAGTTTCGTCTTTTGTCCGCCGTCCCGTCAAATGACCCGGTATTCCGCCGGCGCTTGTGTGCCAAAGGAGAATGGCTCCTTTGGCTCTTTTTCCTTCTGCCGCCGGGCAGGGCTTGGCCGGCCGGCCACGAAATACCGCAGCGCGTCGGGTGCGTGGGTCAGCTCATGGGGCTCTATGGCCGCATCGCCGCTGCCATCCCCTGCAAACCGCAGGGCCTGCAGGGTGCGGATCAGGTTTGGGCAGGTTTCAAAGATCTGGATGGCCGGCCCTTCTTCCCCTGGGTGGAGCCATTCTTTCACATCCATCCACCCGTTGATCCGCTGGTTCTCCGCCCGCTGTAAAACGAGGCCCTGCTGGAGGAAGATCTCGGCCACGCTGCGGCCCGTGTCCTGCCGCCGGTTCCACAGGTCCGGCGGCCCATAAGCGGCTTGGATGGGTTCCCCACACCCTAAGACCCGCCTGGCGGCCTGGGAGGCGATCAAGTTGCTCTCATAGATCTCCCGGTACACATAAGCCCGGCCCTGTTCATCCAAAGCGATAAAATACCCGGCCAGCATATCCAGTCCATAGTCCATGGTAAAATACCGCGGCCAGCTTTCCGGCAGCGGAAAAGGGGCTATCACATGGGTCTGCCGCCGGAATTCGGGGAAGAACTGCCCGGCAAAAGCATCCCATTCCCCTTCCAGCCAAGCCCGGCGCAGATCTTCCGGCAGATTTTCCAGCATGTCCACATACCCCGGGTCCTGCCGCAGCAAGACCTGGTTGTCAAATACCGTGGCCGGGATAAACGTATAGTCCGCCGCCCGTTCCTTCCCCCGGTATTCCCTAGCAACAAAAAGCCGCCGGACCCAGTCGTGACCCACGCCCCCCGGATTGCAGGTCAAATACATCCGCTTGGGGAAGGCGTTCGCCCCCCGCAAACAGGCTGTCAAGGCGTAAAACTGGAACTCGGTGAACTGGGTGGCCTCATCGATGAAAATGACATCGTATTCCTGCCCCTGGTATTGGAGCACATCGCCTTCGGTGTCGCAGTAGCCGAATTTCAGCCGGCTGCCGTTGCAAAAAGCCAGGGCTTTTTGGCTTTCTTTGTATTCGGCGGCGCCGCTGCACAGAGCCCGCAGGGGCAGGATATGGTTTTCCCGCAATTCGGGATAACTGCGCCGCAGGAGCAGCAGCCGTATGCCCGGGTACCGCAGGGCCAGCAGCAGGGCTTTTTGCCGCACTGCCCAACTCTTACCGCCGCCCCGGGCGCCGCCATAGGCGACAAAGCGGGTACCGGCCCGCAGGAACTCCCGCTGCCGGGCAGACGGCTCTCCCAATTTCAAGATCACGCTGTTTTTCCATCCTTTCTTCACCCATCCGAAAAAAAATACATACAATGGTAGCAAAGGGAGGGGAGACCGTGCTGCCCATTGCAGATGCTTTTTTCTCTTTGCCTCCGGCATCGATGACAGCCCTGGGTACCGGGCTGGGCTTTGCCCTGGTGGGTCATCTAAATGCCGACCAGCAAAATTCCCTGGGTAATTTTTTGATGCTCATCGGCCAGATCCTGACGACGCATGCCGGCCAACAGCAGCTGCTCAGCGACGAGGGGTCCGGCCAAACCTTGGCCTCCGTGCAGCAGCAGATCGCCTGCCTGCAAGCCCGGCTGGATGCCCTCTCCCCCCAGGCTGAGACCTGCCCATGACCCCTGCAATGTCTTACACACTGTCCGCTTCCGCCTCCCCCTGGAGCACCACCTGGATGGTCTGTTCCCTTTGCCCCAGGGGGGCGCCGGCCCTTCCCAGCACCCGGTTGAGCACCTCTTTGGCACAGTCCAACCGGCCAGCCGGCACGGTTTCGGTCCCCTCTACCATGGCCACCAGCAAACGAGCTGCTGCCGGTGCCGCCTGCCATAAGATCTGCCGGACCTCTTCTTCCGGCGCCAGCTTCTTTTTTCTGGCCAAATCAAAAGCGCCTCCCTTCTCCTTTGCAGGATACGGGAAGCGCTTCGTCATATTCGTTGTTTTTCACTGGGCCATGTCGGCCAACACATCCCACAGATGCACCGGATGGCACCCTTGTTCCCCCATCCAATGGGCCAATCTGTGCACCAAGCGGGAATCCGGCGATACATCCTCCACCCGGTTTTCCTCCAATACCGTGCCGGCCTTGTCTTCTAGGCAGCACCAAATGCCATACATGGTCTCCTCGCCCTGGCAGTCCTGGGTCACTTCATACCGCAGCACCCCACCGCCCTCTTCCTCCCGGGCCTCAAATCTGTACTCCTGCCTCATCTTTCACCATCTCCCGATCCATTCTTTCTTTTCCATGGGTTTCCTGGGTCTATTCCCATTATAGCAGGGCCGGCGTGGAAATCCACATCATACAATGCCTATTTTCCAATTTCCTGGCAGGCCAAAAAACGGTTGTGCCAACGGCGTGGCACTTGTTCGTCCCACACCCCAATGCGGAATGCCACTTGCTGCCAGGTCAGCCCCCGGCCATAGCGCAGTTCTAAGATCAACCGCATCCGGCTGTCTTCCACACCGGCGAGAAATGATTCCAGCCGCTCCAATTGTTCCAAGTGGGTCTGCAAATTGCGCTGGATGCGTTTTTCCAGCCGCCGGACCGGCTTTTCATATTGCTCTGTCAGGAGCTTTCCCTGGGAGCTCTGGGCCTTGGCCCAATGCTGCAGCTGCCGGAGCCTTTCTTTGTCTCCCTCCACTTCCCGCCGCAGATACCGCAGCTGTGCCAACTCCTCTTTTGTCATCTTCCATCCTCCCCATCGGCTTTTTCTGGCCCCATTGTACCGCTGTCCAATCCATGGGTCAAAAGGAGGTTTCTTATTGCATTTTGTCTCTTATCGCTGTTTTTCACCCCACCTCATAGCGGCGTTTTTCCCTTTCTTTTTCTTCTTTGCCGTCCATCATAAATTTTGAAAAAATAAAAAAATTCACCTCCCTTCTGGCCCTTTCTGCCCACAGTGCATATCCGCCGCCAGCGGGCGCATACTACCAGGGAGGTGAAAACTTCGATGAACAGTGCATTGCAACGGGATTTCCCCGATGTGTTTTACCGCCGGCGGAGCCATGTGGCTCTGTTGGACGCCTTCACCCATTTTCCGCCTTACTTGGCGGCTACCAGTTTGGAGTATACCATCCAATACCCGCCCGGTTAAGGCGGGCCATCCAACCGTTGAAGAGGTGAATGATTGTGAAAAATGAATGGAAGAACGCCTCCTGCCTGGGCGGACAAGGTCTGCCCACTTATGTGCAGGAAAGCCTACACCAGGCCGGCATGGCCCGCATCCCCCAAGGGGAGGCCCAAGCCATTGCCCGCCATATGACCCATTACCACGGCCCGGAGGATGTGCAATGAAAAATGCTCATTATCCCTTTGAGCTGCCCCCCTTGTACTTCCCCGAAACTGCCCTGGAACCTACCATCAGCGCCCAGACCATGGGATTCCATCACGGTAAGCACTTCCAAAAGTATGTGGATTCCCTCAACGCAGCCCTGGAAGGGCACCCGGAATACCACGACACCTGTTTGGAACAGCTGATCTGTCAGCTGGATTCCCTGCCTCAGGCGCTACAAACACCCGTGCGGCACAATGGGGGCGGGTGCTTCAACCACGATTTTTATTTTCGCGGCCTGAGCCCGCGGCCCACAGAGCCCCAAGGCGCCCTGCTGGAGGCGATCCAAAAGGATTTCGGCTCTTTTGAGACCATGCAAAAAGAGTTGATGGCCGCTTCGGTGGCAGTCTTCGGTTCCGGATGGGGTTGGCTGTGTTATGACAAACACCGGGGTACTCTGCGGGTGGTGACTACCAAAAATCAGGATACGCCCTATGAGCAGAAGTTATACCCCATCGTGGCGGTGGATGTGTGGGAACACGCCTATTATCTGGATTATCAGAACCGCCGCCCCGACTATGTGCAGGCTGTGCTGCGGCACATCGATTGGGAGCATGCCAGCGGCATCTTCCGCAATTTGGTGGATGGCGGTGTGGATACGCCCTTTTAAAGGCAGCCCATTCAAAAGGAACAGCCCGCTTGGCAGATTGCCAAACGGGCTGTTCCTTCATTTGTTTTGCGCTCTCACTTTGCCTGCATATCCACTGGGCAGCAGCATCCGCACTCCATCTGCCGGATGCCGGCCATCCAAAACAGCTGCCCCCGATAAGCATCCATTTCCCGGTGAGACCTCACCGGCTGTATTGCTTAAAGTGGGTACCAAACACTTCGCTGACTTCCGAAATGAGCATAAAGCATTCCGGGTCGATCTGATGGACCAAATTTTTCAATGATGTCACTTCGTGGCGGCGCACCACCACCAGCAATACGGTCTTTTCCGTGCCGGTATACATCCCTCGGCCATCGATGCCTGTACAGCCCCGGTTCAGGTTTTCCAAGATCGCCTGGGACACTTCTTCCGGGCGGGATGTGATGATGAGCCCTTCTTTTTGAACATCGGAACCATCCACAATGGCGTTGAGTACCACGCCGGTCAGGTATTGTACGATAATGGCGTAAAGGGCGCTCTCCACGCTTTTATAGATCATGGAGCAGGCGATGATCACCAAGCCGTTCATCACCAAATTGGCGTTGCCGATGCTGATGCCCATCTTTTGGTTTAAGTATTTGGAGATGATATCGGTGCCGCCTGTGGTGCCGCCCCGCTTGAAGATCAGCCCAAAACCGGCGCCCATGATGATGCCGCCATACAGGGCTGCCAGCAGCCGGTCTCCCGAAAAAGCGGGCAGATGGGTGCCTACCGTATCCACAAAAATGGAATAGCACACCGAAGAGACGATGGTCTTAATAAAAAACTCCCGGCCCAGCAGCTTATAGCCAAAGGCAAACAGCGGGATGTTCAGCACGATGCTGGCGACGCCCAAAGGCAATCCCAGCACGTAGTTGCCGATCAGGGCGATGCCGGCAATGCCGCCCATGGAGATCATGGCGGGCTTGACGAATATCACCAGACCCGATGCGAAAATGCAAGATCCCAAAACGATCAGCACATAATCCAACACCACATTCATCCGGGTGTTTTCCCCTTTTTTCACTGTGCGTTCCTCCTTTTCTCTTCTTCTTCCACGATCCTCTCAAACAGCTGGCATACCCTGTGCTGCCGGCCATTCAAATACAGCCAACCGAACAAAGCTTCCACCCCGGTGGCCAGGGCGTAATCCTCTGGCTTTTGGTTTTTGGGCACTGTATGGGGGTGGCTGTTGCGGCCCCTGCGGAACACTTCGGCCTCCTCAGGCTCCAGCAGCGGGGCAATGATACGGGCCGCCCGTGCCTGGGCGGCGGCGCACACCAGCTCAACGGTCTTCCGGTGCATTTGCCGGGCCAAGTTGCCGCCATGCCGCACCACATAGGTGCGCGCCAACAGCTCATAGATCCCATCGCCCACATGGGCCAGGGCCAGGCTGGAAAGGGGCTGCAGCTTCTCCCGGCTCAATTGGGGGAATATCAGTTCCGTATACGATCTCTCCTTTCGCGGTCTCGCCGCAATCTGGTTTGAATAAGGGAACAGCTCCCCTTGCACAAAATCTGGCTGGAGCCGCCTCCCTATGCCTGTGCAAAGCGGGGCCCACAGCCTTCATTCTTATTACCGATTATACCATAGGTCCCAGGCGCCGAACAGCCCCTTTGCCCACCCAGTTCCTCTTCTGGAAAATTTTCAAGCAGCACCCTTGACAAGAAAGCAAACTGGTAGTATGATAGTTACAGATAGAATGTCTACAAAATTTATCTACATTATTGCTTGGGCCGAATAAAGCGCTTTCCCTGGCATATCCTAATTTTATCCACACTCAAGGAGGAATCATCATGGCAGTCAAACACATCAATCAGGATATTTTTGAAGAAACCGTCAACCAACCGGGCAAAAAAGTATTGGTCGATTTCTTTGCCACCTGGTGTAACCCCTGCAAAATGCTGGCCCCCATGTTGGAAGAGCTGTCGGAAAACCTGCCCGAAAATTGTGAGATCGTCAAGATCGACATCGATGAAAACCAGGATGCTGCCCGCAAATTCCATGTGATGAGCATTCCCACCCTGATCTTGTTTGAAGAGGGCAAAGCCACCCAGCGCATGGTCGGCGTACATCCTGCCGATGAGATCGCCCGCCTTTTTTAAACAAAGCGTACAAGCCTTACCGCCCGGGCTCAGCCCGGGCTTTTTTTGTTTGCAGTACGCCCCAATGAGCGCAAAAAGAGCCCATGGCACAAACCATAGGCTCTAGAACGCATACCAAGCACTGCTCTTATTTCGCCACGGCGTTCACTTTCTTCGCCAGCTGGCTCTTTTTTCTCGCAGCAGTATTCTTGTGCAGAATACCCTTGGAAACAGCCTTATCCAGGCAGATTACAGTGGCCTTATACGCCTCCTGGATGCCGGCGCCCTGCTCAATGGCGCTGTCGAACTTCTTGAGCTGTGTTCTCATCGCTGTTTTCGCAGCGCGGTTCCGCTCATTCTTTGTCTTGTTGACCAGCACGCGCTTTTTGGCGGACTTTATATTCGGCAAAATCACGACCTCCTTACCTCAGATATTCATAGCATTGTTTATTCTACCATTTTGCATCGGGAATTGCAAGTCTTTCTGGAACAAAATTTGCATAAATCCCTGGAATCGGGCAAAATAACCATATCAAAGGATGGGAGGCGCAAAATGTTGGTGCAAAAACGGACAGATTTGGCAGCGGAAGCCCGGGAGCTCTACCAGGAAACTGCCCGCCGGGAGCCCGAGGGCGTGGATTGGGAGGAAACATCCCAGGACGGGATCGGCCTGACGCGGGTCCATGTGCGCAACGCCCAGGGCGCCCGGGCTTTGGATAAGCCGGTTGGAACCTATGTGACCGCCGACTTGGGGGAGCGTTGGGAGCGGGATGAACAGACCATTGCCGCCGCGGCCCACCTGTTGGCCCGGGAGCTTGCAGCCCTGCTGCCCCCTTCCCCCCAGAGTGTGCTGGTGGTGGGGCTTGGCAACCGGCACATCACAGCCGACGCTCTGGGCCCCCTTGCCGTAGAAAAGGTGATCGTGACCCGCCATCTGAAAGATTCCATGCCCGACGCCTTCCGGCAGTTCAGCCGCGTCAGCGCCATCTCCCCCGGCGTGCTGGGCCTCACCGGTGTGGAGACCGGCGAGATCGTCCAAGGGGTGTGCCAGCGGGTCGGGCCCGATGCGATCATCGCCATCGACGCCTTGGCCTCCCGCCGCCTTTCCCGCCTGTGCCGCACCGTGCAGCTTTCCAACACAGGCATCACGCCCGGAGGCGGCATCGGCTCCGGCCGCACCGCGCTGGATAAGGCCACTCTGCACGCCCCGGTCATCGCCATGGGCGTCCCCACAGTGGTAGATGCCTATACTTTGGCCGCCGATCTGTGGGAACAGGCCGGCGGTGCGCTGCCCCAAGAAGAGGCGCTGCTGCCGGACAGCGCCATGGTGGTCACGCCCAAAGACATCGACCAGCTGATGCACAAAAGTGCCAAAGTGGTGGGGTACGCCATCAACATGGCGCTCCACCAAGATCTTTCCATCGGGGAGATCGAAGAGCTGCTGGGGTGAGCCAGGCATAATTTGTCCCCTTCCGCCATAGATTTTGGGTAGATCTGATCCATGCGGAGGGAAGCAAATGGGTGTAAAATACAGGAATCGAAAAAACAGGCGGCCCCGGCGGCGCCCCTTGTTGCTGCCCGTGGGCCTTTTGGCTTTGTGCGGCTTGTTCATCGCCCGGAATGGCCTGCCCCTCGCCTCTCCGGCGCCATCTCCCATCCGGGGGCTGGAAGTCCAGCCCTATTCACCGGAAAACGAGGCTGAGGAAGAGGAGCCCTTGCCCGAAGACCTGCCCACCGGGGCCTCTGTCAGCGAAGCTGTGCTGCCCGAGGCAGGCAAGTCCGTGGCGGCGGCCAATGTCTCCCCCATCACCATCGATGGCGGCGGCGGTTCCTATCCGGGCTCCGGCACCATCTACATCAAAAACGACACCGATTATGACATCGACATCCCGGGCCTGCTGGAGCAGCCCACCAACATCGCCATCTCTTCTGAGGAACCGGCGGTGCTCATCGTACACACCCACGGCAGCGAAGCCTATACCCCCGACGCCGCCAACTGGTATGAGCCCACCGACACAGACCGCACCACCGACACCAATTACAATGTGGTGCGGGTAGGCGATGAGATCGAGCGCATCCTCAATGAAAAAGGCATCAAAACCGTACACGCCCGGGTGCTCAACGACAGCCCGTCCTACAGCGGTGCCTACAACCGAACGCTGGATGTGATCTCCCAGGCCATGAAGGAGAACCCCTCCATCAAATTCGTCATCGATGTACACCGGGATGCTATGATAACATCCAGCGGCAAAAAATACAAGACGGTTGCCGACATCGGCGGCAGGCAGGCCGCCCAGCTGATGTTGGTGGCAGGGACAGATGCCGGCGGCCTGACCCACGACAATTGGCGGGAAAACCTCTCGTTTATGATGAAGGTACAAGACCAGATGAACACCCGCTACCCGGGCATTATGCGGCCGATCAACATCCGGGCCGCCCGGTTCAACGAGCATGTGACGACAGGCAGCATGCTGCTGGAGGTGGGCACCAGCGGCAATTCATTGGATGAAGCCCTGTATTCCGCCTCTCTGTTTGCCGATACCCTGGGCGATATGCTGCTGCAGCTGCAAAAGTGACGGGTACATATCCCTTTTCAGAAAACGTATTCAGCCTGCTGTTGGTATCGTTTTCCCGTTGCCACTGCCAATATGCCAAAGGCGGGACGGCGAAAACCGTCCCGCCTTGTGCTGCGGCCATATGTGCAAACCTTATTTTTCTGAATCTGGTACGTAAAAATGGCTATATGTATATCTTTGCAATGAGGATGAGTCATCCGGATTGTATCGCGACAATATATTTCCATTTTCATCGTATTCATATTGGAATTTGCGGCTATACTGGTTCGTCACCGTCCCTGCATCGTCAAAAGCCTGAAAGTCAATCTGGGTTCCATTCCCGTATGCATCGTACTCCCTTATTTCCTTGCTGGAAAGGTTCCCCGACACAGGGCTATATTCTTCCGTGGCCTCATTGGTCAGTTTTCCCTCTTCATCGTATTTGTATTGAATGATTGTACGCGGTGATTCATTGGCAATGTCGGTCTCAACATCGTAATAGAAGAGTTCCTCCGTACAGTTCCCTTTTTCATCGTATGAAAATGTTGTGAGATCAACTCTATCAACGACCCCTTTCACAGCCCCGACTTCTTCTATTTTCACACATTTGCCGTCGCTATTGTACGTATATGATTTTGTGTTTGTTCGAGATGATATATATTCATCATATTCGCTGAAATTGACAAAATAATCGCCGTAATTGTCATATACGATCGTATGCGCCGTGGTTTCCTGCGTGAGATTCCCATCAGGACCATATTGGTATGTGGTCGTATAATCTTCGGATGTGATCGTATAAACGGTATCCTGGTCTGAACGGATCACTTCACGCACCTGCTGAATGCACCGTCCCTCCTCATCATAAGAGTATGTCGTATGACTCCCATTGCCATTTGAATAAGAAATATCTTCTGTGATCAAATTTTCTCCATCATAGGCATACGTAGTCGTAGTATACGTATCGTCACCAGATTCTATCTTTTCAATACACTGGCCGAACTCATTATATTTCATCGTTTCAGTGCTATATTCATTTCCATCTTGTCCGTACAGGATTTCCGTAGGCAATGCAAGAAAATCCGACAGGTATTCTTGTGTGTCTTTGTAGCTTCCCAGCTGCCTGAAAACCTGATATGCGTTTTCGTCTTCACCTTGTTCAAGAAAGTGCACAGCCTGAACATAATCACGTTCGTTTTTTACATTCTGGATTTGCGCTGCACTATCTTTGTAATCACCCAAACTTTCAAATGCTGCGATTGCCCGGCTATAATCTCCCGATTCCATGAGAGCAAATGCGTTGTTGTAGTCTGCACTCTTTTGCACATTCCTAAAAATTATTGTTCCGGCGCAAATAGCGGCAATGGCGATTGGAGCAAGAATGAACGCCCGCTTTTTGAACTTTTTGGCCTTTAACGCTGCTGCGGCTTTTTCTTCTTCCTCTTTCTGGCGCTCTGTTTCCAGCCGTTTGTTACGATCTGCCTTCAAGGCTTCCAAATCCAGCGCAGCCAAACCGGCGGCTTCCCTTTTGCATGCATGACACAACAGTTCCGTGTGATGGTTCAGCACCCCACATGCACACTGCCACAAATCTTGTTCTTTCCGATATAGGTACCGGCAATCTTCCCCATACTTCATTCGATATTGCTTTACAAGTTCCATATCACCGAACGCCTCTTCCAGCGGTACGGCAGGGTGAAATGGCCCCCATTGTGTGCCCGAACGTTTCCATACCGTATTATCCACAAAGAAGACATCCGATACAGAGGCATTGAATCCCCTTATGGCAGCATTGGGGAGGGAAATAGGGGCTTTCTGCCCAAACTCCACGTCACGTGCTATATTCAGATCCAAATACTGAAAATCGACTGGCTCCCCCAATGGCTCTCCAATGGTGTCCATCGGCAAAATCCGGACCGAGACCCCTTTGATCGCTTTATCGCTGATATTTTGGATTTTCAGTTGCGCCAACACCTTGCCTGTCTGGTTATCTTTCAGCAAGGCCCCTGCTGTAATCATCACGGGAGCACCCGCCGCATACAAAGGCGATGTGAGGGAAAAAAGTCTGGTATATCTCTCGCTCATGCCAATTACCTCCTTATAGCTCGGGAAGTTCATCGCTGCTGTCAGCGCTTTTGGGAGAAGTACCCGCCCTGTCAGGGAGGGCGATCACCATCGCCCAGCCGATGACTCCCAGCCAGAAGCACCACCAGAAATATGCCTCTGGCGGCTGCCCTTTCATCTGGGCAATCTCATCAAACCGTTTTGCCACAAACCAATCAAGGACAAAAAAGAGGACCACGATAGCAAAAATCCAAATCCACATCGCACAAAACTCCTTTTGCTCATTTATTTGCGGTGCCGCAGGGCCTCATATTTTGAGTTTTGCCGGTCCAAGATCCGGCCCAGCTGCTCTATGCTGCAATGAGAAAACCGTTTGTAGCCCTGTGCTGCTTCCGCAACGCGTCTTTGATTTTCCTCTAAAGCCAAGTCTTCCTTTCCCTTGATCCCATACTTTACACGGCATACCCGGTAAAAAAGGGAAGCGTCTGCGGTTCTTTCGCATCGCTTCCACCCCAACCATTTCACCGCCTGCCAGCCAACGCACCCAAGGCCGCAAACCAAAGCCAAAGACAAGGCCCCTGCCCACCAATGAGTCAAAAAGCCAGCCTGCACACTGCAAAACATCAAGTTTTCTTCGTTCACCTGTGCCCCTCCTCTGCCTTCTGCCACATAATTTTTGTTCTGTTGTGTTTTTAGAAGTAGAAGCCCTCCACGCTTTGAAACGAGCATTGATTCAGCCACGAAAAATAAGGCGGAGAATAAAACCAACATTCCCCGCCTTTTTTGTGCTGCATTGTTGGTGGCTCCCGCGCCTCATCCCCTTGATTTTGTTGGTGTAAGTTGGTATAGTGAAGAAAAAGAAATGCTTCTGCAACAACAGAACAAAAATTATGTGATCACCAGCCCCATGCGGCCTATTTGTCTGGCATGGACTGTCCCACTCTCGATGGTATAGATGCGGGTGGTGTTGATGTTGGAGTGCCCCAGCAGATCGGCTAACCGGGATAGGTCTTTTTCTGCGGCATAATAGGTCCGTGCGAATAAGTGCCGCAAGTTGTGTGGAAAAACTTTTCCCCGGGCTACGCCGGCCCGTTCACACAGGGCTTTCATGGCCCGCCAGATATTGCTCCGGTCCATGGGCCTGCCCGTCCGGGTGGTGAACACCGCCCCGGCGGTCTTTTTTTGTTTGTGCAGATATTTTTGCAGCAGGCGGCACAGTTTTTCTGGCAAAAAAACCGTACGGCGCTTCCCTTTCCCCACGATCACTGCCCGGCCTGCGGCTACTGCCTCCGCTGTGATAAAGGGCAATTCGCTCACCCGGATCCCGGTGGCGCAAATGGTCTGCAGCAGCAAGGATAGGCGCAAGTCCCCCGCTTTTTGGGCTGCGTGCACCAGGCGGATGTATTCGGCCCGGCTCAGCTCCCGCTCTTCATCGCAGAACAAAGGCCGCTGGATCTTCAGCAGCTTAACAGCCATCTCCCGCCACCCCATGAACCGCAAAAACCCGTTGACAGCTGCCAACATGGAATTCACAGAGGCCGGGGCATGGGTCTGGCTCAGCCCCTCTTTCCAGCGCACCAAGGCCCCCTTGGTCAGCGGCGCGCCGGCCAGATGCTTTCGCAAGGCGGTCAGATCCCGGGTGTATTTCTGTATGGTGGCGCTGCCCCGCTCCTGCTCCTGCAAATAGCTGGCATAACGGCGGATCAGGCCGGCGGTGAGGGTATGGTCTTTGGTCTTCATCCTTTTCTCCTCCTACTATAAAGATTAAGATTTGGTATCAGCAGCCAGTAGGCTGATGATATAATACCGTCGTATGGGTGAGGCTTCCTTTTCCTCCTTGC
>JABLTT010007521.1_pt1 | contig 25802 bp, 27 predicted proteins | sample 7160061 | NCBI WGS metagenome assembly JABLTT01 (sample SAMN14651232, study PRJNA627086) | human gut metagenome | isolation source: feces | host: Homo sapiens
CGTTGGCGGCCGCCACGGTGCCGAGATCGCCGGGCCCGCCGAACAGCCCAGGTCGCCCGCCACGACGAACACAGCCGGCCAGCGCGAAGAACAGTGTGGAGATCGCCACGGTGCCGACCTGCCCCCCAGCAGTAGAACGAGTGCAGCAGGCTCATCGCCTTGTCCTTGTGCTCGGACGGGCAGGCGTTGACGATCGGGGAGACCATGACCTCGATCAGACCGCCGCCGATGGCTTACAGCACGATGGCGGCCAGCAGCGCCGGATACGGGTCGGACACCCGCGCGGGCAGCAAGCCGAGCGTCAGCAGGCCGGCCGCCGCGGCCACATGCGCGGCGATGATGCAGGGCCTGTAGCCGATGCGGTCCACATACTTGCCGGCCAGCACATCCACCACGAGCTGCGTGACGAAGTTCACCGAGATCAGCATGGACAGCCGTGCCATGTCGATGCCGAGCGTGGCCGAGAACGTGACGAACAGCAGCGGCATGAAGTTGTTGATGATCGCCTGCGTGACATAGCCGTTGAAGCAGGCGACAACGGTGCGGTCGTAGTTCGGCGCGGTTGTGGTCATGCTGAGGCCCTTCTTCGGGTGGGTGCGAGGCATTCGGACGCAGTCATTGTATCGATGTCCCCTTGCGCCATGCCGATTCCCACACATCTTGCCCCTATGGGGTATTCGGGGGTGGGGCGACGTAGGTTGTCGGCGAAGAACCGTGATAATGGATGACGGCGTTTTGTACGAAACCAGAAGATTGTAAGGAGGGCGTTCATGCCCAGCGTGAATGATGCGGCCAAGGCCGCGCTCAATGTAACCGGTGGCGTGGCCAAGAACGTCGTGGCCCTGACCGACAAGGGCCCGCTCGGCGGCTTCAAGAAGTTCATCTCCCGCGGCTCGATGATCGACATGGCCGTCGGCGTGGTCATGGGCTCCGCCGTCACCACCGTGGTCAACTCCATCGTGGACAACCTGATCAGCCCGCTGATCGGCATGATCGGCGGCGTGCCGGATATGTCCGGCGTGCTGACCATCACCTTCAACAACTCCACCATCTCCTTCGGCGCCATCCTCAACGCCATCATCAACTTCCTGCTCATCGGCGTGGCCGTGTACTTCTGCGTGATCCTGCCGATCAACAAGCTGCGTGACCTGTCGGCCGCCGCCCTGGCCGAGGAGGAGGCCGAGGAGGCTGCCGCCGCCGGCCCGACCACCGAGGAGCAGACGCTGGCGGTGCTGCAGGAGATCCGCGACGAACTCAAGCGCACCAACACCGCTCAGGCCTGACCGGGTGGACCGGGTGGCGAATCCCGCCCCGTCCGGTATCGACCGCACGACGCGCATCCGATGTTCGGGTGCGCGTCGTTCGCATATGGGCGGCCGCGCAACAGCGTCCGTTGCCGGCGGGTACGATGGGTGGATGCGAACCGATGCCGGTATCGCACGCTGACAGGAACGGAGACGGACGATGGTGGGCAGCCGCGAGATCTACGAATATCTGGACCGCCGGCACATCCGGCATGAGATCGTCGAGCACCAGCCGGTCTACACCATGGCGGACCTGCCGCAGGTGCCGATACCCTACCCCTCAGGGGAGGCGAAGAACCTGTTCGTACGCAACGACAAGAAAACCCAGTACTATCTCATCACCGTGCAGGGCGCCAAACGGGTGGATCTCAAGGACCTCCGCCGCCGCTACGGCACACGGCCGCTGAGCCTGGCCCCGGAACAGGACCTGCGGGACATGCTGGGGCTGCCGGCGGGGTCGGTCACACCGTTCGGCCTGCTGAACGATGCGGACGCCACGGTTCGGTGGTTCCTCGACCGCGCCCTGCTGGAGGGCGACGGCGTCATCGGCGTACACCCGAACACCAACGACGCGACGGTATGGATGAACACCCGCGACCTGATCGCCATCATCGAGGAACATGGGAACCCGGTTGACATCGTGGAGATCTGACCCACACGAAAGGACAACGGTGGACTACCAGGACATCAACGCGGCAACCATCACGCGATGGATCGAGGACGGCTGGGAATGGGGCAAGCCGATCGACCACAACGCCTACGCCAAGGCGCTCGCCGGCGAATGGGACATCCTGCTGACCCCCACACGACCGGTGCCGCACTCATGGTTCCCGGAGGACCTGCGCGGGCTGCGCGTACTCGGACTGGCCAGCGGCGGCGGCCAGCAGATGCCGATCCTCACCGCCCGCGGCGCGCACTGCACGGTGCTCGACTACACGCCGGCCCAGCTCGACGCCGACCGGATGGTCGCCGAACGCGAAGGCTACGACATCGACCTCGTCCGCGCCGACATGTCCAAGCCGTTGCCGTTCGCGGACGCCTCATTCGACCTGATCGTGCACCCGGTGTCCAACTGCTACATCGAGGAGGTGCTGCCGGTATGGCGCGAATGCGCACGCATCCTGCGCCCCGGCGGTCTGCTGATGGCCGGACTCGACAACGGCGTCAACTTCATCACCGATGACGACGAGGAACGTATCGTCAACCATCTGCCGTTCAACCCGTTGAAGAACGCCGACCAGCGCGACCAGCTGGCCGAGGCCGACGACGGCGTCCAGTTCTCGCACACACTCGACGAGCAGATCCGAGGCCAGATCCAGGCGGGGCTGCGCATCGTCGACCTGTATGAGGACACGAACGGCTACGGTCGCCTGCACGAGCTCGGCATCCCCAGCTTCTGGGCCACGCTCGCGCAGAAGCCGGAGGACTGACGGTCGGTTGATGCCGTCGCCGTGGTGCCGGGCCGCAACGGAACCGTGACGACGGACGTTCCCGTATCGCATAATGCCGTTGGGCGCGGCGTGACGCGGACGGCGGTAGAATCGCACGCGGAGTTTTACGGACTGTGAGAAGAAGGAAACCTGCGATGCGTCGTGCGACGTTCGAACGAACCCCGAAATCGCTGCTCATCGGCATCGGCGTAACCCTGCTGGGCGGCGCGCTGTGGGGCGTCAACGCCACCGTATCCAAAATCCTCATGTCCGACTACGGTGCCGACCCGCTGTGGATCGCCAGCATCCGCCAGCTCTGTGCCGGGGTGCTGTTCCTGGCCGCGGCGGGCGCGACCAAGCCGAAGCTGCTGACCGGAGCCGTGCGCGACGTGCGCTCCTACCCCGTCTATCTGCTCGGCGCGCTCATCTGCGTGATGGCCACGCAGGTCGCCTACCTGAACGCCATCAAATGGACCAATTCCGGCACCGCCACCGTATTGCAGACCCTGAACCTGCTGTTCGTGCTCGCCTGGGTGTGCCTGCGCGGGCGGCGGCTGCCCGGCAAGCGGGAGACGTTGGGCGTGGCGCTCGCGTTCATGGGCACCGTGCTGATCGCCACCGGCGGCGACCTGACCACGCTGACCCTGCCGCTCGCCGGCCTGATGTGGGGTCTGGGCGATGCGTTGGCCACGGCCACGATGTCGATCCTGCCGGTCAAGGTGATGGGCCGGTACGGCAACTTCACCGTCAACGGCTTGATGTTCCTGATCTCGGGGGTGATCTTGTGCGCGGTCGTGCGGCCGTGGTCGCACGCGCCGCAGTTGGACGCGCTGGGCGTCGGACTGATGGTGTTCACCGTGATCGGTGGTACCTTCGGCGCCTACTGGCTGTATATGTCCGGTGTGATGCGGATCGGCGCGATGCGCGCCACGATGCTCGGCACCAGCGAGCCCGTGCTGGCCACCATCTCCGCCGTGGCGTTGACCGGCGCCGTGTTCACTCCGGTCGATCTGGTCGGTTTCGCGATGATTCTGGCCATGGTGTTCCTGGTGCGGTAGCCTGGGCCGGACTTGGTAGCCGGAGGAATCGGCCCGGGGTTTGCCTCGGTGAGTTGGTTCGCCTAGCGCGGTGCCGGCGGTTCACCCAGCGGTGATGTCTGAACGTGTGAGCCGTCCTACAGTGTGAGGAAGATCAGCGCCGCGTTCAGCGCGATGATCAGTCCCGTGACGGCGATGAATACCGCGTGTTTGACCGGACCATCGGCGTATCCGCCCATCAGCGTGCGATCGTGGGTGTAGCGCAGCAGTGGGATGATCGCGAACGGGATGCCGATCGACAGGATCACCTGACCGACCACCAGCGCCTGCGTGGGATTCGGTGCGAACCACAGCACGGCCAGGCCCGGCACCAGGGTGACGATCCGGCACGCCCACATCGGCGGGGTGAGATGCAGCAGTCCGCGCATGATCTCGGCCCCGGCGTAGGTGCCCACCGACGTGGAGCTCAACGAGGATGCCAGGAGTCCGATCGAGAAGATCATGCCGACCGCCGGGCCGAGCGCGGCCGTGATCGCTTGTTGCGCGCCTTCGATCGAATCGGTTCCGGCCGTGCCGTGCAGCGAGTGCGCGGCCAGCACCAGCAGGCTGAGGTTCACGGTGCCGGCCAGCAGCAGCGCCCACAGCACGTCGATCTTCGAACCGCGCAGCAGCGTGCGTGTGTCGGGTCTGACGCGTCCGTCGGCGTAATGGTCGTTGACCAGCGTCGAGTGCAGATAGATCGCGTGCGGCATCACCGTCGCGCCCAGCATCGACGTGGCCGTGAGCACTGAGTCGGTGGTTGTGAACCGTGGCACCAGTCCCTGCGCAACCGCGGTCGGATTCGGCGGATCGACCAGCAGACCGGCCACGAAACCGAGCGTGATAACCAGCAGCAGACCGATGACGATCCGTTCGAACAGTCGATGCGTGCGCCCGCCCTGGAATCGCAACAGCAGCGTGGAGACCGCGCCGATGATGCAACCTCCGACGAACAGCGGTAGACCGAACAGCAGGTGCAGCGCAATCGCCCCGCCGATCAGTTCGGCCAGATCGGTGGCGATGGCGATGACCTCGGCCTGGGCGAAGAACAGGAACCGCCCCGCGTCTCCCATCCGCTCTCCGAGCAGCTGCGGCAGCGATTTGCCGGTGACGATGCCGAGTTTGGCGGACTGGTATTGGATGAGGACCGACATCATGTTCGCCAGCGCCAGCACCCACACCAGCAGATAACCGTACCGGGCTCCCGCCGTGATGTTCGCCGCCACGTTGCCCGGGTCCACATACGCGACGGCCGCCACGAACGCCGGGCCGAGCATGCCGATGAGGGTGCGTCGGGGCGTGGGCGTCGCCGTATCCCGCGGCGCGGTTCGGGTGTCCATCGGCATCACCTCCACGATCTGTCATACCTTCGTCAAGTAAACATGAATCGCCGCGACGGTCGGGTTTGGGGCGCCGATGGCTAAACGGCGCTACGAAGTATTGGGAATGCTGGGATTCCCCGGCGGGCAGGGCGGGGTTGTTCGCTGTGCGTAAAACCGGTTGTGAGCGAGGTCACACGGCGGCGCGGCCATGCGGGTATGATTCCATGGGGCTGGTGAGGGCGGCGTCATGTCCGGTGTTCGGCGATGGATGGGAGAGGAATGAAGATCAGCGTGCTGGGATTCAGCGGCAGTGGCAAATCCACACTGGCCGGTGCGTTGGGGCGGCGATACGGGGTACCGGTGCTGCACCTGGACCGGGTGCAGTTCGCGCCCGGATGGGTGGAACGGCCGTTGGACGCGAAGGTTGCGGATGTACGGCGGTTCCTGGACGGCCATGGTGATGGCGGTTGGGTGATTGACGGCAACTATGCGGCGTTGCTGCAGGAGCGGCGACTGGAGGAGAGCGACCGGATCGTGATCCTGGCGTTCGGACGCTGGACGTGTCTGCGCCGTGTGCTGGCGCGGTATCTCCGATATCATGGCCGGGCGCGCGAATCGATGGCCGAGGGGTGCGACGAGAAGATCGACCTTGAGTTCATCTGGTGGGTGCTGCATGAGGGGCGGAACCGCTCCCACCGTGAGGCGCTGCGGGCCATTCGCGACCGCTGGCCGGACAGGACCGTGATCATCCGCAACCAGCGTCAGCTGGACGCATTCTATCGGTCGATGGCGTAGGGGCGGTTCGCACTACCTCGCGTTACGCAATCAGGAAGGTTGAAAAACCGGGCCTGCGCATGCGAATCCGAGGTAGTGCGAACCGGGGTCGTCAATACCATTTGCTTCTCTGCCTTTTCAGTGTCTGCAGCGCTTCATAGGTCGCCGTCGACAACTGATCCAGGCGTCGCTCATCGGCGTGGATGTGCCAGCACATCAGGAAAATCTTCAGATTCTCTCCCGCATGCTGACCCAGAGGGTAGTCATTGCTGACTGGTGTCGAGCCATATGATGCCGCGACTTGGCAGAGGTCGTCTTCGTCAAGGATCCCGACATCCAACGCGGCGAACACCGCGCGTAGGAGTCGTTCGCCTTCCTCGTCGATGAAGACGTATGCGCCGTCCGATAGTTTCACTCGCCAGATATCGAATAGTTGCAGCACGTCGGCTTTGCTTGGCGTATTAAGCGTGATGAGGCTGTATGCTACATCTGCGCCATGTGCAAGACTATGCGCCCAGCCCTTGCCTTTTACATAGCCGCGCAAATCGTTTTCGCGGATTACGTAATCCCGGTAGGCATCCCAGACTTGTTGAAGTGTCTGGGTTGACATGTGGTGTGCTGCTCGTGTTCCCAGGATGGCATCAACGATCAGCAGGCTGAAGCTGCGGCAGAATACGTCATCGCTTTCAGCTGGGCCGATGCCTCGAAAGAGATACCGGTCCGAAATGAGCTCGTCCAATACCCATTCCAAGTCGTTGCGCTGGAAGTTTCCCATTTCTAGCACATCGCATAGGGACACGTACACCAGACTATCGCGAAGCTCGCCGTCCGTTGAGGCAATCCATGGCAGCAACCGTCGCACTGTGGCCATGGTCCATGCTGTTCGGTCGTGCTTGTTGTGGACGCGGTCGCATAGTGTGCGAATCTCGGTTTCCGTGTCCGTATGCTCGCTCGTTTTGCTTTCCATGTTCGTGCAGCCTCCCGGTCGTTGCCGCCTCCGATTGTAAGAGGTTGTGGAAAACTTTGTTCTGGGGTGATCGGACTTCGACGGCGTAAAGGGTGGTTCGCACTATCTCGCGTTACGTAATCAGGAGGGTTGAAAAACCGGGCTTGCGAATGAGAATCCCCGAGGTAGTGCGAACCTCGTCCACGGTCTGCTTCAGTCATTCACCCATTCGAGGACATCGCCGGGCTGGCAGTCGAGCGTGCGGCAGATCGCGTCGAGTGTGGAGAAGCGGATGGCCTTGGCCCGTCCGTTCTTGAGTACGGCGACGTTGGCTGGCGTGATGCCGACAGCCTGGGCGAATTCTCCGACGCTCATTTTCCGTTGGACAAGTAGGAGATCGATGTTCACGCGGATCGCCATCAGATCACCGCCTCCAGTTCTTCGCGCTGTGCGGTGGCGGCGGCGAGCAGTCCGCGCATCACGATCATCAGCAGGGTCAGCGCCGTGCCGACGACGGTGAGTATGGTCAGCGCGATCACCAGGATGGGCGGGCCGAGGGAGGCGATGAGATTATGGGCCAGCAGACCGATGACCAGCGCGGTGTCAAAACTGATGCATCCGATGATGAGTCCGACCCAGCGGAACGCCGCATCGGAAAACACCGAAGATGACGCCGTCAGTGACAGCAGCCGCCAGATTGCAATGAGGGCGACATCGAATCCGACCATCAGCAGCTCGCAGACGATGAGGTAAGGCCAGTGCAGATAGGCGAATTCCGGCGCGTCCGCCGCGAATTCGGCCGCGATGGCAGGCAGGAGCCAGATCTGGATGGCCGCTGCGATGGCCAGCAGCAGCGCCATCAGCGCTTTGAGCGTCCGGATGGCGGTCGGGTGCGTCTGGGGCGTCGATGTCATGGCTGTTCCTTTCGAAGATGGTGGTGATGTCCGTCTGCCCTCAGTATATATCGATATTCGATAGATAACTACCGAATATCGATAGATTTGGTGAAGACGGATGTTGACTAATCGCAGCAATGCTTCGGTGCAACAGTCTGTTGCCAGTGGCGTGTGGGATGATGCGTTTTCCTTACGATGGAGCTGAAACGAAGCTTGTGAGGAAAGGAACCGGTCATGGCCATCAAGGATGTGCTGCCACGCCTGCGTCGGGAGCGTGGGCTGACCCAGGAGGAGCTGGCCAAGCGCCTGTACATCACCCGTCAGGCGGTGAGTAGATGGGAGCGCGGCGAGACGAGTCCGGGCATCGATATGACCAAGCTGATCGCCCGTGAGCTGGATGTGCCGATTGTGGAGCTGCTGGAGATGCCCGAGCAGTATTGCGAGAGTTGCGGCATGATGTTCACCGGTCCCGACCAGCACGGGCATGAGGCCGATGGCACCGAGACCGCGGAATACTGCCGCTGGTGCTATGAGAGCGGCGCATACACCTACGAAACCACGATGGACGAGATGATCGAGGATTGCGCCCCGCGCATGGCCGAGTACATGGGGTGGAGCATGGATGAGAGCGCCTCGCTGCTGGGCGCGGTGCTGCCGACTTTGAAGCGCTGGCGTGAGCCTGCGGCGTAGGTTTTCGGGTGTGGTGCTGTCGGGCGGTTCGCACTACTTCGGGGTTCGGGAACGGAAAGGTCAGAAATCAAGGCAGTGGATTCAGAACTTCGAGGTAGTGCGGACCCGCCCTTTATACCAGCCGTGGCCGTTGCAGCAGACTGGCCATATACACAGGCAGATACAGGATCTTGCCATCACGCTCCACGTTGGTTTCCGCGAGAACGTATGCGCTGTCGATGGCGTATCCGGGAGTATTGAGAGCCTTGTCCAAGGCTGCATGCGAATGGAACCTGCTGCCGGATTTGATTTCCAATACCAGCACTTTGCCTGCCGCGTCTTCAATGAGGAAATCCAGCTCCCCCATAGACTTGCTGGTGAAATAGTATGGCGTGAACCCATGGGCGGTCAGCTCCTGTGCGATTACATTCTCATAGACTCCGCCATAATTCATGCGTCCTTCTGTGCCAAGACCGTCGAGTATACCGAGGGTTGACTGTTTGTCGTATGTACTTGTCAGTAGACCTACGTCGGAATAGAACAATTTGAGCAGCTTGCGTCTTTTGGAAGCAAGCAGCGGGCTTCGCGGCTCTTCGACGTTGTATACGGGCAGAGCAACGTTTGCCCGTGACAACCAGAGGAATTCGTCTTCGATCTGGCTGAAGCGTTTTACATCAGAAATATCTCCGATTTTGAATCGTCTAGTCGAGTTGTTGAGCTCGCTGGGAATCAGTTGATAAATCTCCTGAATGACGAGTCTGCGATCTTTAGGTGCGTACTGCGTGATATCCCGATTGTAAAAACGTCGGATGTCGGATTGTATGCGACGTACATTGTCGATGGTCCTGTCGCGGATGAAGGCGCTGACCGCATCCGGCATGCCTCCGGTGAGTAGGTATCTATGGAATAGCCCGGACATGCGCTCGTGCAAGTAGTCGGGGACGGGTTGCTCTTCCTGTAGGGAGTTGCGCAGTACATCGAACGCTTGTTCCGTGAGACCCATACTCCAACAGAACTCCTCGAAATCCATGGGGAACATGAGTAGTTCGGTCATGTAGCCAACCGGGTATGAACGTATGTTCTCCAATTCAACACCAAGCAGGGAGCCGGAAAGCACATAGTCATACGTGCCTTGGTCCACCAGTGCTTTGATGAAGGTGATGATGTTCGGACAGTGCTGGATTTCGTCAATGAAGATCAATGTCTTCCCCGGAATCAGGGGACCGTGCGCGGCGATGGAGATGCGGAGCAGAAGGTCTTCGGGGTTCCGCGCGGATAGGAACGATTCTCTCGTTGCGTCATCGAGCGCCAGATTGAATTCAATAAGCTGTTCGTATTCCGTTCGTCCGAACTCGCGGACAATATACGTCTTGCCTACCTGACGGGCTCCGGTCACAAGAAGTGCCTGCCTCGTCTTGCCTGATTTCCAGGCGAGTAACTCATCGTATGCTTTTCGTTTCATGTGTCCCACCCTTCATGCTGCAAAAAGATACATTTCATTTTAGCTTGTTTCTGCACAAAGTCGAATTCTGATTCGGCTCAATTCTGTACAAAGTTGTATTCTAGATAGCCTGTTTTGCGCACAAAGTCGGATTCTGGATACTTCTATCGTCAAAAATGCTACATGACTGCGGACATCTTCTAATGATAGTCATGCAACCCGAGTCGGATTGACTTGCGGCATTGGCAATGTTGATTTTCGGGTGTTGGCTTATTCCTGATTCCAGGATTCGAAATTGCAGATGGCTTGTGTCTCGCTGTTCTCGAGTGTGTCTTCGTCCAGGATGTGGCCGCTGAAGAGAATCTCACAGCGTGCGGGCATTGCCGAGTCGTCTGATTCGTCGGGGATGACGATAAGCGTGCGTGGCGTGGTAAATTCCTCCGGTTTACGACCCCCGTACGACTGTTCCCACTCGCCTTCCACATGCCATGTCCGGGCTGTGTCACCAGTTTTGAGTATCACGGTGCCGCTGTCGACATACGCTTTGTACTGCAGATATCCTCCGGTCATGCTGCCTGTGAAGTATACGGCGATGCGACAGCCGATTATGATCGCCACGACAATCGCACATGCTGCTGCCGCGATGCGGCCGGAGTGACGTGCTCCCATTGATGCTCCTGTTCGAACGAACTGCTGCATTCGTATGAGAAAGTTTCCCACCTATCTTAGACGATTGCACTTAGGAGTTTTGTGAGTAGGGGGAGCATCGGGAAGTGACGGAATCAGTCGTGCTGAAGACGCATGTAGAGCAACGGGTAGGGGCCACCCTCTTCATCCTGCTCGGTGCGCCGGTATGTGACGAATCCCATGTGTTGGTAGAACTCGATCGCCTGCGGGTTCTGCTCATTCACAGTGAGTTCGCTGACGTTGTGATGGGCGATGCCGTGTTCGAGCAGCTGCTTGCCGACGCCGTGTTCACGATGATCGGGATCAACGAACAGCATTTCGAGCCGTCCGTCGGCGACTCCCATGAACGCAAGGGGCGTCTGCTCCGAGCTGTCGCTGTCGGGGCGCATGACGGCCAATTCCGGTACTTCGGCGATGGCTTGCGGCACGTATTGCTTGATGCGGTTGATCTCATCATCGGTCAGAAACGTATGGTTTGTTACCACGGCGTTACCATTCGGCGGTTATCGGGAAAGCAAAAAGGCTGGAACCCTTGGGTTCCAGCCTTTTTCGCTGGTGCGAGTGGGGGGACTTGAACCCAACGTGATGGATGATGTTCGATTATGTGCAGGGGAAAACGGTTGAGAATTCAGCGTTTTTGATTTTCATGGGCGATGATGGTTCCCGTTTTGCAAGGACTGTTGTTGTCACGTTGTTGTCATTGTGCGGTTGTCGATAGAAAGGCTATGTCGCGGAGGTCGAGGGTAAGTTCTTCTTCAAAGTGGCGGTTACTGAGTCCTCTGTAAGACAAGTGGATGGTCTGTGCGCACATGCACTGCTCAAATGCCACTTGGTCGAATTCAGCGCGTCCTGCGAAAAGAAGATCGACGGATTTATTTGTGGCAAGGTGCGAAACCCTGCGCTCTGTTAGCTTCGGCTGAGGATCTCCTGCTGGGTGTGATCCTAATGGCCAGGGTATCCCGGGGGAGAATGTTATTGTGATTTCTGTGGCCGGTGTCTTTCCGATGTTCTCAAGTTTGAGCCCGACCCGTTCGGCAAGGTATGTAGTTTCGGCGCCTCCGGTGTTTATTTGTCTCTGCTCTGTTTTGACTAAATAGATGGTAAGTCTGGGGCGGGTGAGCTCGACATATTCCCTCCAAGCTATATAGGCTGCTGCGACAGCAAGTGTGAAAGAGCCGAAAGCCCACCACGCTTCCCAGTTGATGCTGACATCGTTGATGCCAAACAGTTTTTCCGTTGCGTGTTCCCAGCCAATAGGCAGTATGACAAAGCATGCGATGTAAACAAAGGGTATTAATACATGGGGTCTCTTCTTCACGAATTCAGCTTAGCTGTATTCCTCGGCGAGTTTGTCTACGTTCTCGCGGATGCGGTCGGTTTCATGTTCCGTGAGGCTGGTGTAGACGTCAAGGGTCATCGTTGCTGAACTGTGGCCCAGCATACGCTGAACGCCTTTGGGTGATGCCGACGAGGCAATTGCGATGCTAGCGGCTGTATGTCGAAGGTCATGGATTCGTACGAGTGGGACGCCGGCCTTCTTCAATGCGGTGGAATACCAACTGGTGTTTCTGGGGGAGATGCTTTGCTGACGGCAATAGGCTCCGTCTGGATCCGTAAACACGAGCTCTGTCGGTCGTTTCCCCTGGACTTTTAGGCGTAGTGCCCCTTCCACGATTCTGAACATAGGAACGTAGCGTTCTTCCTTGTTCTTCACCGGACCGATGATGATTTGCGGGCCTACTTTGGTAGCGCTTCGCTTGACGTGGATGCGTTTCCTCTCAAAGTCAAGGTCTTGGACAAGGAGGCCGGTCGCTTCACCCCAACGTAGGCCGCAGAAGCCCAGCGTCAGGACCAGGGCGCGATAGTTGTCCCCGCTGGCGTTTGCCACTTCGATCACTTGTTTGGCTGTCAGAACGGGTCTCTCGGCGTGGTTTTTGGGAGGCAGCTTTATTCTATCCGTGGGCTTGCGCACAATGCGCTCATCGGACTCTGCGAGTTCGAAAACGGCTTTGAGGATGCCGAAAGCGCGGTACACAATCGTCGGCGAGCGTTTTGCGGCCAACTCCGATATCCAGAGTTGGATCTCGGAGTGCTTCACGTCCCTGACTTTCCGGTCGCCCCACTTCTCTTCAACGTGTGTGCGCCACGTTGAATCAATACTGCGAGAATATGAGGGGGTCCATATCGCCTTGTGCCCATCGACCCAGATTTTCTCTAGCTCGGCGATGGTGATATCCCCGCCTCGCGGGTCGACATAGCCGCCGGTGGCAAGTTGTGCCTTGACGGAGGTCAGATACTCAGAAGCGGTCTTTAGTGTTCGGAAGCCACGTTTGGTGTGTTGGACGTGGTTGGCGTCCCGGTACGTGACCCTATATCTTCGTTCGCCTGAGGCGGTTTTGTAGAGGTACACCGATTCCATTACTCAGTAGCTCCGTCGACGTCGTCGGGCATGGGGTCCTTAAGGTTTCTTTCCTCGTCAAAACAGTATGCCGGTAGTTGTTCCGGCTCTGTGCGCAGGTAAGAATCGATGTCGTCTACTGGTTGCAGATTTGAGACTTCCAGACAGGTGCAAAAAGCTTTGGCCTGGTCAGAGAGCAGATCGAGTGTCGTTTGATAATCGGAGAGAAGGTTTGCCCCCAATTCGTCTTTGGTGCTTTCTGAGCCAAGCAGTTCTTGGCAGTCATGTATGGCCTCGCAGAGTGTGTTCCACCGTAACATGAAGTTCCGCATGGTTGTCTTCACGTTTTCAAGCTTTCGTTGCGCCGTCGCGGAGGCGTCGGTTCGGTACAGTTCCTTCATCGTGTTTTCCGGTGCGTATCCGAGGCAGTCAAGGTAATCGTAGATTTCGGCTCCACGGATTTGCCTGTCTCCATACTCGATGTTGTGGATGGTCATTTTGGTCCATTTGTATCCGCGCTTGCGCATTGCGTATGCGGCATTGTCCAAGGAAACGTTTGCTGCTTCCCTGAGTCGGGCAAGGTTCGATCCGATTGTTGCATCCAAATTCATAATAATCATGGTTTAATGTTATAACATATAATTAAGACAGATACATGTATCGTTATTAACGATAACAGTTGTTGAATGATATGAACTGGAGGAAAACAATGGAGGGCGTTGATCTGACCAACCACGGAACCCCTAACGGACTGTTGGATATCGAAGGATTCTGCGCGTACGTGCCGGGAATGACCCGAAGCGTCGCCGCTCAGCTTCGCTACTCAGGTAAGGGGCCGAAGTTCATCAAGGCCTCGGCAAAGACTGTTGTCTACCGAAAGGCTGATGTGGATGAGTGGCTTGAAAGTCGTGTGATGAATTCCACCGCGGCTAGGTAGTCGGTTCGACGGGAATGCAGCTACCTCTAACCGGGGCTGCGGCAGTTTTGTCGTCCTTAAGGCTTGATTGCCAACAGTTTTGCCAGTTTTTGCAGTGTTTCCATGTGTCTAGACGGGAACGTGGATGGGATACGTAACAATTAAGGCCAGCGATGTTCCGATGACGAGTTCTCAGTGGTTCACTGAACTCATTCCGTTGGGCGGCCCGACGCTTGTGTGCGGTGAGGGCGGCACGCTGAAAAGTGCTTTCTGCCACCATATCGTCGCCGCGGCCACCAGAGGCAAGCTTAACGGCGGAACGATTATGGGCCCTGCCGATGTCATCTATTTCGCCACGGAGCTCGACGCTGGCAGATTGTCCGCAAAATTCGAGGCAAACGGGGCCGATAGAGACCGAATCCACATGGTCAACTTTGCGGAGATGGATGAGCCATTTTCCGTCATGTCAAAACGGGACATGAGTCTGCTCGAGGCGGATGTGGAGAGGTTCGGTGCGTCGCTGATAGTCTTCGATCCGCTGGCAGACGTCTTTGGCGGCCGGAGAACCAACAGACATGAGGATATGTCTATGGTGATGTCGAAGTTGGAAATCCTCGCGCAGAAACATGACCTTGCGATACTATGCGTGCACCATTCGACCAAAGCTCCTAAGAACTTAAGGGGCTTATATACAGGTTCCGCGGCACTTGGTGACAGGTCTCGCGCGGTTCTTGGTTTTGCCCGAGATACGGAAACCGAAAAGTATTACTTCCAGGTCATCAAGAACAACGAAGGGAAAGACGGCGTGGCTTACCGATTGGAGACGGAGCTGCGCGTCTTGCCGGAGCGAGAAGACTCTGACGGAGAATATATCGTTACTGGTTACGTCGAGGCTCCTTCTGTGAGTTTGAGCGACATCCTGATGCAGAATCAATTCCGCCAGCCTGAAAGTCCAGAAAAGATCAACGACGACGGAATGAAGATCATAGAGCAGTTGAGAACTCGCGGCGGATGTGAATCGCGGGAAAAGGTAATGGAGGCGTTATGCGTGAACGGCAAGCGCGTAAGCAGCTTTGACAAAGCGAAGAGGGCTCTTGAAAAGGCACACGTTGTCGGTAGCGTCCGATTCCCGTACTTCCAGACGTACGCGATCTGGTATCTGAAGGAGACTTTTCCGGACGGACAGGACGCGTTGAACGCTTATCGCCAGAAGTATCCGGAAACCATTAACCATTAACGACTAGACGTTATGTTTGCCGTTTTGGGCCTGAACGAGTCTCCTGTGGGGTGCTTTATTGACGTCGGTGTAGGCGCCGTCGCGTGGATTGCTCGTTGAAGTTGATAGATTTCGGTATCTGATAGCCAGTTGCATGCTAATTCTCAGATGCAAAACGTCGTCTTCGCTTACGGAAAAAATAGACGTAGCTCCTGCACAAGTTGGCTGCCCACGCCGCGCCGATTGGTCGTAAACTTGATCGAAGTCATTTTTTTCTCTATGATCTTAGCTAGCGAACGACGAAATGAGGTATGTCAAATGGTGAGCACCATCCGGATTGCAGAGCTTTTTGCCGGCGTTGGAGGTTTCCGGCTGGGGCTGGATGGGTATCACAATGCGGAGCATCCTGAATTTGACATGCCGCCTGCCGGGCCTTACGAAACGGTTTGGGCGAATCAGTGGGAACCGATGGGGCAAGAGTCGAAGCAGTTCGCTTGGCGCTGTTACGAGAGCCACTTCGGCGAGGGGTCCTGTGTGAACGAAGACATCGCTAAGGTACTCGACGACGTTGAAGCAGGTAAACGCGATATCCCGCAATTCGACATGTTGGTTGGCGGTTTCCCCTGTCAGGACTACAGCGTGGCCAAGCCTCTATCCATGGCAGAAGGCATCGATGGCAAGAAGGGCGTGCTGTGGTGGAGCATCAACCGACTTCTTGAAATGCGTCATCCAAAGTATGTCCTGTTGGAGAACGTCGACCGCCTGCTTAAATCCCCTGCAAGCCAGCGCGGCCGCGATTTCGCCATCATCCTTTCATGCTTGAACAGGCTGGGGTATTCCGTTGAATGGCATGTAATCAACGCCGCCGATTACGGCATGCCGCAACGTCGTCGGAGGGTTTATATTCTTGCCATGCTGGACGCCCCCAAGTGGAATCTTGAAGAACGTCTGTTCTCCACAGGGGTGATAGCGAGGGCCTTCCCTGTCGCTGCCGACGCCAAGAGCCAGACCGAATCCGTTAATGTCGGGGATGACCCTTATGCAGCTACGTTGAATTTCGGCAAGGGCGACAAGACATCGAAATTCCACGAGGCCGGCGTAATGCAGAACGGGGAAGTACTGAGCGCACGCGTCAAAGCCATTTACGACGGACCGCGCATGACGCTTGGCGATGTGCTCGTGCCGGCAGAAGAGGTACCCGCTGATTTCTATATCGATGACGCCGCTCTTGCTTCGTGGACGTACCTTAAAGGGGCCAAGCGAGAAAACCGGACCGCGAAAAACGGGTATAGCTATACATATTCCGAGGGACCCGTGGCTTTTCCTGATTCAATCAGCCAGCCGAGTCGTACCATCCTGACGGGAGAGGGCGGGCGCGGGGCCAGCAGAACCAAACACGTCGTCGAACAAGATGGCAGGCTACGCAGACTGGTGCCGGACGAACTCGATCAACTGCAAATGTTCCCGAAAGGCTGGACCGATACGGGCATGAGCGATGGACGTCGGGCCTTCTGCATGGGAAACGCCCTGGTTACCGGTATCCCCCACCGTATCGGCAAGGTGTTGGCCGAGGACATAGCCTGATTTCTGCTTTGCGTCATCATTCCCTCCGGCTACTGTTAAAGATAGTTTGCAGTGGCAGGGAGGCACACGATGACCGAGTACAACGAAGATAGGCGTTTCAGCTCGCTCGAAGAAGTCATGAAACGTCTCGTGTCCGCAGAAGGCAAAAGTTTCCGGGAAATCGATTCGACAGGCCGAATCAATCGGCCGGGATCGAAAAGGGCAAAAGGACTCTTGGGCCAAATCATCGAGGAGTCTGTGCTCGGATATTCACTGAACTCCGACAAGATGCCGGATATTCAAGTCGGTGATGATTTCTATGAGCTTAAGGTGACACCGCTTAAGCATCTGCGGCGTGGACCGGCGCCCAAGGTGTCGGCAAAAGAACGGCTTGTCATGGACATCATCAACTACATGACATTGCCACAGGAAAGCTTCGAGACTTCGACCTTCTGGACCAAAGCGCAGCGGATGATAGTCGTGTATTACTACGACGACAGGAACGATGCCGAAACACAGACCAGAGAAGATTGCAAGGTATTGGGATCCTTTGTGTTCCATTACGAGCCGGATGACTTGGCCACTATCCGTGCCGACTGGGAATTCATTCACAAGAAGGTGTCTGAGGGGCACGCGGACGAACTCAGTGAATCCGATACGAGTTACCTTGCGGCCTGCACGAAGGGGCAAACCGCAGAGAGCTCCCTTCGTTTCGCTCCGGCACCGGCGGGTTCCGGCGTCGCTCAAATTGAGGCAAAACAACGGGCGTTCAGCTACAAGTCCTCGTTCATGACAGCGGTAGCTCGACGGATGCTTAACCCGAATGGGTCGATTAACCGATTCCAGTTTTCGCCTTACCAGACCCTCGAAGAATACGTTCGGCTCAAAATCGGCAACAACAGGGGCCGTACCGTTCAGGACTTGTCGCTGGAATACGGGCTTCCAATCAGAACTGCCAACGGCCAAAGTTCCAAATCATTCAACCAACATCTGACTCTTAGGTTGTTGGGCACCGAAAGCACACGCCCAGAGGAAATTGAGCAGTTCGCCGCCGCTGGTGTGACGCAGGTCAAAACGACCGTGCTTTACCAAAGTGGTATACCGGAACAAGACATGTCATTCCCTGCTCTGGATGAAGACGATTGGAACGAGCTTGCCGACGCCAGCGTCCAATGGCATGACTCCACCCTGTACAGATTCTTTGAAGAGACCAAGTTCTGCATAACGGTTTTCCAAGGACAAGGAAAGAAGCGCGCCGACTGCCGCAAAGAGGACGACACGCTGCTGGGCGGGTTCCTGTGGAACATGCCGGAGACGGATATCGAGAACTACGTGAGACCCGCCTGGGAGACGGTCCATAATCTCATGGTCAACCGAGAAGCCACATACTACAACGACAACAACAGGAAGAACCGACTCCCGGGAAAAACATTCAACGGAGTATTCCACATGCGTCCGCACGGACGAGACGGCAAAGATACCATCGAACTGCCCAACGGAGAGGAAATCACCAAGCAATGCTGGTGGCTCGATAGAAGGTATATCACTCGCATCGCAGCACAAAACCTGTGATTGTCCTCCGAAGACACCCTCACATCGTCAGCCCGGATTGCATGGTGTTCCACATGGTCAGTTGTTCCAGGGTCATGAGCTGTTCGTCTTGGCTGTTGATGCCGTATCGGTCGAGCAGTCGTTCGAATTGTCGGATGTTTTCGCGTGCGGTTTGCCGGTCTTGTTCGGTGTCGGTGGCGTCCATGGCTTGCATGGTCTGGAACGCCTGGTCGATGAGCGTGCTCATGTCGTGCGTGGTCAACGCGTCGAGGTGGCGTTCGCGGCCGTCGTGCATGACGGGGCGTCGGTTCTCCATGGCGGCCTTCCATTCCATGACGGCGAGCGTGGAGTCGTGGCTTGTGGCATGCCAGGATTGGCGCAGTTCCCTCAGGCGCATGCCGACGCCCAGTTCGGTGGCGTTGACGCGTTCGGTCCAGCCGTCGGCGCTGCGCCAGGTGACTGTGTAGCCGACCACCTGGCTCGTGTCGTGGAACGATTCCCTGCCAACGCCTTTGCGTAGTCTCGGGTCGATGTTCAGTCCCTCGCGGCGGACGCGGCGGATGAACTCGTCCTCGCTTTCGGAGGCGGCGGCGCATGCGCGCACGAGCCGGCCTATGGCGATGCGGGGCATGGTGTCGGCCATGACGCCGCAGGTCAGCCGCGTCCTGGTGTCGGCGTCGAACGTGTCCCAACGCCGTCCGATTCCCGGGTCGGTGCGGGTTTTCCATTCGGCCCATTCGCGCCATTGCCGGTACGTGTAGCGGACGCGTTCGCGGTCGGCTATCGCGTCGACCGGCGTCAGGTATGGGTATTCGTGTTCCAGTCCCCGGCAGGCGACGCCGGCTTTCTTGCGGTCGTTGTACGGGTCGTACCAGCCGTCGTCGCGGGCCAGCTGGACCATGATGTGCACGTGGTCGTTGCCGTTGCGCGAGCGTCCGTGACGTACCGCGACCCATGTGGCGCCCTCGCCTTCAAGGTCGGTGATGCCCATGCGTTCCAGGAAGTCGGTGACGATGTCCTCCCATTCGAGGTCGGGCAGGACGCCGTCGTTTGCGGGGATCGACAGCGAGCAGTGCCATACGCGGTCCAGCCCGCCGGTCTGGAGCGGGTTGCGTTTCACGCTGCGCCGGTCGGGCGGGCACGGCTGGCCGAGCCGCGCCCGTTTCCGGTAGCGTCGGTCGAACAGTTCGCCGATCCGTTTGAACGACGTCAGGGGCCGGCCGTCGAAACCGAACGCGTCGGTCATGTCGCCGCTCAACGCGATGACGTGCTGGTCCTCGTGCTCGTTATGGCGGCCGTTGCCGAACAGGTATCGAAGCAGTCCCGCGGGATCCGACCCGCGCGTGATCTTCCGTATCATGCCTCCATGGTCGCCCCGTCCGAATCCGTTTTGTCCGGACACTGCGCCACGGTTCCCGGTCCTGCGACGGCCGTTCCGTCCCGTCACCGGTCTCGTGGTTTCATGTCCGCGAGCAGCCGGCCGACGCCGGCGAGCATCGCCTCGCAGGACGCCACGCATCTGACGATCGCGGTCACGTCCTGCGGGGTGGACCCGTATTCGCGGTTGACGTACCTGGCCACCTGGTTCACGTTGACGCCGATGCGCCACAGGTTCTCGCGGATCCGTTCGAGCTCGCGCATCTCGGGCGACCCCTCGCGGAGTTCGCGGTCCTCGATTCTCCCGTCGGCCTGGCGGGCCAGGTCGGTGAGGACGCGGGCGACGGACTGGCTCCTGTCGCGCGCGATTCTTTGGAGCAGCAGCAGCGTTTCCTCGTCGACCCGCATGTGGATCTGGCGCGTTTTCGGATGGCCTCGCCGTCGGATCTGGTTGACGTCCATGATCTTCTCCTTTCCGGCGGGACCCCGCCGGCGTTGTCGTCGCCTTCGGCACTCGGGTGTGTTCCGCCGGCGGGCGGACTCGGCGCGGGTTGTGTACACAAACCGCATATCTTGCTTCACCGGAAAACACGCCTCCACAATGTGTTCGGCAACCCCTTCGGGAACCCGTATGCGTCCCGGTCGGCTTGCTCGCAGTCCTGCCGGTAGGACAACCGGTCTGCCTGTCCGATCGCCTTCCCGTATGCGAACCGGTCGGCCATGGGGTCCCGCTGCTGGCGTCTATCTGGATTTCCGGCCGCAGCGCGCGCAGTTCTCCTCGTGGCTCGCCGCGCCGATGCCGGCGAGCGACTCCCGGCAGTCGAGCTCGAGCGTCCGCGTCTTCTCGGCGACTTTGAGGTCGAAGTTCGGGTCGGTCAGCGACGCCTTGATCAGCTTGCGGGCGAGCTCGGAGCGTGATGTGTTCTCGCCGAGCGCGTACCTGGTGAACACGTCGTACATCGCCGGCGTCAGGCCCACGGACAGCGAGTCGGGGCGTCCGCCGTTCGCGAGGTTTTCGCGGGGCAGCCGGGGGATGCCGGAGAAGTCGTAATGCGCGCCCCTGTACAGTCCGTCGGCGCTGTCCGGGCGCAGAAGGCAGCGCAGCGCGTGTGCGATTCCCACATGCGCCTGGGCGCACCTGTCGCGGAAACGCTGCGCGGTCTCGTGGTCGATCTCGATGGTGAACTGGTGCTTGTAGAACATGATCGTCGTCCTTTCCATGGTTTTATCGGTCGCGACAATCATGCGCCCGTCCGCGCGGGTTTTGGCCGGACAACCTGCCATGGCGCCCGCGACGGACATCGGGGTCATTCCGTCGGAGGCCGGCCGCCGGCGTCGCCCGTGATGTACGCAATCGCGGCGCGCAGCGTCTCGTCCGAAGGCGGTTCTCCACGCCGGTAGGCGGCGGTGATGCTTCGCTGGACCTGCACGGCGCGCCGCTCCTGGTCGGGGTCCGCGACCTCGACGACCACCAGGGTGCTCTCGACCGGCCCGGTGCGCCGCTGGTAGTCCAGGCCGCCGTCCACGGCCGCGCCGCAGGCGCACCTGTCCATCTCATGCCGGAACCGCGAGACCAGCACACGCCCGCACAGCCGGCAGCGGCCGCTGTTGCGCAGGATCACGAACCGCGGGTACGGCAGCGACAACCCGTTCCTTGGTCTCATAGTCCCCGGTGTCCGGTCATGTCGGGCAGGCGGTCGATGTCGTGCAGCCGGTCGGCGGTCACGCCGTCCTCGTGCATGGTGTCGCTGTATATGACCACCGGCCCCTCGGGCGGGTCCGCGACGAACCGGCGGACGCACTCCCACTGGCGGCGGCTGATCCCACGGAACGCGAGCGGGTTGACCAGCAGCATGGGGCCCGCGCCCTCGCGCCCGTGCAGCATCAGCGCGTTCGCGACCGACGCCTCCTCGTCGTCGACCCACACAATCGGACGAGGCCTCCCGCCCGCATCCGCGACGCGCAGCTGGCGGATCACCTCGTCCACGACCGCGTGCAGCTTGCCGCCCATACGACCCCTGCCGGTGAGCGGATCGTACCAGTGCGTGTTATGCACCACATCGGGATCCCAGCTCAGCAGACCGTCCAGGATGTGCACGTACGGCTGCCACGTGCTCAGCCAGCGCAGGTCGACGGCACCGGACTCGGCCAGCCCGTACAGGTTCGCGGCCAGCTCGCGCGACCAGTGCAGATGCCACGTGCCGCCCCTGCGGCCCAACCGCACGGTCTCCACACCATCCAAACGGAACGCCCGCTCCAGACCGAAATCGTCGGTCATACGCCCCCGGCACTCGACCACGGGCGCCACGCCCACGTCCTCATACCTGACACCGATCGCATCCGGGAACGCGTTAAGCACCCCATCAAAATCCAAAAACACAATCGGCGCCGACGAATCATCCACCATCGGACCCTCCTTCAACCATGCAACCGAACAACACACAAGTACCCCCGACGGGACTTGAACCCGTGACCAACGACTTATAAGATCGCCGCTCTAACCCACTGAGCTACAGGGGCAAGACGATATGGAACCTGAGTTGGCTCCAATCCGGCTTGGAATCCGTGGCCTAGCAGCAAGCGTGTATTCGAATGACGAACAACAATGCGTCCATGAAAGACATCGGACGAACGGAGCGCCACCGAAGCGGAGACGGTGCAAAAGCGGTATGGGCACCCATGCCGTTCCTTGCTGTCAAGGCCATTATCGTCTCCATCCGACGCTCATCGTGAATCACAACCTTACACCAAACATGTGTGGCGAATCGCGACAGTGTGTCCGCCTCGGAACGAGTGGCATTAATAAAAAAATATTCTGCAATACTGGTAAAACTGTTGAAAATAGAGGGATTCAAGGTTGGGGAGAGTGCGGTAATACTGGCAATACTGGCCAACGGTGAAAGGCGTCTGTGATCCGCTGTCGCTCTGGGACTGCTACCGCGCGACCACTTCGCCTGCGGCTCGTTGGGTCGCTTGCTTCAAAATGACCGGGGTCGGGCGAGACGAGGGGCGGGAGTGGTAGGGGTCTCGCTATGAGACCCCTGGTCGTAGGGTAGGGGGCAGCAATCGCGGTTGGAACACGGTTCAATGTGATTCATGCGGGTTCGGTGAGGATGGGTGATTTCTGAGTTGTTGTCAGAAATGTTGTCAAAACAGCGATTCCGAGAAAGCAAAAGGGCCGGAACCCTTGGGTTCCAGCCCTTTTCGCTGGTGCGAGTGGGGGGACTTGAACCCCCACGAGCATACACTCACTGCCACCTGAAGACAGCGCGTCTACCATTCCGCCACACTCGCAGACAAGTAATTAACTTACCACTCGATTGCCGGAATGTGCAAATCGGCGTGTCGCGATGTGTCGCACGGGGTCTTGCTCGTAAGCAAAGGCGGTCTCTCCGCCCGCTAGTCGGTCGCGCCGGCAGCTTCTTCGCCGGAGGCGGCAGTATCACGCCAACGAACGTTCTCGCGCCCTGCACCGACTTCGAAGTGGTATTTCGCGCAGCCCAGTCCCACATGCGCGAACAGTCCCTCCGTCGCCTCTGCGCTGACCGTGCCGTCCTCATACAGGGTGAACAGGAACGGCTGCTGGCTCAGCGACGTCGGCGCGAGCATCGCGGCCTCCATGCCGGCGCGGAACCAGTCGGGCATCGTCATACCGTCCGGTATCCGGCACAGCTCCTCGATCGGCTTGCTGCGGCGTCGTCCGCCTGGCCGTGCACCATGGCCGAACGCCAGCACCCACACGATCTTCTCCCCAGGATGCAGGCACCACCACGGGCGTTCCGCCGTGTCCGCATCGTCCAGCACGGCCCAGCTGGTCTCTAATCCCAGCTGTACGGCGCGCAGCGCCAGTCGCTCTCCGTAGTAGCCGACCCGCTCCTGCAACGCGATTTCACCGGGGTCGGTGGCCGACTCATCCGCGGCGGTGGCCTTGTGCCATGCGGCGGTCGCGTCGTTTGGTGTCGCGTCGGCCGCCGCACCGGACTCGCCCACTCCTGTCGCGGTTTCGGTTGTCGCGTCGTGCCCGCGCACGCCGGCTATAGCGCCGTCCGGCACGGTACCGTCCGACGCGTCGTCGTGCACCACCCGTCCGATGAGCGCGATGGCGTTGTGCACGCCGGTGAACCGCCCGTAGTGCGTCTTCAGTCCGAGGAACGCGTCATCGAGCCCGGCTGCCATCTGGATGTGCAGGCCGCTCTCCTGATTGCAGGCGTCGATCTCGGCGCGCAGGATGTCCAGAATCGCCTGATCGACCGGTTCGTCGGTGTAAGCGCGGATGGCGTGCCGCTGTTCCATCGCTTCGAGCAGGTTCATGATGCAGTCCTCCCTGTCGCTTCGGATTGTCGAGTCGATTCGGATTATCGGCTCGGATTATCGATTCGGTATCGGCTCAGCCGCGTGAGCCGTTGGCGTAGAAGCGGGCCAGTGTCGCGTCGCGGAACTCGTCGAAATAGCCGCCGTCGATCGAGGCGCGGATGTCGTCAAGCAGCTTGACGAAGAACCGCTCGTTGTGGATGGTGGCCAGCGTGAACCCGTTGAACTCGCGGGCGCGCAGCAGGTGGTCCACGTAGGCGCGCGAGTAGTGCTGGCAGGTGTAGCAGTCGCAGCCTTCCTCCAGCGGCCCGAAGTCGGTTTTGAACTCGGCGCGCTTGACGTTGTACCGGCCGTCGCGCGTGAAGATCGCGCCGTTGCGGCCGCAGCGGGCGGGGGCCACGCAGTCGAACGTGTCGCCGCCGTTCTCCACGCAGGCGAAGATGTCGTCGACCGCGGCGATGCCGAGCACGTGCCGGGGCCTGTTCTCCGGCATCTCGTCGCAGATCCACGCACAGATGTCGCCGATGATGCGTTTCTCCATCGCACCGCCGATGCCGACGCCGTCGAAGTCGAGCGAGGCGATCTGCGATGCGGCCCGCCGCCGCAGATCCTCGTAGTTCGCGCCCTGCACCACGCCGTACAGCGCCTGGTACGGCTTGCCCAGGCGTGATTCGGTGAGCCGCTGGTGCTCGGCCACGCAGCGCTGCGCCCAACGGAACGTGCGCTCCACCGACCGCTCCTGGTAGCCGCGCGTGTTCATCAGCGTGGTCAGTTCGTCGAACGCGAACATGATGTCGGCGCCGATCTTGTGCTGGATGCCCATCGAGATTTCGGCGCTGAAGCGGTGCAACGAGCCGTTGAGCGGCGATTTGAACGTCACGCCGTCCTCGTCCACGAACGCCAGGCGCTCCTTGCCTTCGGCGATCACGTCGTCCGACTTCATGCCGGTCACGTCCATCGCCAGCGTCTTCTTGAACCCGGCGCCCAGCGAGAGCACCTGGAAGCCGCCCGAATCGGTGAACGTGGGGCCGTCCCAGTTCATGAACCGGCCGAGGCCGCCCGCCGCGTCCAGAACATCCTCGCCAGGCCGTTCGTACAGGTGGAACGCGTTGGACAGCAGGCACTGCGCGCCCAGGTCCTTCATCGTCTCCGGCAGCACCGCCTTCATCGCGGCCTGGGTGGCGACCGGCACGAACGCGGGCGTGCGGATATCGCCGTGCGGGGTGTGGATGATGCCGGTGCGGCCGTACCGTGCGCCGCCGCGCCCCTTGCCGTCGGGGGAGTCGGGCAGACGGGTGATGGTTTCGAACGAGAACGCGTTGCGGTCGCCGGGCTTGCCCGGTTCCGCCCCGCGAGGGTGATCAAGCAGACTGGTCATACCGTTCACTCTAGGCGAAGCACTGCCGAAACCCCGCAGTGAGCTGCATCACATCGGGGGAGGGGACAGGGATGGGGATGCGCCGGTGGCGGTGACGCCAAAACCGCCGGAATCATTGGCATATCGGTGTTCCGGCCGGTGGCCGGGGGTCTCGGCGGCATTGCGCGCAACGGACTCCAGCGAATATCATGGCTGGCTAACGCTAACCTTCCAACCAACATTCAGAAAACTTCCAGAACCGCTTCCTTAACTCATACTTAGCGATTCCGAGACGGCGGTAAGCCGAGCAGGTTGACCGCCGCTTGTATAACGGCATAAGGAACAGAACGAAACCAAGGAGCAGCAATGGCTGAAGAGAACAACGGCAGCTGGCCGAACCAGCAGACGCCGCAATCCAGCGAACAGCCGCACAACGAACAGCCGAACCAGACCCCGCAGATCGTGGAGGGCGACCAGTTCACCATGACCACCGGCGGCGAGGCCGCGAACGCCGAGCAGCCCACGGAGACAATCCCGGCCGCGGCGCCGACGGCGGCCGAATCCACAC
>JABLTT010013363.1_pt1 | contig 25772 bp, 25 predicted proteins | sample 7160061 | NCBI WGS metagenome assembly JABLTT01 (sample SAMN14651232, study PRJNA627086) | human gut metagenome | isolation source: feces | host: Homo sapiens
GATGCAACTACTACACATTCTAGCTTTTTTGCAACTTCTATTACTATCTCACTAGAGTCAGCTCCATCATCAAATGAATCTACACCTTTTCCTTTTACATTTAAACCACCTAAAAATTGAATTTCAGATATATTCCCTCTAACCACATCAAACTTAACTTCATTTAATAATCTATTTGTAATTTCAGTTCTTGCATTTGTTGCAAATACCCCAACAGGATCTAATATAACTGGCTTATTATATTTATTTGCTGCTTTACCTGCTAAAACATATAAATCAAGTAATTCACTATTCATAGTTCCAATATTAATTACTACAGAATTTGAAACCTTAACTATATCCTCTACTTCCTCATATGAAAAACTCATCAAAGGACTAGCTCCTATGGCAAGTGTTGTATTTGCACAATCTGTTATAGTTACATTATTTGTATAATGTAATACTAAAGGATTAACTTCTTTTACTTTATCAATTAAATTAAACATATTTATTCCCCCTTATTTATCCTCTTTATAAAAATGATGAACTGGTCCAACACCATGACCTATGTCAAAGCTATATCTTATTGCTTCTGTAATATATTCTTTACTAAGTCTTACAGATTCTTTTATATCGTGTCCTAAAGCTAAATGAGATGTTATAGCTGAAGATATAGTACATCCTGTACCATGAGTATTTTTCCTATTTATTCTTTCACCTTTAAATACTTCAAACATATCTTTGCCTATAAGTACATCTACACAGTCCCCTTCTAAATGTCCACCTTTCATAAGTACATATTTAGGTCCCATATTTAATATTATATTTCCTGCTTTTTTCATATCTTCAATAGTTTTTATTTTTATATTACTTATTTCTTCTGCTTCAGGTACATTAGGTGTTACTATGTATGCTTTTGGTATAAGGTATTTTATTAGATTTTCTTTAGCTTCTGGTCTTAGAAGTGAATACCCACTTTTTGAAATCATTACAGGGTCAACTACAACATATTCACAAGGATATCTTTCTAAAGATTCTACAATATCCTTAATAATTTTAGGTGAAGATACCATTCCAATTTTTATTGCTTTTGGTGGTATATCTTCACAAACTGCCTTTATTTGTGATTTTATAATTTCAGAACTTAGCTCCTCAACATCAAATACCCCTTCTGTGTTTTGTGCTGTTATTGCAGTTATTACACTCATTCCATATGTTCCTATAGCAGAAAATGTTTTTAAATCAGCTTGGATACCTGCTCCCCCTGAAGAGTCAGAACCAGCTATTGTTAATGTTGGTACTCTATAGTTTTTCATTTATTTCCCCCTTTTTTATTTGCCTCTTTTTATACAATAAAAAATGCTATACCTGATGTAGGCATAGCATTAAATTACAATTTTATAATCCCTTATTTGATTACTAATTATGTTGCTTTCCTACGCTGGTACTAACCAGATCAGGTAATAAGGGTCGGTAAAAACCTCTCAGCCAATGGCACCCCTAGCAATTATTCATTTATAAGTTTATTATAGTTGTTAATTTTCAATTGTCAATTATTTTTTATATTTATTAATATTTACTATCTCAACTAATTTTTCATAATTTTTTTCAGTATCACTACTGTTTTTATCATTATAAATAAGTAATCCATCTTTAAATTCAACTCTTATATAAGGACTTTTATTTTTATAAATATATACATTAGCATCTTGATTTTCCCCTTCTATTGCGTAAAGTCCTCTTAGATAATTTAATGTTTTTGTACCTTTTATTCTATAGTTAATATTAATATCCTCTAGAAGTTTAACTGTTTTAATATCTTCTACTTTAAATGATTTAACACCTACTTTTATTATATCATCTTGTATAATTAACTTATGTGGTGAAATATCTACTGTATTTAATATTATAGCAGGTATAATTACTATCATTAAAAGCACTAATACTATTATCCCTTGATATTTATCTACTTTATTGCTATTTTCCATAAAACTCTCCCCAAAATACTTTAGCAGTTTTTTATTTTGCACTACCCTCTCTTATAAGTCTAGCAAAATCATTTGGTAATATCTCATTTTCTTCAATTTCTTTTGCCATTTTTTCAAAATTATAAGATACTTCTATTATTTCAACTTCAACATTTGTATCACATATCTCTATAATTACATAGTTTGCATCTGGCTTATTAGTCTTAGGCTTTCCAACGCTTCCTGCATTAACTAATAATTTTTCACCATAATATTTAGCATATGGTATATGAGTATGACCACAAACTAATATATCCTCAACCAACTCATTCATAACTTCCTCTGCTTCTTTAGAGTTTTCTTTTAAATACTCATTTATAACTCTTGTACTTCCATGAACAAATCTTATAGTCTTATTATTAAAAGTAAATATTGCTTCTTTAGGAAGATTTCTTAAATATTTTTTATTTTCATCAGTTGTCTCTTGAGATGTAAAGTGCATTGAAAGACCTGCCTTTTCTGCATCTTTTGGATCTGGATAATCACATCCACATACTATTTTTAAGTTCCCTATTGCATCATCATAATTTCCCATTATAGTAAGTATTTTTTCTTCCTTCATCTTATGTATAACTTCATTTGGACGCGTTCCATACCCAACTAAATCTCCTGTACAAACTACCATATCTACATTTTTTGATTTTATATCATCTATTACCTTATCTAGTGCATATATATTACTGTGTATATCTGATATTACTGCTATTTTCATTTATATTTCCTCCTACTTAGATGATTTTCTTTCGCTTATTTTGCTTATTACTTCTTTAACCTTTGATACATTTTCACAATTTAATCCAGATTGCTTATATCCCATTAAAATATCATAGTCATTTTTTAATTTTTCATCTTCATCTAATTCATTTTCTAAAAGAACTTTTATAAAACTATATTTATTTAAAGTTTCTTCATCTAGCTTATAATAAACATATTTTGCTTCTTTATAGTAAGTCACTATATTTGCATTCATTAACTTACTTAAATGTCTTGATGCATTAGATTGTGTAATCTCAAGTATTGACTCTATTTCACAAACACATAAAGGCCCATCTCTTAAAATATTGACTATTCTTATTCTAGTCTCATCTCCTAATGCCTTTAACATTTGTACAGTATTCATAACTTCTCCTTTCTCATATTAACATATTCACTTTTAATCATATGATATGTTAAAAAATCTTTTTTGTAAACTATAAAATCAAATTTTTTTGATTTTAATATCAACTATTTTATCATTTAATAATATATTATTTTCATAAAAACATATATTCTTACAAAATATCTCTAAATAAATATTTATTTATTGTAATTAATAATAAAATATTTGTTATAATATATGTATAATATTGGAGGTATTAAGATGGACAACATAGATTTAATTTTTAAAGCATTATCTGACCCTATAAGGCTAGATATATTAAAAAAGCTATATTCTGCTGAAAGTGTTTGTGTATGTGAATTAACAGATATATTTGATATATCCCAATCAAAACTTTCGTATCACTTAAAACTATTACTTTCTGCAAATCTTATAAGTAAAACATCAAAAGGAAAATGGAATTTCTACTCTGTTAATAAAGATGCTATTTCAAGAGTATTAACTTATGAAGTTATTCAAAAATTATTTTTTTAAAAGAGTTGCCAAATCAAAAAAAATTGATATAATGAATAATATAATATTTAAAAGTTAATTAAATTCATTATATCGATTTTTAGTTAACTTAAAGATATATTTTTTTATTTTTAATATCATATATTCAAAGCTACTTCCCTCCTGAAAAAACTAAAAAAATACTTACAAAATTTAAAGGAATATCTGGTGCAACAGTTTCCGCTTTATTAGGAACAGTAACTCCATTTTGTTCTTGTTCTAGTATACCTCTATTTATAGGATTTACTAATGCAGGTTTACCATTAGGTGTAACTTTCTCATTTTTAATATCTTCACCAATGGTAGATTTAGCATCACTACTTTTATTAGCAAGTTTCTTTGGTATGAATATATCTGTTTTATATGTAGTTTTAGGGCTTATAATTGCAGTAGTTGGTGGAACTATAATAAGTAAACTTAACTTAGAAAATGAAATACAAACATATACAGAACATACTAGAGAACTTTATGCCGAATCTGAAAACTTTAATCAAAAACAAAGATTAAATTATGCAAAAGAAGATACTTTAGCTATTATAAAAAATGTTTATAAGTATGTAATAATAGGCGTTGGTATAGGAGCTTTAATACACAACTATATCCCACAGGATTTAATACTTAAAATACTTGGTGATAATAATCCATTTTCAGTTATTATAGCTTCAGTTGTTGGTATCCCAATGTATGCTGATATATTCGGAACTATACCAATAGCAGAAGCATTGTTTATGGCTGGAGTACCTATAGGAACTGTACTTGCATTTATGATGAGTGTTACAGCTTTATCTCTTCCTTCTATGATAATGCTAAGCAAGGTTGTAAAACCTAAGTTATTAGCTATATTTATAGGAATTGTAACTATTGGTATAATTATAACTGGATATTTATTTAATGCAATTGGACCATTTTTAATGTAGTCTGTATAATAGAAGAATCTTCTATAATATATATAGTTATAAATTCATAACTATTGTAATTACTAAAAATGAATTTTGATAATATAAAAAATCCAATAGGTCAACTATTGGATTTTTTATATTAGTATAGAATATTACTTACCTTACTTCCATATATACGCATCTTTAATAATATTTCTTTGCATCAAATCTTCAAAGCTTTCATTAAAATCTAAAAATACTTTAGTTAGTCTTAACTTTTCCTTATCACTTATTTTTAACTTATGAAACTTGCTAAGCCCAATTGCAAACTTTCCCATAGATACTCTAAAATCATCATAATCTTTTTCATATAGTTTATGGTCTTTGCTTAAAGTTTCTAACTTATTTAAATTAAGTTTACATTCTTCTTCATATATCTTTATATCATCAATACTTTTAATACTCATATTAACTTTAGTAGTGTTCACTTTTAACATTATCAAATAATTTCTGTACTCATTTATCAAATTTTTATAATTTATATTCATTAAGTATTTCTCCTGTTTTAAATTTAAGTAATTTATTAATACCCTAAATTTACTTAAACTACACTTTATTTTCTTATCCTACTCTATTTTTCAATCTTTCTTTTTATCTCTATTCTCTTATTAACATATTCTGAGAATAAATCATATATAACACTTACTAAAGGCATCCCTAAAACCATACCTAGAACTCCAAACAAATTACCTCCAACTATAATAGCTAATAATATCCATAAAGAAGAAAGACCTAAGGAATTTCCAACTACCACTGGATATACAAACTTACCATCTAACTGTTGAATTGTAATAATTAAAACTAAAAATAATATTACAGATGAAGGCTTTGCCATAAGTATTATAAACATAGATATAACAATTCCCACATATGTTCCAAATATAGGTATGAAGTTAAGTATTGGTATCATTATACTTATAAGCAATGCATATGGAATTTTAACCATTGAAAATACTATAAAAAATGTAGTTCCAAGTATAATTCCATCTGTTGATTGACCTAATATAAACCTAGAAAATTTATAATTAGTAAGTCTTAAAATATATAATATTTTCTTACATGCTCTCTCACTAAAAAATGCATATAATACTTTTTTAAATTGATGTATTAATTTTTCTTTTCCAAGTAGTATATACATTGCTATTATTATTCCTAAAAATAGATTTACAAAAAAGTTTGTAATCCCAAAGGTAAAATTAAGTAAATTAGATATAAACATATTTATAAGATTTCCAATATATGATATAGATTTTTGAAGCATAGAAGAAATATCAAACTCTACATTTTTAAGTATATCTAAATTACTTAAATTTTTTGTTACATAGTTTTGTAAGGATATTATATAATTTGGAATAGTTTCAGTTAAGCTTTTTATACTTTCAATAAGTTGTGGCACTATGAAATTTATAAATGCAGCTACTATTATTACAACTATTATAATAGTAGATACTAACGCTATTATTCTTGATAGTTTATTTAGTTTTTCATGATTTTTAGTTAATGGTTTTATTATTTTTTCTTCTATAAGCTTCATTGGTATATTTATTAAAAATGCAATTAATCCACCAATTATAAATGGCTTAAAAGCTATTATTAACCTATTATATATACTAGGTATTAGTGTTGGCTTAAATATTAATAATATAAAAAGCATTATATATGTTGAAATTATAAGTTGATTCTTTAACTTTAAATCTTTTAATTTATTCATAATTGCCTCCAATAAAGTTGCTATTATATACTATTAATATTTTCCAATTTGGTAATAAATTATATATATTATGCAAAAATACTTATATGGTTTTTTTAGTGTTTAATATTTTATCTATATAACTATTTTTTGATATAATATATTTTATACAGTATATTAATAAATTTAATTTAAACTATAATAATTATATAACTAAGAAAGGATTAAATATGAAAATAACATATATTCACCATAGTAGTTTTAGTGTTGAACTTGATAACACTATATTACTTTTTGATTATTTCAAAGGAAATCTTCCAAGCTTTGATAAAAATAAAAAGCTATACGTATTTTCTAGCCATTCTCATCATGATCATTTTGATGAATCTATTTTTAATTTAGAAAAAATTCATCCAAATGTTGAGTATATATTATCAAATGATATTAAAACTACAAAATCTCAAAATACTAAATTTATAGGAGCTAATGAAAGATTATTAGTAGATAATTTAGAAATTAGGACTCTTGAATCTAGTGATTTAGGTGTTGCATTTATTGTAAAAGTTGATGATAAAATAATATACCATGCGGGTGATTTAAATTGGTGGCACTGGGAAGGTGAAAACACGCCTGAAGAAAATAAGTTTGCTGAGAATAAATTTAAAAGTGCAATAGATAAAATAAAAGGAGAAAGTATTGATGTTGCTTTTCTTCCTCTAGATTCTAGACAAGGAAATCAGTATTATTTAGGATTTGATTATTTTATGAGAAATACTAATACTAAAGTTGCATTTCCAATGCATTTTTTTAGAGCGTACTCTCTTTCTAAAATCTTTAAAGACTCAGAGTATACATCTACTTACAAAGACAAGATAATTGATATAAATAAAGACGGTCAAACTTTTGAGTTATAAAATTTCACTTTGCTCAAATTAATATTGCTTTTATTCATAAATTATCAATATATTTTAATGTATTAGAAATTCTTTATAGGTAAAAAATCACCCTATGTCGTTAATTTTGACATAGGGTGATTTATATATCTACTCTTTATAATTATCTATAATCTCATTAATAGTTTCCTCAGAATTAGTTATAACTCTAAACTCAACTCTTCTAGATGCATCCTTATCTTCTACATTATCTTTATATATTCTATGACTGTAACTCATACCATTAGCAGTAATATTATCTATTAGCCAATTTTCATATTCACTAAGGCTTTCCATATTCATAACGTACTCTAATACATTTCTAGTTCTATCTTGAGATAGTTCCATATTTTTAAAGTAAGCAGTCTTAGTGTCAACACCTTCTTCCCATTCACTAGAGGTATGACCTTCTATTCTAATTTCTGTTACTTTATCTTTATAATTTGTGTAAATTACATTTATGTATCTAGGGAAAAATGAATCAAGTATATCTTTAAATTGAGTTTTAAGTTCTGATTCTCCCATATCAAAGAATACTTCTGGCTCTTTAAATCTTATTGTTCCATCTTTATCTATTTCCATATGCCAGTTATCCATATCACCTTCAAATTCATTGTATAAATCTTCATATATGTTTTCTTTACTATCTTCATAGGTTATAACTATGTTTTCTACAGTTTGTTGCTGTTTTTTTATATTTGTATTTTCATCTATTACTTTACTCATAAATATAACTGATGTAAATAGAAAAACTATCATAAGCCCTGACATTAAATCAGATATTGATGACCATACATTATCACTATTTTTATCTTTTCTTTTAAATTTATCTAGTTTGCTCATACTTTATTTATCTCCTTCTGAGATAACTTCATTATCTATGGTACTTACTGCATCATTTTGGGCAAATGCTTCTTTTAATTCTTCTAATAATCTATAATAATCCCCTGAAAATCCTTCTGAGATAGTTACTAATTGACCAGCTAAACAACTTAGGGCATCTGTAAATTCTTCTATTAATGTATTATCTAATTTTTCTATTTTTCTAACACATAATTTTTCCATTTCTTCTGCCATAGTTTTTATTTGATTTGAAGTTGCTACAGTTATATTTTCTAATCTCTTTGTAGAAAGTGATATAGTGTCATCTAATGTATTATTTATATTTGCTGTAGTTTCTTTTAATAATTGTACTTGTTTATTAATTTCATAAGTATTTTCTTTAAATGAATTTTGTACTTCTTCATTAAAGTGTATTAATGTTTTATTAAATCTTTTTTGTGTACTTAATAAATGTTCATTTATATCTGGTATTAAATCTTTTAGGCTATATATTAACATTTTACATTGGCTTATATGTTCTGATATTTCATATTTAAATTGTCTATTATTTTCATATATTGATTGTGTAGTTTTTGATAATACATCTTCTGTTATTTTTTCTAGATATGATTTTATATTATTTAAGTTTTCAGAAATTAAAGTTTGTAGATAAGCTGTACTTTCTTTTGTACGGTTATCTATATTTGTGAAATGTTCATTTATTTGTGGTATAGATTCTTTTGCAGTATTTGATATTTCAATTATAGATTTATTTGAATCTATTATTACGTTTTGAGTTTTATTAATTTCTTTAAGTACTTCACTTAAGTTTTCATTATTTTCTTTTATAAGTGATGAGTTTTTAGAAATACTTTCTATTGATTCATCTGCATTATGTATAGTTTGTATTACTGTTTCTAATTCTTTAGTTGTATTTTCTATAGTTTCTTTATAGTTTTCTTGCCATGTCAATAAGTTATTTACTCCACTATTTAAAAGTGTAAAACATTCTCCAAGCTTTTTAAATTCACCTATAAGCTCTTCTTGTTTTGATATAGTATTATTGTTTAAATTTAATATTTCACTTTTTAATTCTACTGTTAAATTTTCTTGATGACTAGCCCATATTTCACTTACTTTATTTAATACATTTTCAGTTTGTTTTTGATTTTCTATAAGTGTGTTATTTACATTTCTACTTTCAGCTATCATTGTATTAAATAATTCCATAATATCATCTATATTTTCTTCATCTTCATTTTTTAAAGCTATGTACTTCATAAATATTGATGCTGCCATTCCTATTATAGATGTTGCAAAAGCTATTTTCATACCACTTAATAAAAGCGGTACACTAGATGTTATGTCATTTGGGTTAAACTTCCATAGTCCTATTGATATACCTACAAATGTCCCAAGTACACCTATAGTTGATGCTATATTTCCAAGTACTGATTCCTTTGAGTATTGTTTTTCTTTTAAGAAAAAATATAATATGTAAGCAACTAAAATCCCAAATATTATTGTTACTACTAATTCCAAATATATCCCTCCTTATTATTTTTGCTTGTCAATAATATTTATATGATTAGCTTTTTATATTTATATCTTTTTTAAAAGTTTAAAAATATAAAATATAATTTTAATCTTTTAATAGTATCTTTAAATCACTTTAATATATAAAAATAAAAAAATGGTGTTGCATTTGTTGCAACACCCATTTTTCTATTGTGTGTAAGCACAATAAAATAATAAATTTTTTTTTAGGAATAAATTATAAAAATTCTAATTACTAATAACTTAGATATATACTAATACATTTTTCTACAAAATTCAACATTTTATTTCATTTTTTTACAGAAAAATGCCGAAAGAACATTGTTATACAATGTTCTTAAGTTTAATTAGTATATTATATACCTTGTTCTAAACAAGATTTTAAATCATCATCTGGAGTACTTATAAGTCTTAAATCAAATGTATCAACTAAATATTGAAGTACATTAGGACTTAAGAATGCTGGTAATGTTGGTCCTAAGTATATTCCTTTTATTCCTAATGATAATAATGCTAATAAGTCTGCAACTGCTTTTTGTTCATACCAAGATATTATTAAAGATAGCGGTAGTCCATTAACATCAGTATCAAAAGCATCTGCAAGTGCTGTTGCTATTCTAACTGCTGAATATGCATCATTACATTGACCTACATCTAATAGTCTTGGAAGTCCTGCAACTTCTCCAAATTCTAATTTATTAAATCTATATTTTCCACATGCTAGTGTAAGTATTACACAGTCTTTTGGAACTTTTTTAGCAAACTCTGTATAGTAATTTCTACCTGGTCTAGCTCCATCACAACCTCCTATTAAAAAGAAGTGTCTTATTTTTCCTTCTTTAACAGCATTGACTATTGTCTCTGCATGGCTTAATGTAGCATGATGTCCAAATCCAACTAATATTTCATGTGGCTCTTGATCTTCTTTATATCCTCCAAGTTCTAATGCCTTATCAATTATTTCACTAAAGTCTTTTGTTCCATCTTCCTTTTTACCTATATATTTAACTCCATCCCATCCTACAACGCTAGTAGTAAATATTCTGTCTTTATAAGTTTCTCTAGGTCTCATTAAACAGTTAGTCGTCATAAGTATACATCCTGGTATGTCGTCAAATTCTTTTTGTTGATCTTGCCAAGCACCACCAAAGTTTCCTACAAGATGAGGATATTTTTTTAACTCTGGGTAACCATGAGAAGGTATCATCTCTCCATGTGTATATATATTTATACCTTTTCCTTCTGTTTGTTTAAGTAACATGTCTAAATCTTTTAAATCATGTCCTGATACAATTATAAATGGACCCTTTTTAACATGAACATTTACTTTTTGTGGAGATGGATTTTTATAAACTGTAGTGTTAGCTTCATCTAATTTTTTCATAACTGCTACACTCATATCTCCAGTTCTCATAGTCCATCTTATTAGTTCTTCTACATCTAGATTATCATCAGTTGTTGCTTCTAAAGCTCTTACATAAAAATTATCTACTTGATCATCATAGTATCCAAGTGCTCTTGCTTGATGTCCATAAGCACTAATACCTTTTAATCCATATATTATAGTTTGTCTTAATGAACGAATATCTGGGTCTAAATTTTGATCATACATTATACCTGCTTTTTTAGCATCTTTAAGCATTTCTGCTTTTGTCTCACTTAAATTATATGTAGCGTGGTCTGTGTTATTTTTTATACTTCCAACCTTGCTTCTTAAAGCTTCTTTTATTTTTTGAGATTTCTTTAACATTTCAACATGAACATCTGCATCAAAGTTTACATTTGTTAATGTTGTAAATAAACTATCTTCTATAAAGCTAACTATGTCTTTATCTACATTTTCACCTTTTTCAACTAATTCTTTTGCATAACAGCTTATTCCTTTTATTTGGTATATAAGTAGGTCTTGAAGTGCAGCTACTTCAGGAGTTTTTCCACATACCCCCATCTTAGTACAGCCCTTACCTCCTGCTGTTTGCTCACATTGATAACAAAACATCGGATATTCTATTGCCATATTATTTTCCACAATATTACCTCCATTTATATTTATATTAACAATATATATTTTTCTCATATTTATCTAAAATATAACTATTTATTTTATTTTTTATAAATAGTTAACTATATAGGATTTCTTTTCCTATGTACTTTATAAAGTTATAAATGTATACGTAAATAAAGCCTATATTGGTTTTTAATATAGGCTCTTTATTTAGGTTAATATTAAGTATTTATGATAATGATTGCGATATAGTAACTAATACCTTACTTGTTCCTTTTGATATTACATTATGTTCTATTCTTGCATCAAAAGGAAGAAAATCTCCTTCTTTTAGCTCAAATTTTTCTCCATCTTTAAATTCTATATCCACAGTACCACTTACAACTTGAATTGTTGCAAATCCATTGTGTGAGTGATTTGGTAGACCTTTACCATCTTCAAACTTAAAAAATAATGTTTTAAACTTCTCATTTTCCACTAAAAATTCTCTGTTAGTTACTATATTATTTATGTTTATAGGATTCATTACTATACCTCCTTAATTTATATACTTATTATTGTGTATTTTATTAACTTACTTATTCACAATTTCTAAGTTACTATAATTTACTTTTGCATAAAAAATAGGAGCTAATGCTCCTATCTTTTTTGTATTATATTAATATTACTAACAATAATATTTGTATATTTTTATAATTGTTTAAAATTATATTTAAAATCTATAGATGTAATACCTGGAGAATATCCAGAGTAATCTAAATAAGCACCAATAACTTTTCCTTTATCTATTACCATACAAAGCATAATTGGTTCATCTTCTTTTGATTTTTCTGCTAATTCATATCCTACAACTTTTCTATCCTCTGTCATAGAGTCTAAATCCTCTTTTAAATACCCACCTTTTATACTTGCTTCTTTTATAAGAGTAAAGACCTCAGAATCTCCTATCAAGATATCTGATAAAGTTTCTGATTTCAAAGTATATCCTTGTTCGGATGTAATTTTTTTAGCCTCATCTAAGGCTATTTTATCAATATTAAAATCTTGAATATCTTTGCTACTACTACATCCAACTACTAATAAAGTAGTAGTTATAAAAGAAAGTAGTATCATTATAATCTTTTTCATACAAATCCCCCTATATTTGATTAATATTATTCATTAAACTAAAATACTTTTACAATTTCGATTTATTATTACAGTTAAGTAAACTTATCCCTGATAAAATACAGATCAAAGCAGATGCTCCTATTTTAAACCAATTCATATATAACCAGAATTCACCACCCAATACTATATCTGGAGATGTGTTAAATTCATCAGCGTAAATAGCTATATTCCAAAATAATTTACATGTTATTATTAAACAAATAATACTAAGTATAAATATACTTGTGTTTATAAACTTGCTATTTCTCACAATTATGTCCCCCTTAATTAACTATTACCAAATTATAACAAAGTTTAATTTTACCGTATTCTTTTTTATCTCATTCTTTAAAATATAACATTTATTTTTTATTATATAAAATATTACATTATTTTCCAATTACGAAAAGGTTACATTATATTTCAAGCAAAAAACATGTTAAATCAATGGTTAATTTAATATTAAAGAAAAAATTTCAGCAAAATAAAATAGCCATTTTATATAAATTAAAATGACTATTTTTCTATAATATAAAGATAGGTAAAATATAAAACATTTTATTCTATATTGCTAGATAACTCTTTAAATTCAGTTAAATCTACAATCCTATCACATATTCTATTTACTAATGATTTTTCATGGCTAATTACAATTAATCCAATATTATATTTTTTAACATGTTCTAAAACAACATTCCATATTTGAGCTTGAGTAATAGCATCTAGCATAGTTGTCATTTCATCTGCTATTAAAAACTTAGTTTCTTGCGATAATGCTCTAACAACACAAAATCTTTGTAATTCTCCTCCTGATAATTCACTTGGCCATCTTTTTAGCCATTCTTTCTTTATTCCCATATCCTCTAACAACTCTTTTGAAGGTTCAAAAGCTTCTTTTAAAATTTTATCCATTTTCCACTTTGGATTTACAGATTTTTCTGGATGCTGAAATATTAATTGGACTGGGCTATACCCTTTTTTAGATAATTTTTTTCCATCTATTGTAACACTTCCACTTTGTGGTTTTTCATACCCTGCTAAAATCTTAGCTAAAGTAGTTTTACCAAATCCACTTGGTGCAATTAATCCTACAACTTCTCCACTGTCTATTGTAAAATCAATATCTTTTAGTATATACTTATCATCTTTATATTTAAAATTTATTCCTTGTGCTTTAAGTTGCATTTAAACATCTCACCATCCCATCTCTAACCATCCTTGCATTTGGTCTTATTAACCTACATTTTTCACTAATATATTCACATCTATCTTGGAATAAACATCCTTTTGGTAATTCATTTGGCATAGGTTGTGATCCTTTTATAGGCTTAAATCCATTTTGAGGAAGTGCATTAAAAAGTGCTTTTGAGTATGGATGCCTTAAATTTTTACCATCACCTTTAAAGTCATTTACATTAGCAATCTCTAAGGTTGTTCCAGCATAAAATACAGCTATTTTATCAGCTATTTTAAGTGCAGCTTCTATATCATGAGTTATCATTAATATTGCACACCCACTATCTGCTATATTTCTAAAGTCTTTAAGTGCTTCATTAAGAGATTTTTCATCTAACCCTGGTGTGGGTTCATCTGCAATAATAACTTTACAGTCAGATACTAATGCAGTTGATAAAAGAACTTTTCTAGCCATACCTCCTGATAATTCAAATGGATAAAGATTATCAACTTTTTTATCAAGCCCATATTTATTAAATATATACCTTTGACGTTTGTTTGCTTTTTCTTTATTCTCTATTGATATTTTTACTTGTTTTGATACCTTCATTAATGGGTCTAAAAAATTTACGGATTGAGGTATAAATACTATTTCTCTTCCTCTTAATTTTTCTTTGTCCTTTAAAGTTAAAGTTTTACCTTTATATATTATATTACCTTCAGTAGTTGCATTATCAGGAAGTATACCAAGTATAGCATGAGCTAATAAACTTTTACCTGAGCCACTAGAGCCAACTACTGCTAGTATTTCACCTTCATATAAATCTATATCTAAATTAGTTATTACTTCTAACTCTCTTCTTCTCAATCCCTTTGTGTACTGAGAAAAAGATATTCCTAAGTCTTTTACCGACAATATAGGCTCCTTTTTCATAAATACCTCCTATTTATAAGCTGTTTTCGGATTTATTAATTTATTAACTTGCTTTCCAATATTATCAACCATTAATGATACCATAACTAAACTTACCCCTGGGAAAAATACAAGCCACCATCTTCCACTATTTAAATACTTCATAGATTCAGATAATATAATTCCTATTGCTGGTTCATGTGGTGGTAAACCAAATCCCAAGAATGTTATTGAAGCTTCATGAAGCACAGCATGTGGAAATATTAACACTATACCTATTAAAAGTTGTGGTATTATATGAGGTATTATATGTTCAATTGCTATATATAAATTTGATTTTCCAAATTTTTTTGATATTTTAACATAATCAGATTCCCTAATTTGCATTATTTCAGCTCTTATTACCCTAGTAAGAGATGGCCAATGAGTTAATGATACTCCTAAAACTATTCCTTTAAATCCTCCACCTACTGAAATAGAAATAAGTATAACTATTAAGGCATGTGGCACTGACAATATTAAATCTATTATCCATGTAATAATATTATCTACTGTCTTACCTAAAGTTGCTCCTATAACACCTAATGTTAATGCAATTGTACCACTTATAAAAGATGCTAAAAATCCAACTTTCATACTTAAGCTTAGTCCTTTAATAGTTCTATAAAACATATCTCGCCCAACCCAATCAGTTCCAAATAAATGATTTAAACTAGGTTCTAGATTTTTGTTAGTTAAATTTATAGAAATATCATCTGCACTTATTAGACTTCCCATTATCATAATTGAACCTAATAAAAAAACAAATAAAGCAATAGATAGAAGTGTTTTTTCTCTTACTCCAAATTTATTTCTTAATGGTTTATTTGTATTTAAATATATCCCTTGTAATTCGCTCATTATGCTTTACTTCCTCCTTTCACCCTTGGATCTATAAGCATATATATTAAATCTGCAATTAAATTTCCTGTATATACAAAAATTAAACTTATTATAACTATTCCCATTAAAAGTGGTAAATCACCTTTAAGACCTGCAGAAACTGTTGCTTGACCAAGCCCTGGATATGAAAAAACTTGTTCTGCAAAAACTGTACCTGCAAATAATTCACTAAATGATAAAAATTGTAATGTTATTGCTGGTAAAGCTACATTTTTTATAACATGATTAAATACTATGCTTTTTTTACTTTCTCCACGAGCCTTAGCAAATAAAATATAATCACTAGATAAAATTTCAATTACTTTTTCTCTAGTATGTAAGCATATATTAGCAACACCTAATATGCTAAGTGTTAAAGCTGGTAGTGTTAAATGTTTAATTAAACTTGATATAGTTACTTCATCTGATAAAACACCTATTGGTACACCAAGTCCTGTTGGAAATAATTTTAATTTTACTGAAAATATAATTATTAATAAAATTCCTATCCAAAATGTAGGAGTTGATATTAATACATAACAATATCCTCTAATAAACTTATCTATAAACTTTCCTTCATTAATTCCCGATACAATTCCTAAAATAAATCCAAGTACTCCTGATACAACCCATGCAACTAACATTAATGCAAGTGATGCCATAAATCTTTCTGATATTACATCAACTACATCTCTTCTATAAATCATTGACCTGCCTAAGTCACCCTTTGCAATTGCCCTAAACCAAGAAGAAAATCTTTCTAATGGTGGCTTATTTAAGCCCCAATACTCTGCTATATTTTCTCTTTGTTCTTGTGTAACTGTTAAATCCGCTCCTACATATGCTTGAACTGGGTCTAAAGGTGATTTTTCTAGCAATATAAATGTTACTATACAAAGAGCAATTAAAAGAGTTATAAGTTTAAAAAACTTCTTTAATATAAATCCTAAAATTTCTTTTTTATTTTTCACAATAATACTCCACCTTTATATCTAATATCATTTTATAATAATAGGACATTCTATAAAGAATGCCCTATTTATATTTAGTCTATTTCCAACTCCACTCTGTTATGTTATATAATACTTTTCCTCCATGAGGTTGAACAACAGGTGTACCTATGTCTAAATCTTCATCTGCTAAGTAAAGATGTCCTGCATTTACAAACCAAGTATATGCACAATCTCCCATATGTGAAAATCCTGTTTCTCCATCCCATTGAGCTTTTTTCCAATAATCTAAAGCTGCATCTTCATCTTCACTTTGTAATGCCTTATCTATATACTCATCAACCTTATCATTTTTGTAATATCCAGAATTGTTCCAAGGTACTCCAACTCCTAATGTTTTACTACTATATAAATTATATATTTCAGAAGGATCGCCAGAACCAAAACCATAAAGCACTGCTTGAGAATTTATTTCTGGAACTATTGTATCCCAATTTCTATTTTCTAAGTTTACTTTTATACCTAGTTTTTTTGCAACTTCAACATAAGCTAAACCTAATTCTTGTCTATACTTTCCATCTGTATATAGTAAATCAAACTCTGCTTCTACTCCATTTTTATCTATTGTTCCATTATTATTAGTATCTTTCCATCCAGCTTCTTCTAACATTTTTTTTGCTTCATCTATTTTACCGTCTTCTTCTGGTTTTATTATAGTTTCTTCATTTAACCAAGGCATTTTTTCAAGCCCTGTACTTGATGGTGCTCCATATCCTTCTAATATACCTTCAACTAATTCTTCTCTATCTATAGCATATGTAAGTGCTTTTCTTATAGTTTCATCACTTGTTACTTCATTCCCTATTGGATATCCATCAGATGTAGTTTTTCCTGGTTGCTCCATAGGATAAGCTACTCCATAGGTTTCAATACTATCTAATTCAATTAGTTTTTTACCTTCTACTTCTTCTTTCGCAAAAGAGCCTGGTATTGATGCTATATCAACTTCTCCTGCTTTAACTGCTGCATATGCTGTATCATCATCCATAAACACCATTGTTAATTTTTTTATTGATGGCTTTTCTCCGTAGTAATTTTCATTAGCCTCTGCTATAACTTGTTGACCTTTATCCCATTGTACTAATTTATATGGACCAGAACCAATTGGATTATCTGAAAAACCTTCATTATGTGCATGTTTAGGTACTATACCTACTGTTGCTAATTTTTCAATAAATGTAGATTGAGGATTTTTAAGTTTAAATTCTACTGTATAATCATCTACTTTTGATACACTATCTAACATAGTTAAATCTATAGATGAGCCACTATTTTTTGCTATTTCATATGTATATACAACATCTTCTGCTGTAAGATTTTCTCCATCAGTAAACTTTACATCTTCTCTTATTTTTACCGTCCAAGTTAACCTATCTTCAGATATTTCGTAACTTTTTGCTAAATCATTTTCAATACCTAAATTTTTATTTCTTTTAAATAGTGTACTAAAAAATACACTAGTCATATCACCATGTCCAGTATCTGTTGCATCAAAGCCAGTTTCTGGTTCACTTGTAACTGCTGCTATTAATTCATTGTTTGCCTTTCTAGCATTTTCTTTATCTACAGATTTCCCTGCACCTGAACTTGTATTTGAACATCCTATTAATGTACTTGACATAAGTCCTATAACCAACATAATTGATATATTTTTCTTGAGTTTCATAAATCCCATATTTTAATCCCCCCATTATATAAATTTAAAATAAAAAATTTACCTTTCTCAAAATGTCATTTTTTACGTTTATAAAGTTATTAATATTACTTATATTCATAGGTTATCTATAAATATATTTATACTATAATTTCCTTATACGTAAAAAAGCCATGAAGATACACTTATAGCGATAAACCTTCATGGCTTAAATTTCATATTATTCATAATTTTTTTATTTTTCACTTTGTTATAATATTATCACAGTTTACTTATAATGTAAACAATTTTTTCTATTTTATAAAAATTAATCTTTTTTAGTAATTATACATATTTTTTAGCTTATTTATATTAATCTATTATTTTATAAAAAACTTCTTGGGCAAATAGAATAGGTACATTTTTATGTCTGTCAAAAATATCTTTATAATTTTCTATGGGTACCTTTCTTTCTCCTACATAAGGAGATACTTCTATTGTAAGTGCTGGCTTTTGATAATTTTCAATAAACCAATCCTTATATCCGCTCCCTGTTACAGGACCTTCTTCTGATTCTAAATCATATCCTGTTTCCTTAGATATTTTCTTAGCAATAGATAAATCTCTTTCTATATCTAATTGATTATACTGCCAAAAAATCACCTCTCCTGATGAATGATATGAAATTGTACCATCAAAGTTGTATTTTTCTGTTAAACATTTTAATGCATATGTCTCTGGTTCTGAAAAATAATATGGACCTTTATATGATTTATATGCTGGAGATGTTGCAGAATCTGATGATGGATACATTGTTGGATAATTTCTATTTAAATCTACTCCATTAATATTTGCCTTCCAACGTGGAAATAAACTTTCTTTTAAATATGGTTTATCTTTATATTCTTTAGATATAAACTGTCCTCCGTTAATTACTAAATTTGCACCATCTGGGTTAACTAATGGTACAAAAACAAATGTTACATATTTTAAAAGATTACGTATACTCATATTGTTTATACTATAATCTATCTCATATAAATTTAATAGATAATTAATTTGATCAAGTAACAATATAGTAGTAATTGCTTCTCTAGCATGATGAGTTGCTTGAATTAATATTTTTGTACTACCTCTACCTATTTTAATAGATAATATAGGTACTCCTTGTACCGATTCCCCTATTTTATTTACATATAATAATCCCTTATTGTATTTACCTAGTTTATATATGGCTTTATTAACATATTTTGAAAAGTAACTAGATTGATATAAATTTATATAACTTTTATAACATCTGTTTACCACAGTATCCTCCTTTTTTTCATTACTATTACTTTATAATTTGTTTTTTTGTATATAGTAAAATATGCAAAAATACCCTAAGATGATTAAAAATCATTTTAGGGTATTTAATAAGGTTTAATTATATAAAAAATTCGCTTCTCTCATTTCACCAACGATATATCCTTGCTGCCCCTACGGATACATCCATTGCTCAAAAATAAAGGTTTACCTACATACTATGCAGATAAACCTTCATTTTATAATTCGTCACTTGTTGTCATTTCTTCAATTATACTTCTATTTGTAATTTTTTCTTCTACTTTATCAAATATCTTACTAAATAATCTTCCGTATATAACCACAAATACATTATTTACTATACGGAATATTATAGCTACTTCTAATCCTAAAATTGGTACTGCTGAATTTAAACCACCAAACGTGTTAAATACAGTTTGCCATTTATATGTTGCAGAGAATCCAACCATAATTCCACCTAACATTCCTATTAATGATGTAAAGTTTTTTGGTAATATAAAGTATAGAATACAATACATTATACATCCCACAACAGCAAATGGAACTCTTTCTTTACAACGAGTATCCATTCTATCTTTATATGGTTGAACTATTGACATACATGCAAAACCTATCCACATTGTTCTTGGTAGATTTAATAAATCACCTATTAATAACGCTGAACATATTGCAAGTGTTAATTTTAGTTGCCACTTAGTTCTATCGTTATTAAAATTAACATCTTTTATAACATCAGAAAGTTTGTTTTCAAACTTTGTTTTTCTTTGCTTTATATAAAATACTCCAGCTACTATAATACCACCTAATGCTAATCCACATACACGACTTATATATATATTTATATTATCAACTTGGTATCCATATAAAAGTAAATATGATAATACTAATATTGATTGGTTAGATAGTATAACATTATGGCATGATAAAATAACTATAGCCATTATTGAAATAAAGTTTATAACAAATTTTACTATTGGTGTTGATATACTTGCTAAATGCGGTCCAACCATAAATATACAGAATATCCCAAATAGCGTAAATGCTGATTGTTTAGCATCAAAATCTAAATTTGAAAATCTAAAAGTTAGTAATGAAAGAACTGTTACAACTCCTACTACACTATTTTCATTACCAAAAATATTACTAAAAGAAGATACTACAAAAATACAAAATAAAAGACATAATATATTCTTAAGAACAAAGGCTGTTATATACTTTTGTTTTAATTTTTTATCTTCCGTTTCTTTAATTAAAGGTTTTAAGTTAATTGCTCCTAACTGCATCGCTTGATAAAAGCTCATTATACACTCTCCTATTCATTTTGACTCATTTTTTGATTTGCCTTTTCTATACAAGACATTAATTCAAAAAAATCTTCGTCACCCAATTTTCTACGTAGCTCATAAATTGGACTTAAATAATATTCGTATATTTTATCTACTTTTTCTCTACCTAGCTCTGTAATAGAAACAAAATAGCTTCTTTTATCTCTTGGATCTTTGGTTTTAACTACATATCCTCCTTGATTTAAGCTATCTATTACTCTACTTATAATTGTTTTATTCACACCCATAATTTTACTAAGGCACATTGGGGTTAAGCCTTCTTCGTGAGTTATAAGCTGTGATAACAAATCTAAATGTTGTGCTGGTATTTCATACTCTTTAGTAGCTCGATGTATAATCATTCTTGAAAATAAGCTTATTTCTTGCATTTTTTCTATCATATATATCCAATTTAAGTCATCCACCTTTATTCACCACTTTCTAAATCGACTGACTTTATATAATATTCATTATAGTTGACTTTGTTAACTATATTTTATCTGTTTTTTTTCATTATGTCAACTTATTTGTAATCATATAATTGTTTTTTCAGTGTTTATATTGTATTTTCTATTATTGTATTAATTAAAAAAGGTACTGAACTAAAAAGTCCAATACCTTATAAATTCTAAATTTTAAGATCCTACTATAGTTCCTCCATTAGGATGAAGAACTTGACCAGACATATATCTTGAATCATCACTTGCCAAAAATACATAACTAGTTGCAACTTCAAATGGTTGACCTGCTCTATCCATAGGAACTGAACTAGTTCCACTTCCAAAAGTTTCAACTTGTTCAGCAGAATATGATGCTGGAATAAGAGGAGTCCAAATAGGTCCTGGTGCTACTGCATTTACTCTTATCCCTTCCTTTATTAACGACTGAGAAAGAGATCTAGTAAATGTTAATATTGCACCTTTAGTAGCGCTATAATCAATAAGTAAAGGCTCGCCCTGATATGCAGTAATAGATGTTGTGTTGATTATTGCTGCTCCCCTTTTTAAGTATTTAAGTGCTGCTTTAGTCATATAAAAGAAAGGATAAACATTAGTTCTAAAAGTTAAATCTAATTGTTCAGATGTAATATCTAATATACTATTTTGTACAAATTGTACTGCATGATTATTTACTAATATATCTATTTTACCATAACATTCTATTGTTTTCTCAACAACTATCTTAGACATTTCTTCATTTTTTAAATCTCCTGGTACTAATAAACATCTTCTTCCCATTTGTTCTACAAAAGCTTTTGTTTCACATGCATCTTCTTCCTCATTTAAATATGAAATAGTAATATCTGCACCTTCTTTAGCAAATGCATATGCTATAGCCCTTCCTATACCGCTATCACCACCAGTAATAATAGCTACCTTTCCTTGTAATTTCCCACTCCCCCTAGAGTATGGATTGTTTGATATTGGTCTAGGCATCATTATATACTCAAGTCCTGGTTGACACTCTTGGTGTTGGGGTGGAAATTGCACTTTTACATCTTTACACTCTTCTTTAACTCCTAAGCTTTTATAAACTGGATACATATAACACCACCTTTAAATTATTAATTTAATCTGTTGTGCTAGTTAATCTCTACACATATTGAAAATGCTATCCAATATTTTTTAATAATTCATTTTTATATAATCAACCTTAGTAATTTCAATGACTAAATTTAACTAGCACAACGAGTTAATTTAAATATTTACTTTAATATAATTTATATTAATAATGAGTAGTATTTATAATAATTTTTATAAAAAAGTACTCTTACTTAATAAATAAGAGAACTTTTTATCTTTGTATTTTTACAATGAAATTTGTTCTAGATTATCTCCAGTAACAACTAATACATCTCCATCTTCTATAATTGTGACTCCTTTAGGTACTATAGTTTTTCCTCTTCGCTTTATCATAAGTATTAGAATATCCTCTGATATATCTGCATCTGCAATACTTTTGTTTACCAGCTTACTATCAGGAGTAATATTTACTTCTATTAATTGTCTATCTATATCACTTGCATAGTCATTAAACGTTTTTAATACTAAAGTATTGTTATCAACTAAATCAAGTTTTTTAGCAAATTTAGGAAGTAATGTTCCTTGAATTGATACTGAAAATAGTGCTACGAAAAAAACAATATGAAAAATATCATAGGTCATATTAACACCATAAGTCGTTGCATATATGGCAAAAACTATAGATGCAGCTCCTCTTAACCCTACCCAAGAAATGAATAACTTTTCTTTTATTGAATATTTAAACGGATATAATGTTATAAATGTAGCTACTGGTCTAGCAACAAGAATCATAAATATAGAAATAGATACTGATATACCTATTATGTTAATGAACTTTGATGGAAATGATAACAGACCCAACATAAAGAATAAAACTATTTGCATAATCCAAGAAATACAATCAAAGAATTGAAACAAGCTTTTTTTATAAGGTAGATGGCTACTATTTCCAATGATTATCCCTGACATATAAACACTTAAGTACCCATTGCCACCTAAGGATTCACTTAATGAATATGATAATATGGCTATCGCTAATATAAATATTGGATAAAATCCTTTTATTTCAAACTTTAAATTTTTTATAAAAAATATAGTACACTTTGCTAGTAATATCCCAACTAATAATCCAAATACAATTTGTTTTATTACCATAGGAAATAACGTAGATATCCCTTTATTATCCATAAGTAATAATATTGATAATGTAGCCATATAAGCAACTGGGTCATTACTACCACTTTCAACTTCTAATAAAGGCGCAAGTGAGCCTTTTAAATTTAACTTCTGTGAACGTAGTATTGCAAATACTGATGCTGCATCTGTAGATGCTACCACTGCACCTATAAGTAATCCTTCTAATAATGTAATTTTTAGTACAATATGTGAAAATAATCCGGTAAGAGTTGCAGTTATTATTACCCCTAAAGTTGACATAAGTATAGATTGGAGGGCTGATGGCTTTGCCATTGACCAATTGGTTCCAAATCCACCATAAAACATTATAATAACTAATGCAATTGAACTTATCTCTTTGGTTAATTCGTAATCTGAAAAATATATCCCCACAATACCATCAGATCCAAATATCATTCCTAATCCAATAAAAATAAGTAGTATTGGAACTCCAAATTTATAAAGTACTTTGCTTGAGGTTATTGAAATTAAAAGTACTAAACTAGATATAATCATTAATTTAATCATCAAATATAATCCTCCTTAGTTATTTATATAAATTAAGAAGTTATATTGATACAATATTTTTAACAGAAACTTTATATATTAGCTTCATTATTTATACTTACTTCTTTTTTATTATTTAATGATTTAATTTCATATTCATCATCTAATGGCTTTATTTCTTTTTTATATACATATCTAAACCCTATATAACTTAAAAATACTGATGCCATCTCAGATATAGGAAATGCAAACCATACAAGATTTAAATTACCAGTCTTTGATAGTAAATATGCACTTGGCAACAATACTACTAATTGTCTAAAAGCTGATACCATTAAGCTTAACACTCCATTTCCTAACGATTGAAATACAGATCCTAGTATTACACAAAATCCTGCAAATATAAAGCTTAAGCTTATTGTTTTAAGCGCTGGTACACCTATAATTATTAATTCATTAGAAGCATTAAATAGATTTAATATTTGTTTTGGAAATATTTGTAGTACGCATAGTCCTATTAGCATCATACCTACTGCATATACTATACTTATTTTTATAGTATTTATTATTCTATCTTTGTTTCTTGCACCATAATTATAAGAAACAATAGGAACCATACCATTATTTAATCCAAATACAGGCATAAATACAAAACTTTGAAGCTTAAAGTATATACCAAAAACTGCTGTTGCCGTAGATGTAAACACTATTATGATTTTATTCATTCCAAAAGTCATAACAGAACTTATTGAACCCATTATTATAGAAGGTATACCTACTGAATAAATCTTTTTTATTGTTTTTAAATCAGGTTTAAATCCTTTTATTTTAATTTTTATTTCATAGTTTTTTGTAAAATTTAAATAAATTGCTAGTATCATAGCTAGTATTTGACCAATTACTGTTGCTAGAGCTGCCCCTGCTATACCCATTTTAGGAAATCCAAATAATCCAAAGATTAATATAGGATCTAATATTATATTTGTTATTGCACCTAGTCCTTGTGTTAGCATTATATATAAGGTTTTTCCTGTTGACTGCATTAATCGTTCAAATACAAATTGACCAAATAATCCAAATGAACAAACTGTGCATATTAGTAAATAATAATATCCTCCATCTATTATTTCTACTACATTAGTTTGACATTCAAAAAAGAATCTAACACCAAATATACCTATTAAGAGAAATAGTAAATAACTTATTATAGCTAAAAATATACCATTATTTGCTACTTTGTTTGCTTCATCAAAATTCTTTTCACCTAAAGACTTTGAAAGTAATGCATTTATACCTACACCAGTTCCAGAGCCAACTGCTATCATAAAATTTTGTAGTGGAAAGGCTAATGATACTGCTGTTAAAGCATTTTCACTTATTTGCGATACAAATATACTATCTACTACATTGTAAAGTGCTTGAACTAACATAGATATAATCATAGGTAATGACATTGTTATAAGTAATTTATTTATGGGCATTACCCCCATTTTATTTTCATTATAATTAGAC
>JABLTT010006758.1_pt1 | contig 25688 bp, 26 predicted proteins | sample 7160061 | NCBI WGS metagenome assembly JABLTT01 (sample SAMN14651232, study PRJNA627086) | human gut metagenome | isolation source: feces | host: Homo sapiens
AAAATTGTTGGAGGTGCAAGTTTTTTAAATGCGCTTATTCCAATTTTTTCGAGTTATTTAAGAGTGTTTGGTTATACAAAACATTCCTTAATAGGGACAGTTGTTGGTAATGTAATTAATATTATATTGAATTCGGTATTCTTGTTTGTGTTTAACTGGGGAGTAATGGGAGTTGCTACTGCAACAGTTTTTTCAAAGGTTGTGAATCTTATTATTGTAGCAGCAATGGGAGCTGTACTTATAAAAGCAAAGCAGAGCCCTGAACGTGCACAGCCACGAAGGATACTTTCACAGATTGTTAAGATTGGGTTTCCTTCTGCATTTGAGACAGCACTTTATAATGTGGCAATGACATTTATAGTGCGTTTTATGAACCAGATGGATACAGATGGAATGAATGTTACAGCTCGTTCGTATGCTATGCAGATAGCCAATTTCTCATATTGTGTGGGGGCGGCACTTGCACAGGCAAATGCTATTATGACTGGCTGGAGAATCGGGGCAAAGAAGTATGAGGAATGTGACAGGGGTACACGGAAAGCTGTGATATATGGTCTTGTAACAGCAACGTGCTTTTCTGTGACATTTGCAATGACCGGACGTTTTATCGTTCATATATTTACGGATGATACACAGATGATTGAGCTTGTAGTAAAACTATTGATAGTAGATATATTCCTTGAATTTGGAAGAGTGACAAATCTTGTATATGGACAGGCATTAAAAACAAGTGGAGATGCTATTTTTCCAGTTATAATAGGTGCAATATTTATGTATCTGTTTGCAGTTGGTGGAACATATTTTCTTGGAATACACATGGGACTTCTGGCGGTAGGAGCATATATTGCCATGGCGGGTGATGAGTGCGCTAGAGCAATTGGAATGGTGCTTAGATGGAAGAGTGGAAAATGGAAAAGTAAGAGCCTGATAGAATTGTAGATTTGTTAAATTACTAGTTTTGAGTCAGGAGGATAGATATGGCTGCTATAATTATTGATTTGGTAATTTCATTATTGGTATCATTGATTTTTATCGTACTTGGAATAAAGCAATATAGGGCTGAAAAGCCGGTAACAATAAATACGGGAGAGAAACCGCCTCGTGAAGACGAATTGATAAGTGTTACTGAATGGAACCATAGACATGGCAGAAATCTTATCATTTTTGGTTGCGTGCTTTTTATTACACTATCAGTTTTTGTATTTTTTATTGAAAAACTGGATAATGTTGTGCTTCAAGCTGTTATTTTTATACTTGTACTGTTTGTTGAGATTGAATGGGTTGAGTTTGAACATAATGTGATGAAAAAGAAAATGATAAAAACAAAATAGATAAATTTTATTTTGAATGTACAGTAGAAAATTATTTAGATAGATAAGTTTTTTGAAAACTGCCGTTTGGTAAAAGCTATTCCATTTTTAAAACCCTTGCGATAAAATGTGTTCTGTGAATTATTCACAGTATTATATTTTGAGGAGGCTTGGCAATGAACAAAGATTTTGAAGATGAGAAAGTTAACAGACAGAAACAATTTGACAGATTTTGTTAGCAACTAGTGGGAGAAGTATGCTGGCTAAAATCCTAAAAGGTTCAAAATGTCTGATATAGAAAGCGGCATAGACAATGTTTATTATGTGTTACTTATCGAAAGACATGCTGCTGAGCTAGATCTGGAACATCTTCCTAATGGTAAAACAGAACTGGAAGAACAAGAAATTTGTGAAAGTTGTGCATAAATCTGTATTGACTTGGCAATGATATAGCATTATACTTGCAGTAAGGAGGTGCATATATATGCCAAGTACAATTCAGATTAGAGTGGATGATGATTTAAAGAAAAAGTCCGATAGACTTTTTAAGGATCTAGGAACTGATACAACCTCTGCAATTAGAATTTTTTTGACTCAGGCTGTAGCAAATAATGGTTTCCCATTTGAAATAAAGAGAAATACTACAAGTTCGTTTGCTGCTATGTCAGAGGATGAATTACTGGAAAAGCTGAGTGCTGCAAGAGAACATAGTGCACAGGGAAAGCAGAGGGAGGCAAAGGCTGTCATTTCTGATATGAGGTCAAAGTATGGATTATAATGTAATCGTAACTGAAGATGCTGAAAATGAATTGGACCAATACATCAGATACTTGCTTTTTGATAAAGTGAGTGAGCAGGCTGCTTCAAATCTGCTGACGGATTTTGAAGAAACAGTGGAAGTCTTGTCGGGTGTTGCTGGCAGTCTGAGATATTGTGATAATCCAAGACTTAGTGAGCAAGGATATAAAAGAATTAATTTTCAGAGACACAGATATTTTATGTTGTTTCGCATAGAGGGGGATGATGCAATCGTGGATGCGATTTTTCATAAACTTCAAGATTACGAAAATAAAATGATCTAAATTCAATAGGTAATATAACCGAGCATCAATCCAAAAATGTGGGTTGGTGCTTTTTTCTTGGGAGCAGAGATGCTCCTTTTTTGTAACCTTTTTTAGGAAGCTTCAAAACCGTATGTCATTGCTCCGTCCAGCCCATTCTAAAGCATTTTCCTTCTTTAGGTGTTCATAATCTCTCGGAATTCTGGGTAATCATGCCAGCAAAACTCTGGCAGGTTTTTCACAATGTATAGAATTTTGTACATATATTAAATTGATATTAATAATTTATTATGATATTCTAAAATAGTAATAAAATTTATAAACTATTAGGAGGAAAGATGAAAAAGGTACTAAAAGAAGCGAAAGCATTAAGGCTTTTGTTACTGTCTGTATTCCTGGTTTCTTTTTTTGCAATGCCTGTTTTTGCGGTCAGCCAGAACCAGCAGGGTGTTGTTGCGAATTTAGTGACGGATAAAACCAGCTATGAAGCAGACGAAACCATTACAACAACAGTTACAGTAACAAATAATGGAACAAATGTTTTGAAAAATGTTCATATTCAATACGATATTCCGGAAAAATATGAACTGGCAAACGGTTCAAAAAATGAAGATACATTTGAATCCGTTGCACACGGTGATACGGTGAAATTAACCGGTCAGATTAAGAAGTCAAATGTTGTAACAGTGACTCCGGCTCCGGACAATTCCCAGCCGGTCCAGAATACGGAAACAGTTGAAAATGTAGATGTGACACAGGATAATGGTACAGCAACTAATACATTTGACAGCCATATGTATGTATTATTTATGGTGTTATTTATACTGAGCGGTTCTGTCCTGGCAGCTGGTGCTGTAAAGAATAAAAAGCTCAGAAAGGTATTATCTGTTTTCTTCTGCTTTTTCATGGTATTCTCAATGCTGGATTTATCAACGGTAAACGCCAAAGCAGATACCGTTGCAGAATCCACGATGAATCTTAACCGGACGATTACAGTTGATGGCAATGAACTGGAATTAAATGTACAGATTCGTTTTAATGCAGTTAATGAGGACACAAATACTGTATTTGATGAAAGCAAGACCTATACAAGAGGTGAATGGGTTACACTTCTTCTGGATAAATTAAATGCTCCGCTGATGTCAGCGGATCAGATTGATTATTACTATTTAGACAGCTTAAACTCAGCAATGGGAACAGCAGTAGAAACAGCGAATGCATACGGATTTTTACCGGTTCCTGATGTTGAAGATTTAGAGCAGGATATTCCTCTGTTTTACCCGGATGAACCGTGTACAAGAGAATTTGCAGCTTACACGGCGGTTCATGCAATGGGCTTTAACGGCGAGAATACAATTGCAATGGATGACTGGTCTGATGCAAATCAGGTGAAGTATAAAGATGAAATTAAAATTGCACTTGTAAATAACTTCTTATACTTAACAGATAACACATTCTATCCGCAGAAAACCATTACCGGGGCGGATGTAAAGAGTATTTTCTATGCAATTGATGATTTGAATGAGTCCATCAAGCTGAGCAAAGACCAGACTTATGACCATTCAGAAATTCTGGATTCTGTTGTAAATGTGGCAGCAGATCAGGCAGCGGATTATTCCGTTGTAAAAAATGGTGATGTTTACGAAGTAACACTGCCAAACAAGAAGACAACAGACGGCATAAAAGTCGATGATGTCATCCGTTTACCGGAGAGTACTGAATATGCAACCGGTTTAATGTTAAAAGTTGCACAAATCAGCCAGTCCGGCGATTCGGTAAAATTAGTCTGCACAGTTCCTGAACTGGCAGAGATTTATTCAAAATTAGACCTTGCAGAGCTTGGTTTGCCGGCAGTTGACAGTTTTGTGGCAGCAGAAGGCGTAACCTGCGAATATAACAGCAATGGTTCAATTACAGCAGATGATTCCGGCTTGTATCCGCTTTCTATCAATGCAGGCGGAAGTACAGAGGTTCCGGGAACATTGAAGTTTACAATAGCGAAGAAAAAAATCACAGAAGATCTGAAAGTATCAGGTTCTGTCGAAGTTAAGATTCCGGATATAACCTGTATTGCAAAAGCAAATGTCGGCTGGGGAGGCGTTGATGTTGATGAATTTACATTATCAATATCAGAAAAGATTAAGATTGCCAGTCAGTTAGAACTGACACTTGCACAATCCGGTTATGAATTAACCAACAGCAACGGCGCAACCCGTTTTGAATCAGGAAGAATCGAAATCGGACGTCTGCCAATCCGTATCGGTGCGACAGGACTTTCATTTGATATTGTATTCTTCTGCAATGTATCAGCAAAGGGTACAGCAAGCATTACATACACCATTAACAGCACACAGGGATATCAGTATAAGAACGGAGCTTCCCGCGCAATCTTTGATTTTTATGATTCATTAGATTTCATGGAAATTAAGGCAAGCGGAACAGCCGGTCTTGGTTTGTCAGGTGTTCTTTGTGCATTCAATATGATTGATTTAGCAGGATATGCAGGAGAAGCCGGTATCGGTTTTAACGGTTCATTTACGCCGCACATTCTTGCAACAGATACTTTATACTGTGGAGATCTGACCTTATATGCGTATGCAAAATCGGGAATTGATCAGGAAACAGTCGTTGGTAAATTTTTAAAAGATGTATGCCATTATACATTGGAAATTGAACATTTAGGAAATAATGCAAAGAACCGACGCAAGAAAAAATTCCATGTGGAAAACGGCCGTGTTGTACCGGAATGTACATTTGGAACAGGAGAACTGAAAGGCCTTATCGCATCAGCTGATGAAAATGAACCGATAGCCGGTGCCAGAATCCGTATATACAGCGGTGAAACACTTGGTGAGAATTTAGTCAGAACAATTTATACGGATGAAACAGGTAATTATTCAGTTGATAATTTAACAGCAGGAACATACAGTATTGAAATCGCTGCAACAGGTTATAAGAAGTATGATATGCAGGTAGAAATCACTGAAAATGCAACGGTATACAATGAAACCCTGTTAATGATCGGCAGAAACGGTGAAGACGGTGTCGGAACAGTTACCGGTGAATTAAAAGATGCGCTTACCGGTTTACCGATTCAGGATATGACATACAATATCCGCAAAGACTGGAACAATACAACCGGAGCAGTTCTTGAAACAGGTACATTTGATGCTTCAACTTACGAACTGTCTTTAAACCCTGGTAACTATACATTAGAGATTATCAAGGAAAACTACATCACAAACCACATTAATATTGCGGTCGTTTTAGATGAAACAAAGACATATAATGTGACATTGTCACCGGAGAACAGTTCAATTGATACCGACAATTTAAGAATTGTATTAACATGGGGCGAATACCCATGGGATCTGGATTCACACTTATACGGAAAAGATAAGCTGACAAATTCTGATGTATTCCATACCTGTTACTGGGCAAAGAATTACTATGAAGGTTCAACAGCAATTGCAAAACTGGATGTTGATGATACAACAAGCTACGGTCCGGAAACAACAACGATTTATGAATTAAATGATAACATGAAATATAGTTATTATGTTCATGATTTTACCAACGGATATTCATCAAGCAGTACGGCAATGGCTGCATCCGGCGCAAAGGTTCAGGTGTATGCAGGAAATGTATGCTACTTTACATTTAATGTACCAAATGAAGGCGGTACATGGTGGCATGTATTTGACTATGATCCGGCAACGGATGCATTAACACCGGTTAATGCAATGAGCTATTCAAACTAGTTCGTAGTTACTTGCAGGAAAAATGGGTTGTAACGGCTCATTTTTCCTGATTGTTTTTTAAAATATAATTGGAGGGAGTATGCATGACAGTATCGGTAGATAAAAAAACACTTAAAATAATATTTTCAATCTGCGTGCTGGCGGTTGCAATCTGTATCGCAGACTGCGTATCGGAAATTCGTGCCACAGCAGATTATTCCAAGGCAGATGGAACACTGGTATCAATTGACAGGAGTATAGACTGGGGAACAGAAAGCAATACTCAGGTAAGCATAATCAGGAATAAAGTGTATCAATATCAGGTCAATCAGCAGGAATACACATGTCAATATAGAACGTACATCTTATTTCAACCTAAAATCGGAAGCCATAAAACCATCTATTATTCTTCTTCAAATCCCAACCAAGTCAGAGATGAATTTAAAATACAAACTGCAAAAGCGGGTGCTGTTTTCTTTGCTTTTTTTGGAATTATGATGCTGGTATTTATGAAAAAGGCGGGCGAAAATGAATAAGCGGTCAAAACTCATTGTATGAGGTATTGCAGTAATTGCGGTTTTATGTATGGCTTTACCGGTCTTTTTTCATGGTACATCGAATGAATGTAAAATAACCGGTGTTTTAGCAGCAGACAGCAGAAATCATTCTGTGGATACGTATACGGTTGAACAGGATAAGAAAAAATGTAGTGTTTCATTTTCAGATACGGCGGTCATAGATACAGCGTTTACCGCAGAGGTGCCTACAGATGAACCCTATATCATAGAATTGACAGTCCGTGATTCACAGCTGCCGGAATACAGGGAAATTAAAGATGAGAATGTGGCAATGAATACAGCGCAGACGGCGGCAAAATATAACGCGGACGATTCGGTAATGAAAAGGGTCGTGTATCCGCAGAACCGGCAGCTTCATTTTTCGGTGACAATGCAGTATAAAGAAAATGTCAGCGGTTTTATCGGATATTCTTCCATAAAAGTCATCCCGGTCAGTAAGTCAAAAGAATATAAGCTTGTGACAAGCCCGGATAAAACGGTTGAATTTATTATAAAAGCAGATGATTTTTCCAAAGAAGAAACAGACAAACTTTCTGAGTGGTCAGAGGACTTACAGCTTTACAGGCAGCAGCTGTATCAATTAACCGGTGAACGGCAGCCGTATGACGGAAAGACAATTTTTGATTTTACAGAACAAATAGACTATTATGGTCTGGCAGGCAATCCGATTTTTATGAACAGCACCAATCTTACAAAAGATTTGTCTACAGATAAAAGTGTATGTATATGGAAATATATCCATGAAATGAGCCATACATTTGACGGGATTGAAGGTTCACACATCGGGAATACATGGAATTTTGATTCTGAGCTTTTTGCAAATTTAAAAATGCTTTATGTAATGGAGAACAACGGATTATCCTTTCAGGATAGCAGTGAAAAAGGAGCAGATGCATATTTAAAATATTCGGCCGGCAATACCTTAAAAAACGGCATTTACAGTTCAGACGGTTTCTTATACCTTTTGATATGCAGACTGCGGGAGGTACAGCCGGATTACTGGAACAGTTTACAGGCTGTTTTTTCAAATGCACGCGATTCTTTCAATGAAACAGAAAGCAGTACGGCTCCAGAACGGTTTATAAATTTCTTTTCCCTTTTGCATCAGGAGCTGGGGGTGAATATACTCTCTGCATTTTCAGATGCAGAAAAAAAGGCAGTCATTAATAAATATGGTAATGAGATTACATATTTATTTGATTAAAGTTATTGCTAAGTTAAAAAGTCAGATAGGGCAGATGTAAAAATGGGATAAAGGGAAGAAGGAGCAGTCGTGACAGAAGACAGAAAAGAGAACTAAAAAATTAAATCATTTACAATTTCTTCCGATATATCTATTAAACAAAGGGAAAAACGGTCGAAATGGATTTTGACCGGTGTATTTAGCAGTAGTCAGGGAGGAAATGAATATGATATCAAGTTATACCGGTGTAGTAGAAAACGCAGCATCTACAAGTGCTGCCGCAGTGGAAGCAAAAAAGAAGACAGAGCAGACACAAAATGAAAAGAGCGGCAGTGTTTCAGGAAAAACCATAGGCAGTCCGAAGCTTAGTAAAAAAGCGGCGGATTATTATGAGTCATTAAAGAAAAAATATTCCAACATGGATTTTATACTTGTCAGTGAAGACAAGAAGGAGCAGGCAAAGGCGCAGGCTTCCAGTTATGCCAATGCCAGCAAAATGGTTGTCTTAATTGACGAAGACAAAGTGGAGCGGATGGCAGAAGACGAGAATTACCGCAAGCAGTATGAAGCTATTATTGCCAATGCAGCAAGCGGTATTTCCCAGTTAAAGAGCAGTCTGCAATCTAGCGGTGCCAACGTCAAGGGATTCGGCATGCAGGTCAATGACGGCGGAACGGCAACTTATTTTGCGGTATTGGAAGAATCCTCTGCGGCACAGCGGGAACGCATAGAAAAGAAAGCAGCAGAGAAAAAGGCAGAGAAAAAAGCTGCCGAAAAGAAAGCCGAAAAAAAGCACCAGAAAGAAAAGCTTGAAGAAGCAAGAAGCGAAAAGACGGAAAAAACAGATGTGTCAGATAAGACGGATACTGACAGCGGTACAGTGACGATTACGGCATCTTCTGTGGAAGAATTGCTGCAAAAGATACAGGATTATATGCAGCTGGCAAAAAGCGATACGGTTCTTACGGAAGCCGAAAAGAAGGTTGGACAGAACATCGACTTCTGCGGTTAGGAGCGGCATATGGGAACAGGTACAATTCAAAGCATGGTGGCGCTGTCGGCAATGCAGAACCAGTGGCAGAAAAAGAAAAATGATATCAATGCCGGAAAGACAAGCGAGCTGACCTCTGAACAACGTGAATTGCAGATGTATCAGTCGCAGGCAGACGATATCCGTGAAGGTCAGAAACCGGCGGCAATCGACATTAAGCTGGCTTCGGGCAGCAGATTAAACGCTGAGGAAATCGAATATTTAAAAAAGCATAATCCGCAGGCTTTAAAGGATTACGAGGAAGAACAAAGAGAGCGCGAAAACTATAAAAGGCAGCTTAGAAACTGCCGCTCAAAGGAAGAAGTGGAACGTGTTAAGACAGCCAAAATGGGCGAGTTTTTGTCTTCTTGCAAAAGCATTGCCTCCAGTCCTTATATTCCAAAAGACCAGAAATGTGCAATGTTAAAAAAGCTGCTGCGGGAAGTAATGGGCATACAGGAAGAACATCAGGAATTTGTGGAATCAGCCCAGTATGCAATTCTGCCGGATGAAGATGAAGATACAAAGTCCAAAAAGACCGATAACAGCACCGATACCATATCCTCAGAGGATAACAGCAGGACAAAGGGAGAGGTAACGACAGACGATGAAGACCCGTTAGAAACAATCCGTCAGGCAATCGCGGCAAACGGAACCGTACTTGAAGCACCAAAGCAGAACGCGGCAGACGGGTCGGATACAGAAGCACAGGAAGAAAAAACAAAAGCCGGAACAGTCAAGGTGATTGCAGACAGCGGTAACAGCGGTCATACAGGCACGGTAAAGATGGCAGGAAAAACAGCGGCTTTCGCAGGTGTGAGTGTCGATATCAGTATTTAACATTTAAACAAAAGCTAAGGGGAAAGTAAAAGGAGTTGAAAAATGTCTATAACGATTAAGATGAATCAGGACAATACCGGAATCCAGATGAGCGGTACAACAGCGGGACGAAACAAAACACAGGATACCAAGACGAGAAGCACTGTATTTGCTGGCGATTTAATGCTCGGACAGGGAAATCAGATTGAGCAGAAAAAGCAGACCGCAAGACGTCAGGCAATGAAACTGATTACAGATGCGTGGGGCAGGGATGAATTGGCTTCCCAGAGCATAAAAGATATGGAACAGCAGAAAGCAGACTATGTAGAGCAGATGCAGGAAGCCAAAGAGCATGAGAAAACCTTTGAAAAGAGCAAAAAGGAGCTTCAGGAGCAATACGGTGTAGCTGATGATTCACAGGAGCAGAAGGATTTGGAATTACTCGAAAAATTCCAGAATTATAAGAACGGCTCACATGATGAAAGCTTTACAAAGGAAGACGTTGACCGGTTAAAGGAATTGCAGAATCTTCCGCGTACAGAATATCAGGAAAAGGCACTCCGGTTAAACCAGATTGCCGGTTCAATGAAAGTAACTGCTTCCAATGCGAAGGATAAGCTGATTGAGCTGACAGATACAATCGCAAAGGCAAAGACCGATCAGGCAAAGTCACAGGATATGTTAAAAGCAGGCAGTGCAGCAGATGATATTTTGGAAGCTTCCAACAAAGAAGTCATGGGGCTGCTCATTCAGGATGGAAAAGAGCATATCGACAAAGAGCAGGAAGAAGCGCAGAAGAAAGCCGAGGAGCAGAAAGAGAAGCGTGACGAACAGCAGGAGCGCATTGATGAGGCAAAGCAGGAGAGGAAAGAGCAGGAAGAACTCATCAAGGGTCAGGCGGAGGCAGACAGTGTCCAGCAGGATTTATCCCTCCAGCGCAAGACAACAAACAATGTCGAAGCTGCACAACAGAATATCCGCAATATTCTTGAGGATAATAATCTGCTGGCAGAAGACTTAAAGGGAATTAAAATTGATTTTAATTTCTAAAAAATAATTTGAATATCAAAATACTATTGACAAAGGAAAAGTTTTCCTGTATAGTAACAACTAGTTTGAGAGTCAAACAAAAAGCTTTTACGGATTTCGTTTGACTCTTAAATTTTTAGATTAATATTTTGATTATCAAAAAGTAAGATATTCAAAACGAAAATCTGAAGAAACGAAACAGAATTTTAAAGAAGGAAAATGTCAAAGCTGCGGGACATTTTCCGGGAAAAAGAAAACGCGGCACAGAGGCAGATATGAATACGAAAATAATAGGAACGGGAAGTGCTGTTCCGTCAAGGGTGCTTGACAATGCAGAACTTTCAACATTTTTGGATACCAGTGATGAGTGGATTCGCACCAGAACCGGAATCCGAAGCCGTCATATCGCACAGGAAGGTCAGACTGCATCAGCGCTTGCGGCACAAGCCGCGAAAAAGGCGATAGCAGATGCCGGGATAGCGGCAGAGCAGATAGAAGCCATTATCGTTGCGACTTCAACGCCTGATTACATATTTCCGAGTACGGCAAATCTTGTCCAACAGGAGATTGGGGCAGAGCGCGCGGCATGTTTTGATTTAAGCGCCGCCTGTACAGGATTTTTGTATGCAATGAGTGTGGCAGATGCCTATATTAAAGCGGGCATGTACAAAAAGGTACTCGTTATCGGTGCGGAAGTGATGTCGCAGGTGGTGGACTGGAAAGACAGAAGTGTCTGTGTGCTGTTTGGTGACGGCGCAGGTGCGGTTGTTTTAGGTGAAGACAGCAGCGGAAAAAGCATTTTCAGACTGCACAGCGACAGCGGCAGTGCACAGGCTTTGACACTGGGAAAAGAAAATGCGGTGCATATGAACGGACGGGAAATTTTCTCTTTTGCAGTTCGGAAAGTACCGGAGTCTGTTAAAGAAGTGCTAGAAGAATCGGAAACGGCAAAGGAACAGGTAAAATATTTTATTTTACATCAGGCAAATGCAAGAATGATTGAAAGTATTGCAAAGCGGCTGGATGTACCGGTTGAAAAATTTCCGATGAATCTGGAAACCCACGGAAATACTTCAGCGGCAAGCATACCGGTTCTTTTAGACGAATTAAACAGACAAAACCGCCTGATATCGGGCGATGTGTTGATCCTGTCCGGCTTTGGCGGCGGATTAAGCTGGGGCAGTGCATTGCTGGAATGGCACAAATGACAGGCAGAATATGCGTAGATTACAAGAGAATATCAAAAATATATTGTAGTAGAATGGAGATTAAAAAGATGTTAGAAAAAATGAAAGAAATTATCGCAGGACAGTTAAATGTAAACGCAGAGGATGTAAAGCCGGAATCACGCTTCAAGGAAGACTTAAATGCAGATTCACTGGATTTATTTGAACTGGTAATGGCACTGGAAGACGAATATTCCGTAGAAATTCCGTCAGAAGAACTTGAAAAGTTATTAACGGTACAGGATGTCTGTGATTATTTAAAAAATCACGGTGTAGAAGCTTAAAAAGCAGTGAGGTAAAAAGGCAGACAACGTTTATAAAGATGTTCGGAGATGAGAAAATATGCAGACAAGAATTACAAAACTGCTTGAAATTGAATACCCGGTCATTCAGGGTGGTATGGCATGGGTCGCAAATGCGGCGCTTGCGGCAAATGTTTCAAAAGCGGGCGGCATCGGATTTATCGGGGCGGCAAATGCACCGGCAGAATGGGTACGGAGTGAAATCCGCAGGGCAAAAGAGATTACAGATAAGCCAATCGGCGTGAATGTTATGCTGTTAAGTGAGCATGTAGACGAAGTGGCACAGGTTGTAGCCGAAGAAGGTGTAAAAGCCGTAACGACAGGAGCCGGTAATCCTGCAAAATACATGAAACAGTGGAAAGAAGCGGGAATTCGTGTGATTCCTGTGGTTGCTTCTGTTGCAATGGCAAGAATGATGGAACGTGCGGGCGCAGATGCGATTGTTGCAGAGGGCATGGAGTCCGGCGGTCATATCGGTGAGCAGACAACAATGTCCCTGCTCCCACAGGTTGTCGATGCGGTATCGGTTCCGGTTATCGGTGCAGGCGGCATTGGTGACGGCAGAGGCATGGCAGCGGCATTGATGCTGGGTGCGGAAGCGGTACAGCTAGGAACGCGTTTTATCGTTGCAAAGGAATCCACCGTCAGTCAGGCGTACAAAGACCGTGTGATTGGCGCAAAGGATATTGATTCCGTCGTTACGGGAAGAAGCACGGGACATCCGGTGCGCTCCCTTAGAAATACAATGACACGCCAGTATCTTGAAATGGAAAAAAACAATGTATCCTTTGAAGAATTGGAATACCTGACACTGGGTGCACTGCGCAAAGCTGTTGTAGACGGTGATGTTGCCATGGGAACGGTCATGGCTGGTCAGATTGCAGGCATGATAAAAAAAGAACAGACCTGTGCAGAAATTATTCAGGAAATTGTGCAGGAAGCAAAAGAAACGATAAAAAAATGCAGTATCTTTGCGGAAGATTCGTGCGGAAATGAGGCAGAACATGCGTAAAACAGCATTTCTCTTTCCGGGACAGGGCGCACAGAATGTCGGAATGGGACGTTCTTTTTATGAAAAATATGATGCCGTCAGACAATATTTTAAAACGGCACAGGAAGTGACAGGCATTGATGTTGCGTCACTTTGTTTTGAAGAAAATGAAGCTTTAAATCAGACCGAATACACGCAGATTGCCATGTATACAACAGAATGTGCGATACTGAACGTTTTACAGGAAAAAGGGATTCCGTACGAAGCGGCGGCAGGACTTTCACTGGGAGAATATGCAGCACTGACAGCAGCAGGGGCTTTGTCTTTTAAGGACGGCTGTTACGTAATCCGCAGACGCGGCATTTATATGGAACAGGCAGTACCGGAAGGTCAGGGCAGTATGGCGGCAGTGTTGGGACTTAGTGCCAAACAGACGGAAGAAGTATTAAAAACATCACTGGATACTGCAAAAATCGGCATTGCCAATTATAATTGTCCGGGGCAGATTGTCATTTCCGGCGAAAAAGGCGAAGTGGAACTGGCGGCAGAAGTTTTAAAGCAGGCAGGCGCAAAAAGAGTGGTGCCGTTAAGGGTCAGCGGACCGTTTCATTCCCCGTTGCTTTACGGCGCGGGAGAACAGCTCCAAAAAGAACTCGGAAAGATTACATTTAACAAAATCAGGATACCTTATATTGCCAATCTGACGGCGGAATATGTAACGGACAGCAAAGAAATTCCGGAATTGTTAAGAAAGCAGGTTTATTCACCGGTACGCTTTGAACAGACGTTACGTAAGTTAATCACGGACGGTTTTGACACATTTATAGAAATCGGACCGGGAAGGACACTGACCGGATTTGTAAAAAAGACCGCAAAGGAAATGCAGTGTGAAGGAATCACCTGTATCAATATTGAAAAGGAAGAAGATTTATCACAGCTTATCACAGAATAGTCAGGAGGGCATCATGCAGGAAATGAACGGACAAATTGCGCTGGTAACGGGCGCAGGCAGGGGAATTGGCAGTGCGATTGCGAAAAGCCTTGCCAAAGAAGGTGCAACTGTGATTGTAAATTATGCAGGAAATGCACAGGCGGCACAGGACACGGTAGACAGTATCTTAAAGGATGGCGGCAGTGCGGAAAAATATCAGTGTGATGTGTCAGACTTTGCGGCTGTCGAGGAAATGATAAAATATGTCGTACAAAAATATGAAAAAATCGACATTTTAGTAAATAATGCAGGAATAACAAAGGACGGACTGCTTCTTAGAATGTCAGAACAGGATTTTAAACAGGTGCTTGCAGTCAATCTTGGAGGAACATTTCACTGTATCCGCCACGCAGCAAAATATATGATAAAGCAAAGAAGCGGCAGGATTATCAATCTGGCATCGGTTGTCGGTCTGACAGGAAATGCAGGACAGGCAAATTACGCGGCATCCAAAGCCGGTGTTATCGGGCTTACAAAATCTGCGGCAAAAGAACTGGCATCCAGACAGATTACAGTCAATGCGATTGCACCGGGGTATATTGACACAGATATGACAGCTGTGCTTTCTGACAGTGTAAAGGAAAGCGTACAGTCATCAATTCCTTTAAAACGCATGGGAACGGCGCAGGATATAGCACAGGCAGCGGTATTTCTGGCTTCGGATAAGGCATCGTATATTACCGGACAGGTGCTGTCAGTCAACGGCGGCATGGTATAGGTGATATTATTTCTAAACGAAAGCAAAGCAGTTTTGAGGGGCAGATGAGCAGATTGGAGGAAGAAATGCAGAAAAGCAGAGTAGTTGTGACGGGAATGGGTGCAATTACACCGATTGGTTTGACCGTAGAGGAATTCTGGGAAAACGTAAAAGCACAAAAAGTCGGTATCGGTGCAATTACAAAATTTGATACAACGGATTTTAAGGTAAAGCTTGCGGCAGAAGTAAAAGACTTTGATGCACAGGCATATATGGATTTTAAGCAGGCAAAGCGCATGGAATTATTTAGCCAGTATGCAGTAGCTGCGGCAGGACAGGCAATTAAAGATGCCGGACTGGATATGGAAAAAGAAGACGCATACCGCGTCGGAACGTCTATCGGTTCCGGAATCGGCAGCTTAGATGCCATGGAGCGTGAGCATAAAAAGCTGCTGGAGCGTGGACCGGGAAGGATTAATCCACTGTTAGTTCCGCTTATGATTACCAATATGGCGGCAGGAAATGTATCCATTGCATACGGATTAAAAGGAAAAAACATCAATGTGGTAACAGCCTGTGCGACAGGAACAAATTCTATCGGGGAGGCATACCGCTCTATCCAGTGCGGTGATGCAGACGTTATGGTCTGCGGTGGTACGGAAAGCAGTATTACACCGATTGGAATCGGAGGATTTACTGCACTTACGGCACTTTCTACAAGCACAGACCCTCTTAGGGCATCCCTGCCGTTTGATAAGAACAGAAACGGATTTGTTATGGGAGAAGGTGCGGGTGTTCTGGTACTGGAATCCTTAGAACATGCCAAGAAGCGCGGCGCGCATATATATGCGGAAATTGCCGGATATGGCTGTTCAAGCGATGCGTATCATATCACCTCTCCGGCGGAAGACGGAAGCGGCGCGGCACGTGCCATGACAAATGCCATGCAGGAAGCAGGCGTATTACCGCAGGAAGTGGATTATATCAATGCACACGGAACCGGTACACATCACAACGATTTGTTTGAAACGAGGGCAATTAAGCTGGCATTTGGCGAAGCGGCAGAAAATGTACCGGTCAGCTCCACCAAATCCATGGTCGGACACCTTCTGGGTGCGGCAGGTGCGGTAGAGCTGATTGCCTGTATCAAGTCGGTAACAGATGGGTATCTGCATCCGAATGTGGGGCTTACGGAAACAGAAGACGAAATGGATTTGCAGTATATTAAAGGAAAAGGCATTGAAACAGAGGTGAAGACGGTGCTGTCCAATTCCCTTGGATTTGGCGGACACAATGCAACGCTTCTTGTGAAAAAGTTTTCATAAAAGAAATGAGGCAGTTATGGAATTAGAGCAGATTTTAAAACTGATAGATGCCGTGTCGAAAAGCGCGCTGACAGGTTTTTCACTGGAAGAAGGAGAAACGAAGCTTACGCTTACCGCAGAACGCGTAAAAGAATTCAATCCGGTACAGCAGACAGGCGAGCCGGGTATACAGTCCGGCTGTATGCAGGCATCACAGGCAGGAAACCGGTCCGGTGTTTCTGAGGAAAGAACGCAGAGCATGACGACAGGGAATCCGGCAGCCATGGACGGATACAGCTTTACGGCGGGCGGTGAATATCAGACCGATACGCAAACAAATGAAAAGCAGGCAGAGGGTACAGTTGTTGCTTCGCCGCTGGTCGGCATTTTCTACAGTGCGCCGTCCCCGGAAGACGAACCATTTGTTACAGTGGGCGATACCGTAAAAAAAGGACAGACACTCGGTGTTATCGAAGCAATGAAGCTGATGAATGAAATTGAAAGCGAGTGTGACGGAATTGTCAAAGAAGTGCTGGTTGAAAACGGTGAAATGGTTGAGTTTGGACAGCCGCTGTTTATTGTAGGAGTGTGAAAATGCCATAAATCAAAGCATTTTCACACGGCACTTTGTGATGCAGACATCACAAAGATGCCCTGAGAAATCATCTGTGGAATGTGAAAATGCCATAAATTAAAGCATTTTCACATGGTTGTTTGCTTCCGGGTGAAAGCAAACAACCCGAATAGTAGATGAGAAATCATCTGTGGAATGGAGAAAAATATGCTTACAACAAAGGAAATTATGGAGATTATTCCACACAGACATCCGTTTCTGCTGGTGGATACGGTGACGGAGTGTGAGCCGGGACAGCGGGCAGTCGGATATAAGTGTGTGACATACGATGAACCGTATTTTGCGGGACATTTTCCGGGAGAACCGGTGATGCCCGGTGTCTTACAGATAGAAGCCTGCGCACAGGTCGGAGCGGTGGCAATTCTGTCACTGGAAAAGAATAAAGGAAAGACAGCATACTTTGGCGCAGTAAATAACGCACGTTTTAAAAGAAAGGTTGTGCCGGGCGACAAGCTGAAAATGGAATGTGAAATTATTAAAAGCAAAGGTCCTGTCGGAATCGGAAAAGTGACGGCAAGCGTAGATGGAGAAACTGCACTTACCGCGGAATTGACCTTTATGATTGGCTAAACATGTAAAAATGTCTGCGGAAAGGAAAGAAGAAATGTTTCAGAAGTTATTGATTGCAAACAGAGGGGAGATTGCGGTGCGCATTATCCGGGCATGCCGTGAAATGGGCATCAAAACGGTTGCCGTGTATTCACAGGCGGATGCCGATGCACTGCATACCCAGCTTGCCGATGAAAGCATTTGTATCGGAAAGGCAGAAGCAAAGGACAGTTATCTGAATATGGAACGCATTTTAAGCGCAACGATTGCATCGGGGGCTGATGCCATTCATCCGGGTTTTGGGTTTTTATCTGAAAACAGCAAATTTGCTGCACTTTGTGAAAAATGTAACATTGCATTTATCGGTCCGTCTGCAAGGACAATCGAAGAAACCGGAAATAAATCGGAAGCCAGAAATGCAATGGTGCGGGCGGGTGTTCCAGTCATTCCGGGTACGAAAGAACCCATTTTTACGGCGGAAGCAGGCAGGAAATTTGCAGATGAAATCGGTTATCCGGTCATGATAAAAGCGGCACTTGGCGGTGGTGGAAAAGGCATGCGTGTGGTGCGAAACAGCGAAGAATTTGAGAAAAATTTTCAAAATGCACAGCGTGAAGCCGAAAATGGTTTTGGCGACAATTCCATGTATATTGAAAAATATATTGAACATCCAAAACATATTGAGTTTCAGATACTGGCGGATAATGAGGGTAATACGATTCATTTGGGTGAACGCGACTGCTCAGTACAACGCAGACATCAGAAAATGATTGAAGAATCCCCGTGTACAGCATTAGATGATGCTTTACGTCAGCAGATGGGCGAAATGGCAGTGCGTGCGGCAAAGGCGGTCGGATACCGCAATGCCGGGACGGTGGAATTTCTTTTAGACAGCCACAGACAGTTCTATTTTATGGAAATCAACACCAGAATTCAGGTGGAGCATGGGGTGACAGAGCTTGTCACAGGCATTGATCTGGTAAAAGAGCAGATTCGCATTGCTGCAGGAGAGAAACTCGGACTGCGCCAGAGTGATATTCATCTGACGGGTCATGCGATGGAAGTGCGTATTAATGCCGAAAATCCGGATAAAAATTTTGCGCCGTGTCCGGGCACGATTCAGGAACTGCATATTCCCGGCGGAAACGGTGTGCGGATTGATACGGCAGTTTATCCGGGCTATATAATACCGCCATATTATGATTCGATGATTATGAAAGTAATGGTATATGATAAAGACCGTGAATCAGCATTGAAAAAGATGAGAAGTACTTTAGGGGAAGTTATTATTGAAGGTGTAACGACCAATCTGGACTTTCAGTATGAGATTTTAAAAAATAAGGAATTTGAAAGCGGTGCGGTTCATACAGATTTTATTGAGAAAAATTTTGAAGAAACCGCTTAAAACGGGATTAATTTTAAAATAAAAGGCAGGGATAGAGTGTGCATTTAAAAGGATTATTTAAAAAGGAAAATCAGCCGGTGCGGCATCAGAATCAGGCGGAAGCGCCGAATGTCCCGGACGGATTGTATACAAAATGCGAAAGCTGTCATGAAATGATTCTGACGGAAGATTTTACGCAGAATGCTTATGTCTGCCCGAAATGCGGACATTATATGAAAATAGGCGCGTATGAGCGGATTGAAATGGTGTTTGATGCACAGACATTTGAAGAATGGGATGAAGAATTTACCGGTGGAAATCCCTGTCATTTTAAAGGATATGAAGAAAAACTTGGGGATTTACAAAGAGACACCGGTTTAAATGAAGCAGTGATTACCGGAAAAGGAAAAATAGACGGCATGGAGGCAGCAGTCGGAGTATGCGATACACGATTTCTTATGGGAAGCATGGGATATGCCGTGGGTGAGAAGCTGACAAGGGCGATTGAGCGGGCAACGGTAGAAAAGCTTCCGCTGATAATATTTACCTGTTCCGGGGGCGCGAGAATGCAGGAGGGCATTGTATCGCTTATGCAAATGGAAAAGACGGCGGCGGCACTGAAAAAATTCGATGCGGCAGGCGGACTTTATATTACGGTGCTTACCAATCCGACAACCGGCGGTGTGACGGCAAGCTTTGCCATGCTGGGCGATATTATTCTTGCAGAACCGCAGGCGCTGGTCGGATTTGCAGGACCGCGTGTTATCAGACAGACCATAGGGGAAGAACTGCCGGAAGGATTTCAGCGGGCGGAATTTTTACTGGAACATGGATTGATTGATAATATCGTGGAACGCAGATTTTTAAAGCAGACCTTATCGACACTGCTGCGGCTGCATAAAAAGCCACAGGCAGAAACAATGAGCCGCTATCAGCAGTATTTAGATGACATATATGCAAAAAAAATTGATATTAAAAAAGAAGAAGCACTGTTGGCGGCAAAAAATGAAAAGAAGCAGTTGTCGGCATGGGAAAAGGTGCAGATTGCAAGAAGCAGCAAACGTCCGTCGGCGCTTGACTATATCGGCTATCTCACCAAAGATTTTTATGAACTGCATGGTGACAGGGCGTACCGTGATGACGGCGCGGTTGTAGGTGGTATCGCGTTTTTTGGAAAACAGCCGGTGACGGTGATTGGACAGCAGAAAGGTGCAACGACAAAAGAGAATATTGTGCGTAATTTCGGAATGCCGTATCCGGAAGGATACCGTAAAGCACTGCGCCTGATGAAACAGGCAGAAAAATTTCACCGTCCGGTATTGTGCCTTGTGGATACACCGGGGGCATACTGCGGCATTGGTGCAGAGGAACGCGGACAGGGAGAAGCGATTGCAAAAAATCTGTTTGAAATGGCAGATTTAAAAGTACCGGTGCTTTCGATTGTCATTGGCGAAGGCGGAAGCGGCGGTGCGCTGGCGCTTGCAGCGGGAAATGAAGTCTGGATGCTGGAAAATTCGGTGTATTCAATTCTCTCACCGGAGGGCTTTGCATCAATTTTGTGGAAGGACGCATCCAAAGCAGAAAAAGCGGCGCAGGTAATGAAACTGACAGCACAGGATTTAAAGGAACTGGGCATTATCGAACAGATTCTCCCGGAATTTCCAATTGTAAGCAGCGACAATATGAATCGTGTTACTTTATATATGAAGCGCAAAATCGCAGGATTTCTGATAAAATATCAGCAGATGAGCGGTGAAGAACTGGCACAACAGCGGTATCAGCGCTTCCGGGGAATGTAACAGGAAAAAAATCTCCTAAAGGCAGGGCAAAATGTGTCTTGGCATTTAGGAGATTTTTTTGCGTTATAGGAAATTGCCAATTCATTTAAAGAAAAATAGAAATAAACAGTATATAACACTTGACAACAGCTATATACTGTTATACACTGTTTATACGGAAAGGAGGAAGTGAGATTGAATATTATTATCAATCATTCATCTATGGTGCCGATTTATGAGCAAATTGTAGATGTGGTGAAGACACAGATTCGCAAAGGAGAACTTAAAGAAGATGAGAATCTTCCTTCTGTGCGTATGCTGGCAAAAGAACTTAAAATCAGTGCGTTGACGGTAAAAAAAGCATATGATGCTCTGGAAGAAGAAGGATTTGCAATTACAATACATGGAAAAGGAACATACATCACGGCTGCAAATACAGAGCTTTTGCTTGAAGAACAGAAAAAAGAAATTGAAGCGGATTTAGAAAAAGCAGTTTTTAAAGCCAGAAGATGCGGCATCAGTGATGAAGAACTAAAGAATTTATTAGAATTAATATTGGAGGGATAGCCGATGTTAAAAATTGACCATCTAGTGAAAAATTATAATACATTTTCCCTTGATTGTTCGTTGGAAGTTCTGCCGGGACAGATTACAGGGCTTGTGGGGAAAAACGGAGCAGGCAAAAGTACAATTTTCCATGCAGTACTGGGACTGATTAGACCGGATAGCGGGAAAATTACTGTATTAGGAAAAGACAGTCAGGAAATAACAGCGAAGGATAAACAAAAACTGGGGGCTGCATTATCCGATTCCGGGTTTAGTGGAAATCTGACGATTCAGGATATTATTTCTGTACTGGAAAAACTGTATGATGATTTTAATAAGAATTTTTTTATGAAACAGGTGGAAATTTTCGGTCTGCCTTATAAAAAGAAATTGAAGGATTTTTCAACAGGCATGAAAGCGAAATTAAAGGTTTTGATTGCAATTTCACATCAGGCAAAACTGTTGCTGCTTGACGAACCGACAGCCGGGCTGGACGTGGTTGCAAGAAATGAGGTACTGGATTTAATACGGGATTATATGGCAGAAGATGAAGAACGTGCTGTTCTTATCAGTTCTCATATTTCAAGTGATTTAGAATCATTGTGTGATGATTTTTATATGTTAAAGGACGGAAAAATCATTTTTCATGAAGAAACAGATGTCCTGCTTGACCAATATGTTGTTTTAAAAGTAGATGAAGCACAGTATGAGAAGCTGGATAAAAGTTTTATTTTAAAAGTGCAGAAAGAAAATTACGGATATGCCTGTCTTACAAATGAAAATGCGTTTTATATAGAAAACTATCCGCAGATAATCATAGAAAAAGCTGCGATTGATGAGATTGTGACAATGCTTAGCGGAGGTGATGAACAATGTTAGGACTTTTTATTAAAGATTTAAAGCTGTTAAAAGCACAGAAGAAGCTGTTTATGCTTGTTGGTATAGTGACAGCAGTTGTACTGTTTAATATACAGGACGGTACAGAAATGATTGGATTTATGGCAGGATATATGGTATTTGTTGTAACAATGGCGGCAACAAGCACTATCGGTTGTGATGAAGCAGACCATGGAACGGTATTCTTATTTACACTGCCGGTCAGCAGAAAGGAATATGTTTTGGAAAAATATGGTCTGGCAGTGGCAGGAAGTGCAGCAGCAGTATGTGTCGTAACGGTACTTGTCTATCTTGTAAGTGTTGTAAGAGGCAGTCAGCTTATGGCAGAGCAGCTTTTTATCATTCTCATTATGATGCCGCTGGCACTTATTTTATTTTCTTTAATGGTGCCGTTTCAGTTACGGTTTGGCGCAGAAAAGGGCAGAATGATGCTGCTGGGAGCTTATGGCGCAGTATTTGGCGGATTGTACATTGTTAAAAATCTCACAGAAAAGTGGAATGTGGATTTGTCGTGGATTGGACAGAAAATAGAACGGTATTCGCAGGGTACATGGACGATAGTGGCAGTCGTAGCAGCGCTGGCAGTTATGCTGGTATCTTACTTTGCCAGTGTACGGATTTTAAATAAAAAGGAAATTGACTGATGGCATAAAAAAGGGACAGTCCGGTTTAAATGTTATACCGGCTGTCCCTTTTTATATGTTATAAAAATTACTTATTATTCTTCTTGCTTAATTCCTGTTCCTTCATTGCACGAACCTTTAATGAAAGACCAAACAGATTAATGAAACCGTCTGCATCATGGTGGTCATAAAGGTCACCAGTCTTAAAGGAAGCGATAGATTCGTTGTAGAGTGAATATGGAGAAGTTGTACCGGCTTTGATGATGTTGCCTTTGTACAGCTTAAACTTAACTTCGCCTGTTACATTTTCCTGTGTCTTTTCAATAAATGCCTGAACAGCTTCACGAAGCGGTGTAAACCATTTTCCTTCGTAAATAATCTGGGCAAACTTATTTGCCATATTCATTTTAACTGTTGTTGTATCACGGTCAAGAATCAGTTCCTCTAACTGCTGATGTGCTTCGTAGAGAATGGTTCCGCCAGGAGTTTCATAAACACCACGGGACTTCATGCCGACAACGCGGTTTTCAACGATATCAACGATACCGATACCATGCTTGCCACCTAATCTGTTTAATTCGCGGATGATATCAGAAACCTTCATTTCCTTACCGTTTACAGACTTTGGTACACCATGTTCAAATGTCATAGTTACATATTCACCTTCTTCAGGAGCTTCTTCCGGAGAGTTTCCTAAAACAAGCAGATGCTTGTAGTTCGGTTCATTTGCAGGGTCTTCCAGTTCAAGGCCTTCATGGCTGATGTGCCATAAGTTACGGTCACGGCTGTAGCTGGTATCTGCAGAGAATGGAAGATGGATACCGTGCTGTTTGCAGTATTCGATTTCTGCTTCTCTTGAATCCAGTGTCCATTTTTCATTTCTCCAAGGAGCAATGATGTTGATGTCCGGAGCTAAAGCCTTGATTGCCAGTTCAAAACGAATCTGGTCATTACCTTTACCGGTAGCACCGTGACAGATTGCTGTAGCGCCTTCTTTTCTTGCAATTTCAACCAGTCTTTTTGCGATAACAGGTCTTGCCATGGAAGTACCTAAAAGATACTTATTTTCATATACGGCATGAGCCTGTACACAAGGTACGATGTAATCGTCCCAGAATTGATCTGTTAAATCTTCAATATATAATTTAGAAGCACCGCATGAGAGCGCTCTTTCCTGTAAACCGTCTAACTCCTCGCCCTGTCCGCAGTCTGCGCATACACAGATTACTTCATAGTCAAAATTCTCCTTTAACCACGGGATAATAGCTGTGGTATCAAGTCCGCCTGAGTAGGCAAGAATTACTTTTTCTTTCATAATTGATATCCTCCGAATTGATTGAATTTGTATGGTTGCAATTGGCAACGAACTTGTGTCTTATGATAAACCACATAAGGTAAAAATGCAATAGGTAAAAATGAATAATATGCAAAAATATACAAAAATCATGTATATTTATAAAAAAATTCAAATTAACACTTTACAGGACAAAAAAAATTGCTATAATGAAACATAACGAATATTTTACAGCGAGGTAAAAAATATGATTAAGGTAGGAATTATTGGTGCAACAGGATATGCCGGAAATGAGCTGGTAAGACTGTTACTGGGACATAAGGATGCAGAAATTGTGTGGTATGGTTCAAGAAGCTATATTGACCAGAAATATGCAGATGTATACAGAAATATGTTTCAGCTTGTTGATGCGGTCTGCATGGATGATAACATGGACGAACTTGCAAAGCAGGTTGATGTCATTTTCACAGCGACACCGCAGGGCTTATGTGCTTCTTTAGTAAATGAAGAAATTTTATCCAATACAAAGATTGTTGATCTGAGTGCGGATTTCCGTTTAAAAGATGTGAGTATTTATGAACAGTGGTATAAGCTGGAGCATAAAGCACCGCAGTACATTGATGAAGCGGTTTACGGCTTATGTGAAATCAACAGAAACCAGATTACCGAAAAAACAAGAATTGTAGCAAATCCCGGCTGCTATACAACAACCTCGATTCTTACCTTATATCCAATGGTAAAAGAAGGGCTGATTGACCCGGATACCATTATTATTGATGCAAAGAGCGGTACTTCAGGCGCAGGACGCGGCGCAAAGGTTGCCAATCTTTTCTGCGAAGTCAATGAAAGCATGAAAGCATACGGTGTCGGCACACACAGACATACACCGGAGATTGAAGAACAGTTAGGTTATGCCTGCGGTAGAAATGATTTGAAACTCATTTTCACACCACACCTTGTTCCGATGAACCGCGGTATTTTAGTAACGGCATATGCAAATCTGGCAAAGGACGTTACATACGAAGAAGTAAAAGCAGTTTATGATAAATATTATAAGGAAGAAACATTTGTCAGAGTGTTGGAAAGGGACGTCTGCCCGGAAACACGCTGGGTAGAAGGCAGTAACTTTGTGGACATCGGATTTAAGATTGAGCCGAGAACCCACCGTCTGATTATGATGGGTGCACTTGATAACCTTGTAAAGGGTGCGGCAGGTCAGGCTGTACAGAACATGAACTTATTATTTGGATTACCGGAAACAGAAGGGCTTATGGCAGCACCGATGTTCCCGTAGAAGTGTGAACAAGATTCCATTACAGGGAAAACGCCTCAGCGTGTTACTTGACTTCGGCTTATTTCCCTGTAACGGAATCAGGTTACAATATTTGCAGAATGAGGAGAAATGCGAAAATCCTTAAATTGAAGATTTTCGCATAGCACTTTGTGCCGCAGGCGTCACAAAGCTGCTCTTATCGCAGAACTGAATTAATTCAGTTCGCGATTCCTCCGGCATTAGAATGCCTGCGGAATGGAGTGTAATATGGAAATCATTAAAGGCGGCGTGACTGCGGCAAAGGGATTTTGTGCGGCAGGTTTAAACGCAGGAATAAAAAATAACGAAAAAAAAGATATGGCGATGGTTTACAGTGAAAAGCCATGTGTAACAGCAGGAACATTTACAACAAATAAGGTTTTTGCAGCGCCGGTATGATGAAACCAACT
>JABLTT010022097.1_pt1 | contig 25635 bp, 25 predicted proteins | sample 7160061 | NCBI WGS metagenome assembly JABLTT01 (sample SAMN14651232, study PRJNA627086) | human gut metagenome | isolation source: feces | host: Homo sapiens
CGCGTATCAGAATCATTCCGGAGCAGGCCAATGCGATAGCCCTCACTGCTAAAAGGGCTGCCTTGCCCCCGGCAAACAGCCAATGAGTTTGCAGCTAACTTCCGGCTCAGGGGAACGGACTTTCTGTGAAGCAACCTTGCGGCTCAACTGGAGATGACAGAACTAGCCCCTGCTGTCCTACAGCTATTGTATCACGGGCATCTCGAAACCCGCGAACTACACGGAGTGAACTAAGCAGACTCACTTAAAACTGTCTGCAAATCTTATTATACGAGAGATGACGCATAGGTGATGGCAGCGTATGCAGATACTGCTGGATGGCTTCCGCCAGCAAGTGCAGATCCACATCCTGGGTAGTGGAGTCCCCTGCCGACACACATTCTTCCAGTTCTGAAAGGGAAAGGGCATACACGGAACCTTTCCGTTTGGCGCAGGTCCGCTTGCGGAACCGGTCGATGGAGACCTGCCGGGCGATCTTGCCCAGATAGGTGGCAAGGATCTTTGGCTTGTGGGGCGGCATGGAGTTCCACGCTTTCCAATAGGTGTCGTTCACACTTTCTTTGCTGTCCTCTTCGTCCGCCAGGATGCGATAGGCGGTCTTCATCAGATAGCGGCCGTATTTTTTCTCGGTTTCCCCAATGGCATTTTCTTTCCGCTCCCAATAAAGGGCTACGATGGCCTCGTCTTCCATGTTCTTCTTCCCCCCGTTTTTGTCTCTCTTTCCCTTCTTCCTATATCCCGTAAACCGCCGGGTTTGGTTGCACCCTTTTGAAAAAATTTTACGTACTTTTTCTCATATAAAAAAGCCGCCTGTGCTTCCACAGGCGGCCTTGCATTTTACCAGTTGATGTGCTGCATCCAGCTCTCTTCGATCTCCCTTTTTTTGTCCCGGGTCATCAGCTGATGGACCGTGTCCTCCAGAGAAGCCCCCTCGTAGAGCAGTTGATAGACTGCTTGGCAGATGGGCAATTCGATCTCTTTGTCCCGGGTCAGCTCATGGACCGCCTGGGCGGCAAAATATCCTTCCACCACAGCGCCCACCTGCTGAATGGCCTCTTCCGGCGACAGACCGCCGCCGATGAGCAGGCCGGCCCGCCGGTTGCGGGAATGCTGGGAGATGCAGGTGACGATCAGGTCGCCGATGCCCGAAAGGCCGGTAAACGTCTCGGGCCGGCCGCCCAGGGCCACACCCAGCCGGGCCATCTCTGTGATGCCCCGGGTCATCAGCATAGCCTTTGTGTTGTCGCCATAGCCTGCGCCGTCGCTGATGCCCACAGCCAGAGCCATGATGTTTTTCAGCGCGCCGCCCAGCTCTGCCCCCACGATATCCGGCGTGGTATATACCCGGAACACCGGGTTCATAAAGGCGGTCTGGACCAGCTCCGCCGCTGCCTGGTTCATCGAAGCCGCCACCACGGCGGTGGGCACGCCGCGCCCCACTTCTTCCGCGTGGGAAGGGCCTGTCAGCGCCACGATGGGCACTTCGCCCAGAAACACCCGCTCCAGCAGGTCGGAGAGCAGGGAGTAGCCGCTGTTTTTATCAAACCCCTTGGACAGCAGTACCACCACCTGCTTTTTGTTCAGGTAGGGCCGCAGCTTCTGTGCCGTTTCAAACACGGCAAAGCTGGGGGTGGCGATCACCACGATCTCAGCCCCCTGGGCGCAGGCGATGTCCGTCGTCACCCGCACGGTATCCGGCAAGCGGATGCCGGGCAGCAGGGCCGGGTTCTCCCGCTCTGTCTGCAGCAGAGCCGCTTCCTTTTCGTCAAAGGACCACAGCGTCAAGTCGTGGCCGTTTTCACTGAGCATCTTGGTGGCCGCAATGCCCCAGCTGCCCGAACCGATCATCGAAATTTTCATAAGACTTCCTTCCCTGCGCCGCGGCGCAGGAGCCCCTTTCTCAATAAATCACGAGCGGCGCCCTCACGCCCTTTTCTTGGCGCCCACTTTGGATTCCTGCCCGTGCAGCAGGCGGCGGATGTTGGCGTGGTGCTTGCCAATGACCAGCGCGGCCAAAGCGATGCTGGCTGCCCAATAGCCCCACCGGCCCGGGTAAAACACCGCCATGCTCACCGGATAAGCAGCTGCGCACAGGATGCTGGCCAGGGAGACATACCGGGTCAGCACCACCACAACGGCAAAGATCACCAGTACCACCAAAAACATGCGCCAATCAAAGAACAAGATCATAGCGGCGGCGCTCATCACGCCTTTGCCGCCCCGCAGCCCATAATAGGCGGGAAAGATATGGCCCACCACCGCCATGGAACCGGCATACAGGACCCCGTCCTGCCCCACCAATAGTTTGGCCAGCACCATGGCCAATATGGCTTTCAAACTGTCGCCCAACATCACCAACAGCGCTTTTTTCACGCCGTAATTGCGCAGCGTATTGGTGGCGCCGGCATTGCCGCTGCCCATCTTGCGGATGTCTTGGTGGTAGAACAGCCTGGCCACGGTGATGGATGTGCTGAAAGAGCCCATTAGATAGGCGCACACCAGCGTGATGGCCCAGGCGATTACACTGTCGGCAAACATCATACCCCTCCTGCGGACAAAACAGGGCCGGCTCCCCCCGGAACCCCTTGGCCTGCTTTGTGATCGTATCTCAAACAGCATGTTCCGCTGCCGTTTTTTCAAGGCAAACTGCGGAACGATTTTATTCTAAACCATCTGCACGACAGAAGGCAATACCCTTTCGCCTTTTTGTCAATCTTCGCCTTTTTGCCGGATGATCATTTTGATGGGTGTGCCTGTCAGGGCGAACACCTCGCGGATGCGGTTTTCCAAATACCGCAGATAAGAAAAGTGGAACAGGCGGGCATCGTTGCAAAAGCACACGAAGGTAGGCGGCTTGATGCCGATCTGGGTCATATAATAGATCTTGAGCCGGCGGCCCTTGTCGGTGGGCGGCTGCACCCGCAGGGTGGCTTCGGCCAAGATGGTGTTCAGCGTGCCTGTGGTGATGCGCATGGCATTGTTTTGGGCCACGGTGTTGATCAGCGGGAACAGCTGTTCCACCCGCTGGCCTGTGGCAGCCGACAGAAAGATGACGGGCGCATACTGCATGTAGGCCAGCCCTTCCCGCACTTTCAGCTCAAACTCCCGCTGGGTGTTGGTCTCCTTTTCCACCAGGTCCCACTTGTTCACCACGATGACGGCTGCCTTGCCGTTTTCGTGGGCATAGCCTGCGATCTTGGTGTCCTGCTCGGTGACGCCCTGGGTGGCGTCGATCATGATCAGGCACACATCCGCCCGCTCAATGGCCATCATAGAGCGCAGGGCGCTGAGCTTTTCAATGCTCTCGTCCACCTTGGCCTTTTTGCGGATGCCCGCCGTATCCACCAGGATGTATTTCCCATATTGGTTTTCCACCCGCTGGTCGATGCTGTCCCGGGTGGTGCCGGGCACATTGGAGACAATGACCCGCTCTTCGCCGGCAATGCGGTTGAGCAGGGAGGACTTGCCCACGTTGGGCTTGCCGATCAGGGCCACGCGGATGCATTCTTCCTCATCGCCCTCCCCCTCGTCTTCCGGCGGGAAATGGGCGTAGCAGGCATCCAGCAGGTCGCCGGTGTTGTTGCCGTGGATGGCGGAAACACCGATGGGGTCTCCCATGCCCAGGTTGTAAAACTCATAGAACTCCGCTGGCGGGTCGCCGGGCGCATCCAGCTTGTTGACGCACAGCACCACCGGCTTTTTACTCTTTTTCAGCATGGCAGCCACATCCTGATCTGCCGCAGTGACGCCGGTGCGCACATCGGTGATGAAGATGATCACATCCGCCGTATCAATGGCGATCAGGGCCTGGGCCCGCATGAATTTCAAAATCTCATTGTCGGTCTTCGGTTCGATGCCGCCGGTGTCGATCAGCTCAAAAGTGCGGCCCCGCCACTCCCCTTCCGCGTAAATGCGGTCCCGGGTGACGCCGGGGGTGTCCTCCACAATGGATTGTTTGCGGCCGATGATCCGGTTGAACAGCATCGACTTGCCCACATTGGGCCGGCCGACGATAGCAATCACAGGTTTACGCATAATTCGTTCCATTTCTCCGGCAGGCAGCCGGTTCCGTTAATCGTTTGCCTCTTCGGGGAACAGGGCATCGTAGAAGGCGCCGCCATCCACCGGCACCACCCGCACAGGGGCGCCGATGGCCTGTTCCATCTGTTCCAAGGATACGTCATCCAAAAATACGGTCTCGCCATGGCGCAACATGCAGTCGGGCAGCCAGAGCGCGTCCCCCTGGAGCTGCCCCCGGACTTTGCGGATGATGTCCCCGCCGGTGAGCAGGCCGGCCACATCTACCCCAGGGCCGAAAAACTCGTTCTCCACCGGGATCACCCGGGCCCGCAGCCCCGGGCATTTCTGGCGGCACAGGTCCAGCATCCGCTCCATGAAAGGGGCGGCGGCCAGGCCGGTGGCAATGGCAAAGGGCGGCGGCGCCGGCATGGCATCCTCTGCCATCCACAGGGCGCCCCGCAGCTCCTGCTCAAACAAAGAGAGCATGCCCACGCCGTTTTCCAGCTGGGGATAATCCCCATAGTACTCCACCGGCGGCAGGGGCAGCCCGGCTTTTAGGTACAGCTCGTCAGAAGCGTACAAAAACGCCTGGCCGAACCGCCGGGCACACCTTTCCCGGGCGCTGTCGATGACATTCAAAATGGCCCGGGCCTTCTCTTTCGTCACCGGTTCCAAAGGCTCCAGCCCCTGGCGGTAGCGGGTCAGGCCGACCGGCACAATGGCCACGCTCTCCACACTGGGGTGCAGATCCATCAGGTCATCCAAGGTGCGGCGCAGCTCTTCGCCGTCGTTCCAGCCGGGGCACACCACGATCTGGCACATGATCTTCAGCCCTGCCTCGGCAAAGCGGCTCAGGTAACCCAGGCTCTCACCGCCCCGCCGGTTGCCCAGCATGCGGGAACGGAGGTCTGGATTCGTGGTGTGCACCGATACGTTGAGGGGCGACACCCGCATGGCGATGATGCGTTCCACATCCTCTTCGCTCAGGTTGGTCATGGAGATGTAGTTGCCCAGCAAAAAGGACATGCGGGCATCGTCATCTTTGAAATACAGCGTAGGGCGCATGCCCTTGGGCAGCTGGTCGATGAAGCAAAACACGCATTTGTTGGCGCAGCTGCGCTGCTTGTCCATCAGATAGGTGTCAAAATCCAAGCCCAAATCCAGGCCTTCCGGCTTTTGGATGCGCACCAGGCGCTCCGGCTGCCCCTCTTCCTCCCGAATGGCCAGCTCCAGCCGGCTGTCGTAGGAGTAAAATTTATAATCCAATACATCGTGGATGGGGTGGCCGTTGATGCGCAACAGCCATTGCCCCGGCCGCAGGCCCGCCCGTTGGGCCGGGCTGCCTTGGTCCACATGAACGATCTGGGTCGACATAGTTTCCTCCCCCAGCGGCCTTTGGCCCGGGGACCCCTTTCTTTTTTTGTATTTGGTCTTTGCCTGCACGCCCTATGAAAAGCCCAGAGACTTTTCAAAAGATGCCATCACCGCCGCCGGCCGAATGTCTCCCGCTTGGGTCTGGCGCCGGCAGGCGGCTGGCACTGCTGCGCTTTTGCACAGAACGCCGCCCCTGACCGGTGCGGGTTCTATAAAAAAATAGAGAAGGTTGCCCCCTCTCTATCTTTCCTTGCATCTCGATTATTTGCCAGCCTCGACCTTGAGGACCTCACGGCCTTTATATGTGCCGCAGCTTCTGCAAGCTCTGTGGGGCATTACAAACTCGCCGCACTTCGGGCATTTGACCATGCCGGGAACTTCCAGCTTCCAATGCGCACTACGCCGCTTGTCTCTTCTCTGTTTCGAGATTTTACTCTTAGGGACCGCCATCGGTGACACCTCCTCAATCTATGCAAACATTTTTATTCTTCCTTTAAAAGCTGTGTGAGCTTTGCTAGGCGCGGGTCAACTTCCGTTCTGTCGCAGCCGCAATCCCCCTCGTTCAGGTTTTTGCCGCAGCGGGGGCACAAGCCCTTGCAGTCTTCGCTGCACAAAACGGTCATGTCCATGTTCAAGATCAGCTCTTCCCGTATGATCTCATCCAAGTCAAAGGTCTCGCCTTCCACCACATAGATGTCGTCGGACCCTTCTTCATTGCTCAGGGAAGAGGCGATCACCAAGTCGATCTCCAGTTCTTTCTGAACCTGCACCGGTACGCCGCAGCGGGCGCAATGGGTGTCCACTGGGGCCACCACCTGGGCACGCAGATAAAAAACATCCGCTTTATTCTCCAGCTTGCCTTGCACATGGATGGGCTGCTGAAACGGATGCTCTCCATAGAATTCTTCTTCCCGGAGATCCATGGTGTAATCAAAGGATACACACAGGTTTTCAGACGCTAAAACGTCCCGGAGGTTGAGCAGCACAAATACACACCTCCTTCAGTGATACAACGAATATTATAGAGACTCCCGCCGGGTTTGTCAAGAAATAGTTTGTCCCAGCCGCCTTTTTTCCGCCTTCCACCGGTTTTTGCCCCTTTTTCTTTGCCCCCAAGCCCAAATCGTGTATAATGGATGGGCAGGCCGGCCTTTTGGGTGGCCTTGCACCAAACGACCAGGCGATTTTTGCAAGCCCAAAGGAGCTTTGTTCTATGAAAGAGATCACCATCCGCGAAAACGATGCCGGCCAGCGGCTGGATAAATTCCTGCGCAAGGCTTTGCCGGCCCTGCCCCCTTCCCTGCTGCACAAATACATCCGCATCAAACGGATCAAGCGCAACGGGAAGCGCTGCGCCATCCAGGATAAGCTGGAAGTGGGCGATGTGCTCACTTTATATATCAACGATGAATTTTTTGAAAAGCCCGACCCGGAACAGGCCTTCCGCCAGATTCAGCCCCGGCTGTCCATCGTCTACGAAGACGACCAGGTCCTTTTGTGCGACAAACGGCCGGGCATGGTGGTCCATGAAGACGACGAAGGCGCCACCGATACGCTGATCAACCACATCAAGGCCTACCTGTTTCAAAAAGGCGACTGGGACCCGGACCGGGAGCAATCCTTCACCCCGGCCCTGTGCAACCGCATCGACCGCTACACCGGCGGCATCGTCATGGCGGCCAAAACCGCCGAGGCCCTGCGCATCCTCAACGAAAAGATCAAGCTGCACCAGGTGAAAAAATACTACCTGTGCCTGGTCCACGGCGTGCCCTCCCCCCGGCAGGCGGTGCTCACCGACCGGCTTCTGAAAAACAGCGCCGACAACACCGTGCGGGTGGTGCACGGCCGGCAGGGCGGCAAAGATGCCCGCACCGCCTCCATGCGCTACCAGGTGCTCCAGACCCGGGGCGCCGTCTCCCTGGTGGAATGCGAGCTGTTCACCGGCCGCACCCACCAGATCCGTGTGCAGCTGGCCTCCCGCGGCTGGCCGTTGCTGGGCGACGCCAAATACGGCCTGCAGGCCCGCAACCGGGCCTATGGCATGACCCACCAGGCCCTGTATTCCTACAAGCTGCGCTTTGCCTTCCAGGGGGAGTGCGGCTGTCTGGCCCCGCTGAACGGCCGGGTGTTCCAAGTGGAGGATATCCCCTTTCTGCCCTTCTTTTACAGCCTGCCCAAAGAGGGCCGGTGACCGCTTATTCCCCGGGCAGGTACAAAGCGGCTTTCACCCGGAAAACGCCCGCGTCGCCCCCTGCTTCCAAACTGCCCTCGTATTTTTTGGCCACCGTTTCCATCTGCCGGAGCCCGAACCCATGGAGTTCGGGCTCTTCTTTTGTGGTCAGCAGGCGGCCGCGCCCGTCCTTGCGCAGCGACCCTTGGTAACTGTTTTCACACTGGATGAACAAAATGCCCCGGTTCACCTGGGCCTGGAAGCGGATCCACCGGTCCCCTCCCTCCACCTTGCGACAGGCTTCCAGGGCATTGTCCAGCAGGTTCATCAGCAGGGTGCACAGATCCCCTTCGGGCACCGGCAGCTTTTCTTCCACCATAGCGGTGGCCTGAAAAGAGGTGTTCTGCTGCCGGGCCTGGGCTGCGGCCGATTGCAGGATGGTATTGATGCAGAAATTATGGGTGTAGCGGATGGGTGCCAGCTGGCTGTTGGCCTCTTTCATTTGGGCCAGCTGGGCGCCCAATGCCTCCAGGTCTCCCTTTTGATACAGTAGATCCAGCAAGGCGATCTGATGCCGCATCTCGTGGCGCATGGCGGCGCCCTCCTGGATCTTTTCTTCGATGAGCCGGTAGCTCTCCACCGCCAGCTGGTTTTTCAGCCGCAGGCTCTGGGCCTCGGCTTGATCCCGCAGCATGGTCTGCAACAGAGACCAGATGGAAACGAGGGCGCAGGCGCCGATGAGCCACACGTTGCACCAATACAGCAGGCTGCTGGATAAGCCCATTTCCGGCAAAGCGGCCAGCTGGCTGCTGATGTAGCGGGCAAAATGGCCTTCCTGGACCCATGACACCCAATAGGTCACCCCCAGGCACCCCGCGCTTCCCAGGACCACGGCGGCAAAATAGCGCCACAGCCGCCTGTTCACCAGCAAGTAGGCCAGCAGTGCCACCAGTGTCAGCACCCTCCACCCTGACCAGGTGCACAGGCGCAGCAATCCTGGGGTCAAAAAGTAGTAACCGCTGCTCTGGGCGATGGGGTATAGCAACATCCCCACCGCTGCAGCTGCCAGCGGCAGCAAGGTCCAATCCGGCCGGCCCCGCACTGCCCCCAACAGGAAGATGGCCCAGATCAGCACCAGGGCCAAGGCCGCGATGCCGGCCGGGATGCCTGACAGGTTTGCGTAAGCCATGGCGCTGCTTTGGCTCTGCTCCTGCTCCTCATACCGGAGCAAGGGTGGGAAAAGGCCGCTGCCCCCATCCACAGGGCGGTATTCCAACACCAGCTGCCCTTGGGCACCCGCCGGCAGCGGGTAGGAGATCTGTGCCAACCCGACAGCGCCGCTGTTTTGCCCGGCTGCAGAGCGGTACCACTCCTCCCCCTGGCACACCAAGCGGATCTCTGCGCCCGTCACTTCAAACACCAAATTGCCTTGGCCCAACCCTTGGGGCAGCGTGGTGGTGAACCGCAGGAACTCCCCCTCTTCCAGGGCCGGCGGCTCTACCAGCTGCTCCAGTGCCACCGGCCGTTCCCTGCCGTCTGCCCCCACCAGGGCGGCTGTCTCCCATTCAATGTATCGTATGGAATCGATCTCTTGGGTAAACTGCACCAAAAACAGCCAAACAGCGGCGCACACCGCCAAAAAGGCCAAAACAGCTGTTCCGCGGGCCATTCGCTTTTTGTCCTTTTGTTGCATACGTTCCTTCGTTCCTCCCGCAGCCAACTTTAGCTGCCCATTTTTTTGCTGGGGAACCGGCCTCCCACGGGGCTGGCGCAAATAGGCGGACGCGCCCTTCGCCGTCCGCCCCTCTTTCGCCCTCTGCCTGCTTTTCCTGGCTCGGGCTCATTCCCGATTGTAATAGATCAACATGCTCAGCGTCACCTGCCCGGCCCCTGTGTTTCGGTAGGCATGGGGCCTGTCTGCTGCGAACCGGATGGAGTCCCCCGCTTCCAGGCAATAGACCGCTCCATCCACCCGGATCTCCACTTGCCCTTGGAATACTGTGATGTATTCTTCCGCCCCTTTTAAGTGGGGCTGGGCCTCCAAGGCGCCCTGCTCCTCTATGACGATGCAGTATGTCTCAAACAACTTTTTTTCGTCAAACCCAAAAACTGGGTAATTGCGGTAGCGCCCACCGTCTTCCACAAGCGGCTCTGTCTGTGCTCCCCGGCGGACATCCACTTGCTTTTCCTCTTCCAGCAGAGAGGTAAAAGAAACTTTGAACCCGTTGGCGATCTTCCACAGCACCGATATGGTGGGGTTCACATCCCCCTTTTCAATTTGAGCCAGCATGCTGCGGGAAACGCCTGTGGCCTGAGCCGCACTGTCCAGCGTCAGCTTTTTCTTTTCGCGAATCGCCTTCACATTGGCGGCGATGCACTTTGTCACGTCCATCGGCATTTCGGTCCTCCCGAGATTGACAATATAAAAAACTAATAGTACAATATAAAAGAAATGGATCCATCCAGTTCATTATATCATCGAAAAGAGGAGGAGTCAAAATGTTCCCGTGGTTCTCGTTTCTGACTTATGCCGTGATCACTTCTGTCACGCCTGGACCGAACAACATCTTTTCCATGGCCAATGGAAACCGGTTGGGTTTTCGCCGGGCCTTGCCCTTCAACCTGGGGGTCTGGACCGGTTTTTCCGTTGTCATGTTGTTGTGTACGGCATTTTGCAGCTTTCTCTCCGGCTTGCTGCCCAAGATCAAGCTGCCCATGCTGTTGTTGGGCGCGGCCTATATGCTCTACTTGGCCTGGCACACATTCCGCAGTTCCGGCGAGCTGCAGCAGTCGGAAAGCAAAAACGGCTTTGTCTCCGGCCTGCTGCTCCAATTCGTCAATCCCAAGATCTATATCTACTGCATCGTCTCCATGGAAGCCTATATTTTCCCCTATTATCAGCAGCAGCCTTTGGTGCTGGCGGCCTTTGCCCTTTTGTTGGCCTTCATCGGTTTTTTGTTTACCCTGCTCTGGTCCGCTTTTGGCTCGGCATTCCAGCGGCTTTTTTCACACCATGCCAAAGTGGTCAATTCGATATTGGCCCTGCTTTTGGTCTATTGCGCCATCTCCCTGTTTTTCTCCTGACCGATGTTGCAAGGAAGGGGCGGAGTTTTCACTCCGCCCCTTCCTTTTTGTAAAAGAAAACCACCGGCAGTGCCGGTGGTTCCAAAAAGCTTTAGCTATGCGAAAAAAAGTATCCTCCTTTGGTAGAATAGTGGAGGTCTGCCAACCGCCAGAAAGGACCAAAGGAGGAATCAAGTCCAGATGAAACTTGATGTATCGAGTTTAGCACACACGAAGTGGGAATGCAAATATCATATCGTATTTGCTCCGAAATACCGTAGGCAGGTGATATATGGGAAAATCAAACAGGATATAGGGCAAATGCTGAGGAAATTGTGTGAGTACAAGGGGATAGAAATTATAGAGGCAGAGGCATGCAAAGATCATATTCACATGTTGGTAAGTATCCCACCCAAGTACAGTGTTTCACAGATTATGGGGTACTTAAAAGGGAAAAGTAGTCTGATGATCTATGAAAAGTATGCGAACATGAAATATAAATATGGAAACCGACATTTCTGGTGTAGGGGGTATTATGTGAGTACAGTAGGACGAAATCGGCGTGCAATAGAACAATACATCAGGAATCAATTACAAGAGGATTATACGGATGACCAAATGAGTATCAAAGAATACATTGACCCGTTTACGGGTCAGCCGGTAAAAGAAGGCAAATAAAATAAGCCCCTTCAGGGGCATGCCCGGGAAATCCGCGCGATTGGCAGACGATTCGACGAGCCTACAGGCTCTGCCCGGGACATGCCCCAAGGGGGCTTGTGCAAACCACCGGCACGGCCGGTGGTTATGATTGCTGTTTACTGGACTTCCCGATTCATAAAGTTGTAGAGCATGATGGCCATTTGCTGCCGGGTCGCCTGGTCATTGGGCGACAGCTGCCCGACCCCGTTGCCCTGCACCATGCCCATTCCCTGGGCAATGGCGGCGTAATTGTAGTAGTCCGCCGGGATCGTGCCGGCATCCTGGAAGCTGCACAAAAAGATACCGTCGATCCAAGCCACTCTGCCGTAGCCCGCCATATCCAATATGGTCTTGATGAGCTCGGCGCGGGTGACCGGTTTGTCTTCCTGCCGCTGGCCTCTTTCCAAAATGCCCAGATAGTAGGCCCGGTCATAGGCATCGTCCATCTCTTCGGCGCTGTAGTATTCCCCATTGGCCGAGAGCAGGAACAAGACCATGTCTGCCTGGGTCACACCTTTGGTCTTTTCAAACCTGTCGGCCGTAAAGCCGATGCCCAGCTGGGCCAGTGCCAGGATCTCTGTGTCTGCCGCCGTCACATCGCTATAGGCAATGGCGGGCTGCTGGTTGCTGCCATAGCGGAGCACCTCACCGGTCTTGGCGTCTACTCCATAGGCCCTCGTGCCGGCACTGCTGAATTGATACACCAGCATCAGCTGATCCATCTGGCTGTCTTCCGCAGGCACGGCGGCATATCCCAACTCCACCGGACGGGCCTGCTGCCAGGCATCCAGCGCCGCTTCGGGCGTCACCACATCCTGGGTGTCTGCAAAAGCCAAGTCATCCTGCCAGATGTAGCTGAAATCGGTGAGCCGGCCCTGGGCGTCAAAGGCCAAGGTGAACCGGTTCTGCGGGAAGGGCACTCCCTCCTGCTGCCGGACCAGCTGCACACTGTCGCGGTCGTACAGCGAAGCCCCTTCGTAAAGCTGGACTTGCCCGGCCTGCTGGGGGAAGTAGGTCTCCACGAACTGCTTGGCTTTGGCCTGGGCCTGCTGGGCGTCCATGGCCTCTTCTTCCGGCTGGAAGCTGATCCGGTAGAAGCTCAGCAGGCCGCCGGTCTTGGCATCCACCTGGACCGACAGGTAAGAGGCCTCTTCCTCTTGTTTGCCATTGTCAAAGGAGAGCTGGCAGGTATAGAGGTCTTCTTCCTTGTCATAGCGATAGCTGCTCTCCTGGCGGGTATACCCCTCCAGCCCCAGCTCCTCCATGGTCCGCAGTTTGGCCTCGATCTGATCCACTGTCAACAGGTTCTCCAGCTTTTGCAGCCCGGCCAATTCCGCCTCTGTCAAGTTGTCCTTCCGGCTGCCGCCGGAGCCGGAGCCCGCATCCTGGTGGGCCGATTCATTGGTGGTTCCATATTGCTCCCGCAGTTGGTTCAGGTTGAGCAGCTGCCCTGTTTGGGCATCCACCACCAGAATATCCTGGCTATACGGCACATAGCGCAGTGTGGCCTGCTGCTGCCCTTCCTCCCAGCTGTATTCCAGCTGGAGCCGGTCGCTGCTGTACAATGTGTCCCGGCCTTCTGCCGCAGCCACTGCCGGTGTGTTGGCGGGGATGCTGGCGCCCTGGTATTCCTGGATGTCCGACCGCCAGAAGGAGACGATCTCCCCGGTCTCCCCATCGGCATAGATGGAACCGCCCAGCGGGGAGGGCAGGCCTTTCAGCAGGATATCAAAGGAACAGCCAATGCGTTCGCTGCCCCGGTAGATGCCGCCGGCGTCCAGCTCAGCTGTTTCATCGGCGACCAGCACCTTGTTCAAAAAGTCCTGGGCTGCCTTCTGGAATGCCTCGTCCGTCACTTTGGGCAGGGCTGGGGCGTAATAGCCGTCGTCCCGGCCTGTGTTCTGGCCATCGTCTTTGTTGTACTCCAGCACCTTGCCCTCATCGGTGCAGGATACCGTGATGGAACTTCCGTCGTCCCGACTCCACTCCATCCGCCAGTTGACTGTCTGGCCGTATTGCTGCTGTTCGCTGTGGAACGCGGTGTAGTCGTCCCCGATCCCCAGCGTCTGTTTGACCTGGGCAGCCACCTGGGCTGCCTGCTGGCTCATGGTGTCTTCCGCTGCAAGGGCAGTGGGCAGCATGCCCAGCAGCATCACCAGTGCCAGGCATAGAGCGATCCGCTTTTTCATCATATCCCTCCTATTTTCCGGGCCCTGAGGCCCTCTTCTATAATTAATAAGACGCCGCCCCAGGGCAAAAGTTCCCCCTTTTTCCTTATTTTATGTAATATAGCTAAATTGGGCCGAGATTCTTTATTCACCTCGTCCATATGCCCTCTGGCAGCGTATTTGTCCCTAAAAATTTTTTCTTTTTTCGAGTTCGAGAAAACGAAAGCAAATGCAAGAAAAACAGAGATTTTCAGAGATTTTCAAAAAGCCCTTTGATGCCCTTCAAGAATTTTTTCAAAAAACATCGAAAAATCCTGTAAAAATCATTGACTTTTTAGAACTTTGAATATATATTTTGTATGTCACATGGAAGGGGCCGCGGCGCCCCCTTCGTTTTGTTCAAAACCGCCGTAATCTAAAATATATTTTCGGTAATTGGGGGATGGGAAATGTCTGATTGTCTGATTCGCCTTGAAAACATCCGAAAGGATTTTGGAAGCAAGGAAGTATTGAAATCCATCAACTTAGATGTGCATGACAAGGAATTCGTCACCTTCTTGGGCCCGTCGGGCTGTGGTAAGACCACGACGCTGCGCATCATCGGCGGCTTTGAAACGCCGGATTCGGGCGTGGTGTATTTCGATGGCAAGGCAATCAACGACGTGCCCCCCCATAAACGGCGGGTCAACACGGTGTTCCAGCGGTACGCCCTGTTCACCCACCTGGATGTGTTTGAAAACATCGCCTTCGGCCTGCGGGTCAACCGCAAGTCCAACAACCTGACGGAAAAAGAGATCGAAAAGCGGGTCCTCTCCATGCTGGAGCTGGTGAACCTGGAGGGCTATGAAAAGCGGACGCCCACCTCTCTGTCGGGCGGTGAACAGCAGCGGGTGGCCATTGCCCGCGCCTTGGCCAACCACCCCCAGGTGCTGCTGCTGGACGAGCCCCTGGGCGCGCTGGACTTGAAACTGCGCAAAGAGATGCAGCGGGAACTGAAAGACATCCAGCAGGAACTGGGCATCACCTTCATCTACGTCACCCATGACCAGGAGGAAGCCCTGACCATGAGCGATACCATCGTGGTCATGAACAAGGGCATCATCCAGCAGGTGGGCACGCCCATCGGCATCTACAACGAGCCGGTCAACGCCTTTGTGGCCGATTTCATCGGCGAGAGCAACATCGTGCCCGGCGTCATCCACAAAGATTTCGATTGCTCCTTTGGCGGCAAGCGCTTTGAGTGCACCGACCAGGGCTTTGGCAAAGACGAAGCGGTGGACGTGGTCATCCGGCCAGAGGATTTCAAACTGGTGCCCCCTGCGGAAAACCTGATCTGCGGCACGGTGGAAAGCCTGGTGTTCAAAGGCGTCCACTACGAAATGCTGGTGGAGAGCAAAGACGGTACCGAATGGCTGGTCCACTCCACCTTGCCCGAGGCCGTGGGCACCGAGGTCGGGCTGCAAGTGGCTCCCTTTGACATCCACATCATGAAAAAATCCACCCGGGAGGACCAGGCTCCGGCCGATGCCGATCCGGAATCCACAGAAGGGGAGGCGGAAGAATGAAGCGGTTTCGCTGGGCAAGCCTGCCTTTCGCGGTCTACGCGCTGATCTTTACCATCGCGCCGCTGATCCTCATCATTTTTTACAGCTTCACCGACCAGAGCGGCACCCTGACGCTGGACAATTACCGGCAGTTTTTCAATTGGGACGACCCGGTGTACCTTCAGGTGCTGTGGCGCTCCATCAAAGTGGCGGTGATCTCCACTTTGATCTGTCTGGTGCTGGGCTATCCCATGGCCTACATCCTGTCGAAAATGCGGCCCGGCCTGCGGGATACCATGGTCTTTTTGTTCGTGCTGCCCATGTGGATGAACTTCCTGCTGCGCACCTATGCCTGGATGACTCTGCTGGAGCGCACCGGCCTGATCAACACTTTGCTGGGCAAGATCGGGATCGGCCCGCTGGACCTGATGTATACCCAGGGCGCCGTGATCTTGGGCAATGTCTATAACTTCCTGCCCTTTATGATCCTGCCCATCTACAACGTGCTCATCAAGATCGATAAAAGCGTCATCGAAGCGGCGCAGGATCTGGGAGGCAACAAGTATGTGGTCTTCCGCAAGGTGATCTTTCCTCTGAGCCTGTCCGGCGTGGTCTCGGGCATCTCCATGACCTTTATGCCGGCGGTGTCCACCTTTATCATCTCCCGCCTGTTGGGCGGCGGGCAGCAGGCCCTCATCGGCGATATCATTGAAAACCAGTTCAAAGTGGTGGGCAACTGGGGCCTGGGCTCTGCCATGAGCGTGGTGCTGATGGTATTGATCTTGGCAGCCATGAACGTGATGCGCAAATACGAAGATGAAAATGCGGGAGGGAATGTGCTGCTATGAAACAGAAAAGATCCCCTCTTTCTATCCTCTATTCGGTGCTGATCTTCCTCTTCCTCTACGCCCCCATCGTGGTGCTGATCGTCTATTCCTTCAACGCCAACAAATCCCGGGGCTCCTGGGGCGGCTTTTCGCTGAAGTGGTACCAGGCGCTGTTTGAAGATTCCACCATTTTGAATTCCCTTTACACCACGCTGTCCGTGGCCCTCATTGCAGCCCTGGTCAGCATGGTGATGGGTACGCTGGCGGCGCTGGGCATGTATTATTCCCGCCGCCGGATGCGCAGCTTGCTGAGCAACTTGGCCAACCTGCCCATGCTCAACCCGGATATCGTCAGCGGCATCTCGCTGCTGGTGCTCTTCGTGTTCCTGGGCTTCCGGCTGGGGTATGTCTCCCTGCTGCTTTCCCACATCGCCTTTTGCGTGCCCTATGTCATCGTATCCGTGCTGCCCAAGCTGAACCAGATGGACCGCAGCTTGTTTGAAGCGGCGCTGGATCTGGGCGCCACACCGGTGCAGGCCTTCTTTAAAGTCATGCTGCCTGAGATCATGCCAGGCATCATCACAGGCACGATCTTGGCCTTCACCATGTCTTTGGATGACTTCGTCATTTCTTTCTTCACCGCGGGCAGCGGCGTCTCCACCCTGTCCATGACGGTATATTCCATGAGCCGCAAAGGCATCAAACCGGAGATCAACGCCATTTCCACCCTGATGTTCGTGGTGGTGTTGGCTCTGCTGGTGGTCGTCAATCTGCGGTCCAACCGGGAGAATAAAAAGCAGAAGAAAGGGGTCCGCTGACCCTGGCCCCTTTTTCTGAATAAAAAATTTATTTTTAGGAGTGATGTTAGGGTTGAAAAGAATGATTTCCCTTGCACTGGCAGCCACGATGCTGTGCGGTACGTTGGCGGGGTGCGCCGGCAGTGACAGCGGTAAACCGACGCTCACGGTGTACAACTGGGGCGATTACATCGGCGAAGATGTGATCGAGAAGTTCGAAGACCAGTATGACTGCAAGGTAAATTATGAGATGTTCGAGCAGAACGAGGACATGTATACCAAGCTGAAGACTGTAGAGAACACTTATGACGTGGTGATCCCTTCGGATTACATGATCGAACGCATGATCAATGAGGGCATGCTGGAAGAGCTGAACAAAGAGAATATCCCCAACTTGGAGCATATCATCAGTTATTGTTTGGACCGTGATTTTGACCCGGGCAATGTATATAGCGTGCCCTACATGTGGGGCACGGTGGGCATCATCTATAACACCACCATGGTGGATGAGCCCATCACAGGCTGGAAAGACCTGTGGGACGAAAAATATGAGAAGAACCTGTTTATGATGAACAGCGTGCGGGACAGCATGGGCATCGCCCTGATCCTGTGCGGCTATGACATGAACTCCCGCGACCCTGAGGAGATCGAAGAAGCCAAGAACAAACTGATCGAGCAGAAGCCCCTGGTCCTGGCCTACACTGGCGACGAGGTGAAAGACAAGATGGTGGCCGGCGAGGCTGCCATGGCTGTTTGCTACAGCGGCGACGCCATCACCATGATCGAGCAGAATGAAGACCTGGCTTATGTCATCCCCGAAGAGGGTTCCAACCTGTGGTTCGACAACATGTGCATCCCCAAAGGCGCCCCCAACAAGGAGCTGGCGGAGCAGTTCATCAACTTTATGTGTTCCGAAGAGATCGCGGCAGAAAACCGGGATTACATCAATTATTCTACCCCCCAGCAGCAAGTGCTGGACAACCTGCCCGATGAGATCAAAAACGATCCTGTCCAATATCCGGATGAGGAGACCCTGGCCCGCTGCGAGATCTACAAAGATCTGGGCGATATGGCCAGCACCTATGACGAATTCTGGACTAAGATCATGGTGAACTAAGGCACAGCGCACAAGTTCTGGGGAATCTGTAGCCCCACGGGCCTGTTGCACACAGGCTCCTCAAAACAATCATGCACAACAACCGGCCCCCAAAGAAGCCACTTGGACTTCTTTGGGGGCCTTTCTATTCTCTGTTTTGCGGTTTGCACGATCTGTTCTTGTATTTTCATATCGCAGCAGCCCATATTTCATTTTTCTATTGCATACCCGCTGACATCTATGATCTCCCACCCGACATTGCTCAATTCGAAGTTCCCCATTTTCCGCTCAGTAACCAATTCCAGCCGATCGGATACAGTTGTTTCACCGTCAAAGGGAAGTGAAATTTGAATCTGTTTCGAATTCACAGTCTGATCGTATCGATTCACCCTTTGTTGGTTCCCTCTTTCAAATTGCCAATCCAAATTGCTCGGCTGCACCCGGAGCGTCAGTTCTACATTTTCAAATTGGACATCAGACTGCACCATGGTGGAGATTTCTATTTCTGCCTTACCGCTTATATCCATCAAAGGCATGCCAAACAGCTCTGTCCTGTCTTTATTCACTTGGCAGTCTACTACTTCTACCGATATTTGCAGATAATCTGTTAGATTTTCAGCGGTCAGTTCTACCCTTTTGTCGCTGCTACAGGCACAAAGCGGCAACACCATGATAACTGCCAGCAGCCACAGAGCTCGCTTCTTCATTTTGATCCCCTCTTTCTTCCCGCTATTTCTAGCGAAATTCAGCCGCTTCTGCGGCACCAGAACCTCCTTGTCCCGCTCTTGTGCTCTGCTTTTCACCCCCTGCAGATTTCCTATTTCGGCTCCATTCTATCACAAGACATCAACTAATTTAATATGTTTTTAATACCGTATTAGTTGATGTTCATTTGCTTACGCTATCACACATACTTGATATTGAGGTGATCGTATTGCATACAAGGATTCGGAAAGCCCGCGAGGCTCTGGGCTATACCAGGGAACGCTTTGCAGAATTGCTGGATGTCAGTGTATCTTATATGGCAGAAGTAGAAAGAGGGCGCACTGGTATTTCAGTCAAAATGCTGATCAAGATCTGTAATGTATTAGGGCTGTCGGCGGATTATATCCTGTTCGGCCATGACAGAGACGAAGATGGCCTTCTTTTGGAACAGATCCATCGGATCGACAGTAAATATATCCCATTATTGAATAAGCTGATCGCAGAACTCCTCTCCTTAAGCGCACAAGAGGAGGACTAGCTCCCACACCGGTTGCTGTCCTCCGTAAAACGGTGCATCCACAAGGTATCTCTATTTTGCGCAGTTTCCCCAGCCGATGGCCCAGGCCGCCAAAGAGCTGCCGGGCCTATAGGGGTAGGCGCGGCATGTCTGCCAAAGCAGAACCAGCGTATGTTCGGGCAAACCATTTGACAAATGCCTCTCTATGGCGTATCGTGGTATCAAACAACAAGAGGAGGGATTTTTTATGAAGCATCTGGATCGCCGCATCAGTCCTTGGTTTCTCCCCTTGCTTTTTGTGGTCGTGCTCCTGTGCATCAACTGGATGGGGGAAATCGTCTCCCGGGATGTGTATTCCTATCAGGTCGCCGGCCTTTTTCGCCAAACAGCACTCATCTGTTTTCTGATGGGCCTTGTGCTGGGTGCTGTGGGGCGCCGCCCCCGTCTGTGTATCACGCCGGTCTATTGGGTGATCCTTCTGCCTTGCCTGCTGTTCGTCCTATTCTATTTGTTCCCGGAGCAGTTCCCCTGGTCTGCGCTGTTTTCCCGTTGGCTGGCCGACTTATTTCCCACAGGCAATGTCGTTTTTCCCTTGCTGCTGCCTTCTTTTGCCGTGGGCTTTTTGCTGGTCCGCGGGTCGCTGGCCTCCCGCACCTCTTCCGGCCCTTTGGATTTGGATAAAACCCAATGGTTGGTGGCGCTCTTTGCCCTGGTATGCACCATCGCCTTGGCCCTTTTCGATCGTGGGCTGCAGCAGGCTATATTGGAACAGCGAGGCTCCTATGCCGCCGGCCTGCCCTATTATTTGCGTTTTTTGACCATTGCCCTGGTTCTGGGGCTGGTGGGCGGCTTTGTCTCCGCGCTGCCCGGCCGCCGGTTTCACCTATATCTCTGCCCCGGCGCTCTGCTCACCGGCCTGCTCTGCTTGATCCCCTTTACCATCCCCTTCTTTTTCTATCAATACTTCACCCAATCTGCCGTCCTTTCTGATTGGGTGGCGGCGCTGCTCCAGATCTTCCGCGCCGGTTCGTATCCCCATTGGGTCTTGGCCTTCTGTTTTGCCGCTGGACGCCTGTTTGCCCATGGGCTGTTGGCCCCTCGCCACAAAACCAGCGCCGCTCCAAAAGCGCCCAAATCGCCCAAAGTGAAAACAGACCCTTTGGAAAAAATGGGCTGGCAGCATGTGCCCTTTTCCGACCGATAGCCGGCATGACAAAAGAGGCTTCCGGAAGCAAGATTCTGCTCCCGGAAGCCTCTTTTCTTCCAACTGCCAGCCCAGCGGCTGCTCCCACTTGGGCTGCCAGCACAGCTAGCGGCCAAAGACCTGGTGGGCACGCTCCATATTCTGGGCCACTGGCACGCCAAAGGGGCACCGCTTTTCGCAGGCATGGCAGCCGATGCAATCGCTGCCGTGGTGTTCCAGCATATCGTAGTGGGCCTGTACCGTGCCGGGCACATCTTCCCCAGGCTGTACCAGGTCCAGCAGCTTGTTCACCTGGGCCACATTGATGTGGGCCGGGCAAGGCAGGCAGTGGTTGCAGTACATGCACTTGCCCCACAGGGAAAACTGGGGTGTGGAAGCCAGCAAGGCGGAATAATCCCGCTCTTGCTGGGAAGCTTGTTCATAGGCACAGGCTTCCTCCATCTCCTCCGGCGTGCTGGCTCCCACCAGCACACTGCCCACAGCCGGCCGGTCCATAGCGTATTGGATGCACTGGGCCGGCGTCAAGGCCAGGCCAAAGGGGGAACGTTCTGCTGTGAGCAGGGCGCCGGCAGCCAGGCTCTTCATCACCGTGATGCCGATGTTCTCCCGCTGGCAGGCCTCATAGAACCGGGCCCGCAGCGGATGCATGCCCAGCAGAGGCTGCTGGTAGGTGGCCGCATCGAACAAGGGCTTGGTGGAGCCCAGGCCGTCGGGCAGCAGGTCATAAGCCGGGTTGATGCTGAACAAGATCACATCCATCAGCCCGGTGTCAATGGCCCGCAGGCCGATGGCTGGGTCATGGGTGCTGATGCCCAGCGCCCGGATGACTCCCTGTTCTTTCAGCTTTTTGGCGTAATCTGCCACGCCGCCGGAAAAGATCTGGTCAAATTCCTCGTCGGTATCCACACAATGGAACATGCCGATGTCGATGTAGTCGGTGCGCAGGCGGCGCAGCAGATCTTCCCAAAAATGCTGGGTCTCTGCCAGTTCCCTGGTGCGGCCGTATTGGCCGTCTTTCCAACGGGCGCCCAAATGGCCCTGGATCAGCACCTGGTCCCGCCGCCCTTCCAGCGCCCGGCCGATGTCGGAACGCACCTGGGGCTCCGACATGAACACATCCAGAATGTTGACGCCGTGGCCCAGGGCCACATCGATCACCCGGCGGATCACGTCGTAGCTCTTCCCTTCCAAATGTTCGCAGCCCAGGCCGATCTCGCTGGCCCGCAGGCCGGAACGCCCTAAAATATTGTATTTCATTTCCACCGAACTCCTCTCTCCAATTGCTTTCACCATATCCCAAAGCGCTCATCTTGTCAAGGCCACAGGGCTGTGCAAGAGCCGGCGCTCTTTTCTTCAGTGAGCATATCCCATCCTGGACTCCGTGGCGCTGCAGTCCTTTGCTGCCCTCACGGCATCTTTTTGCCCTGGGCTCCATCGCCTTTTTTCCAAAGGCCCCACAGTGTCCCGGCGGCTACCACAAACAGGGCTGCTGCCAAGTAAAAAGGTGCCTGCAGGTCCACCATTTGGAACAAAACACCGGCAAGCAGGGCACCCAACAAGCTGCCCAGGTTATCGCTGGCCAGATATGCGCCGCTGATCCGGCCCCGCATCCCTTCTTCCCCTTGCCCAGCCACAGTGGCGCCAAAGGCGAAAGAGGCCAGGGCAGAGGCGACCCGGTAGAGCGTCCACACCACCAGGAAGGCCTGGGGCGACGCGGCTCCCGGTGCGGCAGCCAACAGCGCCGCAGAGAGCAGGGATCCCAGGGCAAAGGCTTGTCTTTCCCCGATCTTGGCGGACATCCGCCCCAGCGCCGGTGAAAGATAGGTGCGTGCCACAGCGGGTACCAGCAGGACCAGCGCCAGGTATTCGGTCCGCACCTGGTACCGCACTGTCAGATACAACACCAAAGTAGCCCCTACTGCAGCTGTGGCAAAGGAATACCACACCGAAACAGTCAGCAGTCCATAAAATTTGCCGGGCAGCTTTTGTCCATGCCGCAAGGCGCCGCCCTGGGTCTCCTCCAGCTGCCTGTGGGCCAGCACCGCCCCGTAAAAGGCGGCCACAGCCCCCACCAACAGCAGGATCTGCCACCCTTGCTCAAAGGTGGTGGCCAGGAGCAGCACCCAAGCCAGCAGCACGCCCAACAGCTGTCCCCGGCCTTCCGCAGCGGCAATGCGGCTTTGGCGGGCGGCAAAAGCGTCGGTTTTTTGGTCGCTCAGCATGGCATACAGGGAAACAGAGACCAGGGCCAGGGCCACCCCCTTCATCACTTGCCCCACATACAGCAGCCCGGCGCTGTGGGCGTAGGCCAGCAGGCCGTAGGAAATGCCTTTGAGCAGCAGGCCCATCTGAAACACCTTTTTGCGCCCGATGCGGTCGCACAGGCCGCCAATGCACCATTTGGCTGCCAGCAGGGCCAAAGACACCACCGCAAACAACCCGGTGGTCTCCAGCGGCGAAAAGCCCAGTTCGATGCAATAGAGCGGCAGCAGGAAAGACAGCGCCATCTCCGGCAGGCTGGCAAAATAGCTGATGTTCTGAAGCGTCCTTTGGTTCATCCTCCATCCCTTCCTCTCCCATTTCCCTGTGGCTGGCGGCAGCTTTCTTCCATTGTATCACAGAGGGATCCCCCGTACAATCCAATGCCCTGCATTCGCTTGTATTGACAAATACTCTGTGGGTGGATACAATAAAGACGTCCTGTCCTTTGGCGGCAGGGGGGAGGGTTTGCGTGCTTTTCAATTCCTATGCCTTTGTGCTGTTGTTCTTGCCCCTGGGCCTGCTGGGGTTTTATCTGTTGGGCCGTCTGTGCCGGGATATCCGGGTCAGCCGGGCTTTTTTGCTGCTGCTGTCCCTGGTGTTTTACGCCAGCCATGATCTCCGCTTCGTGCCCATTTTGCTGGGCAGCGCGCTGTTGAACCACCTGCTGGCCCGTGCAATGCCGCGTACCATTGGCGGCCGGCCGCGCCCCCGGCTTTGGCTGGTGCTGGGGCTGCTGGCCAACGTGGGCGCCCTCTTGTTCTTCAAGTACACCAACTTTTTCATCGCCACCTACAACCAGCTCACCGGGGACCATCAGCCGGCCCTCCAGCTGCTGCTGCCTCTGGGCATCAGCTTCTATACTTTCCAGCAGATCGCTTTTCTGGTGGATGCCTACCGTGGTCAGGCGCCCCGATACCCCCTGCTGGATTATTTGTGTTTCGTCACATTCTTTCCCACGGTGATGAGCGGCCCCATCGCTCTGCACAGCGAGGTGATCCCGCAGCTTCAAGCGGATGACCAGCGCCGCTTCCAGTGGGAAAACTTTGCCCGCGGCCTGCTGGCCTTTTCCCTGGGCATGGCCAAAAAAGTGCTCCTTGCCGACACCTTGGGCCAGGCGGCAGATTACGGCTTCGCCTCCATCCCGGGCATGAATACCCCCACGGCCCTGGTGGTGATGCTGTGCTATACGCTGCAGCTCTACTTCGATTTCAGCGGCTACTGCGATATGGCCACCGGCCTGGGCCTGTTTTTCAATGTAAAGCTGCCCCAGAACTTCAATTCCCCCTATCGGGCCCTGACGATCTCGGATTTCTGGCGGCGCTGGCACATGACGCTGACCCGCTTTTTCACCCAGTACATCTACATCCCCCTGGGCGGCAACCGGCGGGGGATGGCCCGCACCTGCTGCCATGTGATGGTGGTCTTTTGCATCAGCGGCCTGTGGCACGGGGCCAACTGGACCTTCGTGGTCTGGGGGCTGCTCCATGGCGGTGCCCAAGTGCTCCACAGGCTGTGCAAAAAGCAGGTGGAAAAGCTGCACCCGGCCTTGAGCTGGTTGCTGACCTTTTCCTTCGTCAACCTGACCTGGGTGATCTTCCGTGCCCCCACCCTCAGCGACGCCTGGGCTTTTCTGGGCAACATCTTCCGCATGGATCTGGGGCCGCTGGACCTTTACCTGACCGAGCATTTCGACCTGGTGGAATTTTTGTGGCTGCGGCTGCAGATCATGCCCACCCAGTCCCGCTGGAACCTGATGATGAGCCTGCTCTTTGTGGCCTTTGCCCTGGTGGCTTCCATCCAAATGAAAAACACCGACGAACGGCTGGCGTGTTTCCGCCCCCGTTTTTCCACCATGGTCGTCTGCGCCTTTTTGCTGGTGTGGTCCCTTTTGTCTTTTTCCGGCGTCAGTTCCTTCCTCTATGTGATGTTTTAAGGAGGCCCTATGGATCGCAACAAACGTTTTGTCTTGGGCTTTTTCGCCTGTTTCCTGCTGTTTTTGGCCTTGGCTGCCGGCACGGTCTTCGTGTTGGACCCCTTTTTCCACTACCACGCCCCCTGGACAGACCTGCCCCCGGTCTCTGCCAACGAGCGGTATCAGGTGGGCGGCATTGCGGAGCATTTCGATTACGACAGCCTGGTGGTGGGCACCTCTGTCACCGCCAATTTCCGTGTCAGCTGGTTTGACGAACTGCTGGGCGGCAAAACAGCCAAGCTGACTTTTCCCGGCGGCACTTTTGGGGAGTTTTGCAAAGTGCTGGACATGGCCTTTGCCACCCACGACGTCAAGCGGATCTATTGGGGGCTGGACACCAACCTGCTGACCAAGGACAGCACCGAGGACCTCTATGTCTTCCCCGACTATCTGTATGACGACGACCCCTGGAACGACGTGCAGTATCTGCTGAACAAAGACGTCTTGTGCAAACAAGTGGTCTCCATGCTCTACGCCCTGACCTGGGACCCGGTGCCCACGGTGGACGACCTGTTCGCCTGGGAAAACCGCTTTGCCTGGGGCGAAGAAAACGTGCGCCGCGTCTACGGCCGGCCGGACCCGGTGGGCGTGATGATGACGGAAAATATCTTTGACCAGGAGATGCAGGCCAATCTGGATGTGCTGATCCCCTATGTGGAGGCCCATCCGGATACCGAGTTTTACTTTTTCATCCCGCCTTATTCCATTTTGTTTTGGGACCAGACCATCCAAAACGGCACGACGGAGGCCATCCTGCATGTGCAGCAGCAGGTGATGGAGGCCCTGGGCCAATACGACAACGTGCGTCTCTACTACTTCATGAATGAGGCCGAAGTGGTGTGTAACCTGGAAAACTACACAGACCCCATCCACTATTCGCCGGAGGTCAACCGGCACATGGTGGAAGTGATGGCCGGCTTTGACGGACTGGCGGAAGACACCATTCCCCAAGCCATCGACGCCATGCGGCAGCTGGCCTACAGCTACCCCTATGATGCATTTTTTGACACACAAAAAGAGGAAGGGCAATAAAGTTATCCACGTTCTTGAAAATGACAGAAAAGGCAGGAAACCGCTGCCGGTTTCCTGCCGGGTGATCGGTATTCAATTTTTGTTTAGGTCAGTTTACAAGGAACTACACGCAGACCGTGAAACGGGCTGCTGACAACAGACGGCGGTATGCTCTCTCCGGGAGCATACCGCCGGCTGTTGTCAGC
>JABLTT010059083.1_pt1 | contig 25460 bp, 34 predicted proteins | sample 7160061 | NCBI WGS metagenome assembly JABLTT01 (sample SAMN14651232, study PRJNA627086) | human gut metagenome | isolation source: feces | host: Homo sapiens
AATATATAATTATTAATAAAATATTAATAAAATGTAAATAAATTATTAAGATTATTTAATAATTAAGCTGCTCATATAGATAGTAACGATTATACAAATTTTTGTGTTATCTTTACAGGTGCTTATATTTATAATATAATAATTACATAGATACTAGTAAAGGCGGTAATTATAATGAAATTATGCGAATATTGCCATCAACCGTTTGAGCCTAGGAATGGTAATCAAAAACTTTGTGATGGACCTCATTACAAAGAATGTGTTGTATGTGGTACTAAGTTTGAGGTTCAGAATAGTCGACTGCGTGAAAAGGATTGTAAGTCTACATGTTCTAGAAAATGTTCTGTAGAACTTCGTAAACGAACCAATCAATTGAAATATGGCGGTAATGCTCCTGCTTGTAGTACTGATGTGCAATCTAAAATGCGTGAAACTACTAAACAGCGGTTTGGTGTAGAACATGCTTCACAATCTGATGTTTGTAAAGAAAAATCTAAGGAAACTAACCTTAAAAAATATGGTGTAGATCACTACTCAAAAACCGAAGAAGCAAAACAAAATTTATCTAACCTGTATAAAGATGAATCATATGTTGAAAAAGTTAATTCAAACCGTGTAAGAACTAATCAAGCAAGATATGGTGTTGATAATGTTATGCAGAATGCAAATATTAGAAAGAGAGCTAGTGAGACATATTATGCAAAGACCGGGTATTCTTTTCCATCTCAAAATCCAGAAATACAGAAACAAATAGAATCAACTAATGTAAAACGATACGGATTTAAGAGACCTTTACAGTCGACTGAAATTAAGGATAAACGTGTTAAAACCAATAGACTTAAATATGGTGTAGATAATCCTATGCAAGCTCATGAGATAAAAGATAAAGCTAAGAATACTTGTTTGCAAAGATATGGGTCAACTTGTTATTTGTCATCAGAAGTTGGTAAAATGAAAACACAACAACGGATGAAAGAAATTTATGGAGAAGAGTATTATTCTAAAACTGTAGACTGGAAAACATCAGTGATACGGGATCCAAGTAAAATTGATAATCTTATTGAATTTCAAAATGATGCAAAAGCATTCATACATAAACATTTTGATACAACTCTTCCAACTATTAGTCAACTATGTGAACTCACTGGAACCGGCAGTGAAGCTATACAAGTACAGCTAGATGCACAAGAATGTGATGATATCGTCAAGCATGATATTTCAACTATGGAATGGGAAGTTTTCACATTTCTTCGAACGATTTTACCTAATGCTGAAATACATCAAAATACAAAGAAAATCATAACTCCGTATGAACTAGATTTATACTTACCTGAATATCATCTAGGCATTGAATGCAACCCTACATCTACCCATAATTGTAGTTTTTCTATGTTCGGTACAAAAGAAAACGTAATGTCTAGAAATTATCATAAAATGAAATCCAATATATGTCAAGAAAACGGTATATTTTTATTTCACATTTTTGGCTATGAATGGTCAAATAAGCGTCCTATCATTGAATCTATGATTAGAAATATTGTTAAATGCAATAACACTCGAATTTTTGCTAGGAATACCGAAATACGGACTGTATCCTTTATAGATGCACAGAAATTCCTTAATGAAAATCATCGACAAGGTAGATGTAATGCTAGTATAAATTTAGGATTATATATTAAATCGACAAATACACTTGTAGCTTTAATGACTTTTGGTAAAGTTCGTAACACTTTAGGAGTAAATCAAGGAAAAGCGGTTATAGATGACTATGAGCTGTTGCGGTTTTGCAATAAATTAAATACATCTGTAATAGGTGGGGCGAGTAAGCTTTTTTCTTATTTTTGTAAGAATTTCAAGTTTAAATCAGTTAGATCTTATTCAGATATAGCTCATACAAGGGGTACAGTATATGATCAATTAGGGTTCCAGCAAATTTCAAAAAGTTCTCCGGGTTATGTATGGGTTAACTATAAGACAGATATTGCATATAGTAGAGTGAAAGCTCAAAAACATAATTTGAAAAAATTCTTAAATGATGAAACATTAGACCTATCTAAGACTGAACAGCAGATTATGGAAGAACATGGGTTTGTATGGGTATATGATAGCGGTACTACCTTATGGCGTTATACGGGTTGATATTTCCGTGTATTCATTATGTATGCTATACAAAATCAGTAAGAATTATTTAGGTGCTATTTTATAAATTTTGTCATATAAATTTAAATCTTTATTAACTACTATTAATATTTTATTAATAATTATATATTATAATAACAGTATAGAAAATAAATAATATAAAATTAAGGAGATTATACCTATGTACACTTATTCAAAATCGTATCAAATCCTTACACCTAATTCAACTTCAACAAATATTCAACAATGTTATATAAAAATTGCGATTGAATTAGATGCATCAATTCCTAAATCTATATTAGATAAAATTATCAACTTAGTTACACCACGTCATAATTGTTTAATATGGGAATACGATAACGAACATCATCATAAACTTGTACAACAATTCACACAACCTGATAACTGTGTCGCACTTACATATGAAACCTCACTATCTAATTTATCTGAATACTATAAATCTACAATAATCACATTTATACAACGCTATCTTGAACTGTATAAATTAAAATATCCAAAATATTTATCAGAAGTTAACAATATTAAAGTCTTAAAATGTGAAGTAATTTTAAATTAATTTATACAGATCATCAGCTAACAATCTTGTTAGCTGATTTTTATTTTCTCTAACCTTAAATATCTTCGTGATTAAGTGATTAAGAAATTCAATTATTAATGGAGGTCATAGGTATGGCATTTACTGTCAAGATTACCTACAAAGGCGTTGAAACTGATGCATCTAGAATTGTAGCATCTATCAGCCCTATCTTTGTTCCAACTAATTCTTACATTGACACTCCAGCATATGTAGAAGGGTTCCACAACTCTGTGACTGGTGGTACTATTGCCGATAAATACGGCAAATCTATTTATGCTAACAATGTAGATGACAAATGGGGATATGCAGCTCAAGTTGCTCCGTACGATAGTACAAGTATTCCATTCCCAGTTCCGTTGGCACAGTTTAAACTAGCAATTGTAGGTGAAAACAATACTGTAACATTCACAGTAGACGACTATAAAGAAGCATTTTACTACAAGGAGTTAGGTCATCAACTTGCTGATCAAGGCTTTGAAGTAGAAGTCACTGATGCTGAACAGGAAAAAAAAACTAAAGACGCCGTAACTGATCAAGATATTATTGATGCAGCAAATGACCCAGATATTAGTATTCTAAATATTACCGCACCAATCACTCAATCCGCTGAAGTTCAATTTAACAAGCCAATGACTATTGATGGTGGTAACCAAGTTGTAACACAAACTACAACAGGTAAAACATTTACCATGATGCAAGATTCTACTCTGAATAATGTAGTTATTAACAGTACTGCTGATAATACTGCATGGCATTCCTCTTATGGAATTCAATTGTATACTGGTAAGCATACTATTAATAATGCTAAATTGTCCGGTGGTAATGCAGGCATAATTGTAAATGGTGCAACTGCTACATTGTCTGGCACAATTGATGTATCAAATAATACATTTGGCGGTATTGAAGTATCCAAAGGTACTGCCTCAGGGTTAACTGCCGGCATTCTAAATATTAATGGCGCAACTCTTGTTAATACAACTGAAGAGTATGGAAAACCAACAGTTTGGATTGATGGGACTACTGATGCAGAAGGTATTGTAAACGGTGCCGATAAATTAACTCGTGTAGAGGTTGACAAAGGTTCCAAAAAACAGATTCATTTCTATCTAGATAGCAAGAATGCAAAAGCACCAGAAGTATCTAAGACAGCTAAAACTACAAAAGAAGCTTCTAAATAAGGTGATTGCAAATGACGATGGATGAAATCAAATCCGAAGTTCAATTCTTGATGGGAATTCCAGCTAATGAAAATGTAGAAGATCTAGAAATAGAGAGATCTATTCTAATCGCATTCAGAGAATTGAAACGGTATATACGTACTCCCGTAGATAAAACTGTACCTTATTCAACTAGATTGAATTTATCTGAATTGAATATTCATACTCGTACAGTTTTAAATGTATTTGCAGCAATACCTCGTATTGGATTAACAATGAATACTATTGATGCTGGTAATGTATTTCAAATTGCTGCTGCAGTTAATACATATAGTATGATTGGTAATACGACAAGTCTTAACATCGACCCGATTATGACGGAGATGGCGATGGCTCAAGTACGTAATACATTAGGTACTGATTTTCAATGGAATTTTGATAAGCAGAATAATGTGATATATTGTGCTCATAGAGATCCTCGTCCATCTGTAGTTACAATACGTTATGTGCCAGATTTTCAAGATGTATCAGAAATTCTTGGTTATACATATATTGATTACCTTGTGCGTATGTCAGTTGCTAATTATAAATTAGCATTAGGGCGTACAAGATCAAAATATACGGTCGAAGGTTCCAACGTAACCCTGGATGGGGAAACATTACTTGCAGAAGGTAATGCTGAACTTGAAGCTATACGTTCCGAACTTGACAATAAACAACATAAACTAGTAATTGTAAACTAAAGGAGATTACAACATGAAAACAAACAGAAGAAGACGTGTTATTCGTGCAAATGAAGAGGTAGTAGTTCCAGAGACAGATTTGCTATTTGAAGCAGAAGATGTTGCAGAACTTGTTTCTGAGATTACAGGCGAAGATGTAGAAGTTGCTGCTGAAGAAGATGCAGTTACATTTACAGTAGGTGATGAAGAATTCACAGTTGAGGCTGAAGGTACCGAAGAGATTGTAGAATCTGCTAGATCTACTCGTAGAGGTGCTCGTTCTATTAAAGCTTCAACAACTGTAGGTCGTTCTGCAACTCGTAGAATTCGTCGTAGATAATTTTAAATAGTAATTTGAGCACCGGCATAATATGTCGGTGCTCTTTACTTTAAGAGGTGAGATACATGAAATTAACTGTAAATTCTAAATCAAATTCCGGTATGAAGTATAAAGGTAAAGGACATGCTACTCTAAATGTATTAGCATTTCTTGGTGGGATACTAGGACATGCATTAGAAGATTTAATCAATAATTCGTCTTTAGAGATAGATGATGTCAAAGAAGACAAAGATACGGGAGAAATTACATTTGTAGCTAAAACTGGGTCGGGGTTAGAAATACTAGTAAAATCTATACCTGTACCGCAGAAAAAAGATCTATACGATATGTATATCAAAAGTAAAGATGGTAAACACAAAGCTGAATATCCGCATATTAAAGCAGATAAATTCGATGATAAGATTGTTGAATTTTTAGAAAAATTCTATGATGGTGAAGGTCTTGAAGATGGTTTTGAAGATGCTAAAAAGGAAAATCGTACTAAAGATGAATCCGCAGATTTTGATGTAGATAGTTCTAACCATATTAGAGTATCTTTACAAAAAATTCAAAGTAGTTCTGATTCAGCAATAAAGATAACTAAGATTGAAACTGCTGTAAATCCTATTCTAGCCTGTGAATATATAGAAGATATTATACAAGACGACGAATTCTATGATCAAGTATCTGAAGATCCTACCACATACGATATATTTATAGAAAATGATGCATTTGATATTCAGCCCTGTGGCTGTGAGCCAAATATTGATGGTACATATCATACTATTTTAATACATGCTTACCATACATTGTTTAAGCTCCAAGCAATACATTGGAATACAAAATGTAAACAATTTATGCGATTACACACCATGACTAATGATTATGTATATAAACAATTCTACGATATTGATAAACTAGCTGAAATTGCATTACAAAATCAAGATTGGATAAATATGAATGATATCATACAATCTACCGATAAAGATTATCCCGTAGATAATCTAGATTATGATACGGCATTATCGTCTATTGAGCAGACTATTAAAGATTATGTTGCAGTACTAGAATTATATTACCCAAATGTACCTCATCAAGTTCAAAGTATTTTTGATGAATGGATAGACTACTGGAAAACTGAATATGATTATAAATTACAACGCATGATATAGAATTATAAGACTCTTTTAATTTCATCTTTTGAATCGTTAGTATATACTGTAAAGTATTCAAAATTTAAAATGAAAGGAGTCTTTCTTTATGTTTGATACGTATCCTGAAAACGCATTTCAATTTAATGATATATATAGTCTAAGAAATTATATATCAGGAGGAAGAGGTATTGTAACGTTAGAATCACCCTCTGGTGAATCTCATACATATGCAATCCAACGTCCTAGAAATCCAGGTAAATTTCCAGATGGTACCTATTTTATATATGCTCAAGTTGATACTAAATGGTTGTATGTCGGTATGATATCTGCAGATACCGAATTTCAAATTACAAGACATTCTGTATGGAATTATGATTCAAAAATATCTAAAGGTGCTAAATATTTAGTTGATATGATTGCAGGACGTATCACACATACACCTATGAAAGTATATCATGCCGGCGTATGTAGTATATGTGGTAGGAAATTAGAATCCACTAAATCTATTATTGCTGGTATGGGACCCAGATGTAAGAAAAAACATGAATTACAAAAAAGAACAAGATCTACTACAGTATCTGAATCAATTAACACATAATACATATGAATCTGTAAATTTATTAGGTGAGCTGTCTAGACATATAGCTCAATTTTATGAAAATGTACCGTTTGATTCTGAATGTTTACATTGGATACTTTATAATGAATCCCCGCAAACATTAAAAGATTATGAATCTGCTATATTATATAGAAATGTCAATATGCAATATATAAATGAAGTATTGGAATATGTTGCGGAATCCGCTATTAAAGATCAAGTTCGGCATTCCGTATTTAGATCTTTAAAATTAGGTCACCTTGCATATGTATATGGAGGTATTAAAGATGTTGATATGCAAGCGAGGGTACGTATATTGACTCGACGAGTTTTAGATTCTTTCTATGCTTTAGCAGATTCAAATTTGGAGGTTTGATATGAAACGAACTATATGTAAATTAGCTGCAATATGTGTATGCGTTTCTGGTGTTATCACTGGAACCTTATTTCTATCCGGTATGGAACCGGTGAAGGAAGCATCACATATGATGAATCTAGTAAATCAGAATGTATTATATACACCTACGATTGATATAGAGAATTTATCAACTTTGGAGGTTACTGCTGTAGATATTGAATATATACCATCTCATGTTCCTTCTGATTATTATGTAGGTGAGTATATACCAAATTCACCAAAAGTAGAAGAACCTGTAGAACCTATAATTGAAACTACACAAATACAAGATGTTTCATCAACTTATATCAATATCGAAGTACCTATAGAGCAGACAACTACTAGATATTATAACGTCGGTGTAACACTATCTGACATTGAAATACGTGATTTAGCTACACTAGTATTTTTAGAAAGCGGAAATGAACCCTATGAATGTCAGTTAGCGGTGGCTTCTGTCATTATAAACCGAATGGTTAACGATGGTTTAAGTTTATACGATGTAATGTATGCACCAAATCAATTCTCACCAGCGTCTATTATATCATCGTCATCTCCCTCCGAATCAACACTAGCAGCTGTATACGAAGTATTACAAAATGGTACAACTATCCCAAATTATGTAACATTTTTTAGAGCTAGTTATTATCATAATTGGAGCAGTTATATTGTACCTTATTGTGTATATGGTAATACATACTTTAGTGCAGATACACGATTGTATTAATGATGAAAGAAGTTGAAATGTATGATTTATGAATTACGATCACATATTGTTGAAGCTATTCAGTTTGAAGATAATGTAGAAAGGCTTGCAGAGATATCTAATATGATTCCTCAAAATCACATAGGTGTTAGTTACTTTGAACCTAATGTGCCAATTTTAAAGATTCAAACAGTACAAGGACTTGCAATTGCACATGAATATGATTGGGTTATTAAGGATATGTACGGCACAGTTACCACAATGGATCCTAAAGAATTCCAATCGTTGTATAGACCTGCAGAATAATTTATCAAATTTAAACAGTCACTTTTGTGGCTGTTATTTTTTTGTGCATCACATAACTATAGACAATATAATATCTTAATCGTTTATATTACTATAAGGAGGGTTAATATGAAATTTGAAATTTTTGGATCTGATAATAAAATTAAATTTGTTACTACTAGTTTAAGTTGCATCCCTACCGATAGTGAATTGAAAGTATTGAAATATGATGGTTATAGATTTAAAGTTGATGGTAAATTCATACATACTATTTCAAATATTAGACCTTCTGGCAATATTTTCTGTAAAGAAACCGGTAAATACTTTAAAACTCAAGCTGAAGCTGCAAAAGAGTATAACATTGATCCGGCATATGTTAGTGAGTCTATCAGAAAATGTACCACAGTTAAAGGATATACATTTGAAAAATTAAATTAGAGGTGATAATAATGAAACGAATTGAATGGTTGCAAACTGCAACACTAGAGGAAGTGGCTATGTTGTTAGTTCACGAAGGTGTTCATATCGGTTTTGATTATGTATACGATGGTGACGATGAGTATCTAGACAGTGTAGAAGAATCAGGATATTATTCTATCGATGGTGAATTTTTCTATGATGATGAATCTGCAATTAACCATAACATTGAATTCTTAAAAGAGGAAATCTAGTATGATTACAATTACACAAGTAGATAATACATATCAAATTAAATTTAATTACGACCCAATACTTGTTGACAAAATTAAACTCGTACCTGGTAGGCGATGGGTTCCTGAAAATAAGTATTGGGAAATATCAAAAGACAAACTAGGATTTTTCCTGAAGCAAATAAAAGGTACTGTATATGAATCTACATGCAAAATAATATCTAATGAATCCCTGTATGAGAATGCAAAAATTGAAGAAACGTCAATTATACCTAATGTAGATATATCAAAATTACATTATTATGTTAAGCCGAATCAAAAGCCATATGTCCATCAATTAGATTTTATGAAATATGCAATTAGTAGACAACTAGATGGTAATTACCACGGATTTTTAGTAGGCGACGATATGGGTTGTATTTCTGGAGATATGCATATTAAATTGTATGACGGTGTTCGTGAATATTATCCTACATTACGAGAAGCATTCATATATTTCAAATTAGCTTGTTCAGAAGATGCTACTTATAAATACTTATATGATATGAATATTATTAAATCGTTAGATGTACCAAAAAGCTCCAAACTTGAAACCTTATCATTACGAGAACTTAGTGGTAATGTGAAACTTCATAAAATTATATCCATTATATTTAAAGGGTTCCAATATACGTATAAAATTACATTAGAATCTGGCAAATCTCTTAGATGCACGGCCGATCATCCAATTTATACGCCTAATGGGTATAGATTATTGGAAACACTAAAAGAAAACGATCTCGTAGGTGTAGACACCAAATTTCATATATCTACTCCAAATCATATAACAATTGGTAAATTAAAGTACGAAAAAATAACAAGTATTGAATTTTACGGATTTGAAGACGTATATGATATTCAAATGGATTCACCACATCATAATTTTGTTACTAATGGTGTTATTGTACATAATTGTGGTAAAACAAATGAAGCAACGAACTTAGCTTTGTATAATCGTAAGTCTAATAAATTTAAACATTGTCTAATTATATGTAATATCAATACATCAAAATATAACTGGGAAAAAGAGATAAACGGATTAGATCAGTGTAAAGATTCTGCTTATATATTAGGCAGTAGAAAAAAGAAAGATGGATCTATTTCATACAATATTACGGGAAAACAAAAACTTGAAGATTTAAGATACGGTCATATGTATGGCAATAAAGATGAACCAAAATTACCTTATTTTTTGATTACTAATGTAGAATCTTTGCGGATTAAAGAGGGTAGGAAATATCCATTTACTGAGATGATTATTGATATGATACAATCCGGTAAATTGAATATGATTATTATAGATGAGATACATAAAAATATGAGCCCTACATCTATGCAAGGGAAACAGATGTTAAAAATTAAGAAAGCAACGGGTAGTTCTTGTATGTATTTACCTATGACTGGAACTCCGATTGTTAAGAAACCAACCGATGCGTTCTTACCTTTAAAATTAGTAGATGCACATAATTTCAATAGCTATTATACATGGTGTAAAGAATTTTGTGTATATGGAGGTTATGGTGGTTATGAGATATTAGGATATAAGAATATCCCTAAATTGAAAGCGATGCTGCAATGTAATATGATACGCCGTTTAAAATCTCAAGTATTAGATTTACCTCCAGTTATTAAATTCGATGAATATGTAGAAAATACACTATATCAACAGAAATTATATGATAGTGTACGATTATCATTATTAGCTGAAATTAACCAAATAATTGATCTATCTAATCCCATGGCCAAACTGTTAAGACTTCGTCAAGTTAATGGTTCTCCTGAATTAATTGATACGGAATTGCAAGTTGATAAAGATTATTTGAAATATAATGCTAAAGTTAAACGTCTAGTAGAACTTGTTGATGAAATACATGAACGAGGTGAGAAGGTGATCATATTCTCTAACTGGGTAGAACCTCTTCGTATGTTATATAAAGTATTGCATTCAAAATATAAGAATATATGTTCTTTCACAGGTACTATGAAAGATGTAGATAGAGAAAAACATAAAGAATTATTTCAAAATAATCCTAATTATACAATCTTGTTAGGTACGATAGGTGCTGCAGGTACAACGCATACATTCACTGCAGCTACTAATGTTATCTTTTTAGACGAACCGTTTAATGCAACCGATAAACAACAGGCAATTGATAGGACTAACAGAATAGGTACTACTTCTAGCGTAAACGTATATACACTATTAACTAAGAATACTATTGATGAGAAAGTGCATGAAATAGTATACGAAAAAGGTATGACAGCTGATTACATTGTGGACAATAAGTTAGATTTTAAGAATAACCTGAAATTACTCTATAAACTTTTAGGGTCAGATTCTGACAAATTGTAAGGAGGATCTAGATTGAAGGAAATTTGGAAACCTATTGAAAAATTTGAAGGACTATATGAAGTATCAAACACCGGTAAAGTTAGGCGAGTTCTAAATAGCTTTAGAAATTCTAATTTACAAACTCCTAGAACTTTAACTCCGTTCATGACTACTGCATTATCTGTTAATTTATATGACAGACTTCATGTGAAGCATACTGTTAGCATATCAAGATTAGTAGCTAAGGCGTTCTTATCGAATCCTAAAAACTATAAGTATGTTTTACATAAGGATAATAACTTACGTAATAATTTTGTTGAAAATCTACAATGGTCAAAGTCATCTTATAAGGGCAGTATACATGGAATACACAAACCTTGTAAAATTAAGTGCATACAATCTGGGCAAGTATTTAATTCTATGTCAGAATGTGAAAAAGTATTAGGATTACCTCAACATTCTGTTTACCAGTATTTTAAACTTAATCGAAAACATATAAGGAACTATACATTTGAAAAGGTGTGATAAAATGATTGAACAGTGGAAACTAGTACAAGGCTTTGAACATCAATATGCAATATCTAATTATGGAAATATTAAGAATACTAAAACTAATAGATTATTGAAAGCTATAGATCAATCTATACTTCGAGTATCCTTATATGATAAAAATCATAAATCGTATAATCGTTCTATTGCACATATGGTTGCAGTAGCGTTCATTGCAAATCCGCACAATTATAAATATGTTATACATATAGATGGTAATCATAAGAATAACCATGTGACAAATCTAAAGTGGAGTGAATATCCTACTAATAACGTGAATTCTAGTAGGAAACCTATTCCCGTACATTGTTTAACTAATGATAAAACTTATGATTCTTATAAATCCTGTGAACGTGATTTAGGACTATCTTCTGGTGCATTATATCAATATTTTAAATCTGGTAGAAAACATATTAAAGGATATTCTATTAAGAAAATCATATAATCTAACCTACAATAAATGTATCAATTATAAGGAGAGTTATTTATGAAAAAATATATTAAATGTGCCGATACACTAGAAGACTATATCTTATCTAAAGAATTCATAGATGAGATTAAACAAGATACGTATAAAGTATTAACTAAACTAGATAGAGTAGATGCTGCGTATACTGATAAATATGGCAAAGCTAATACTCACATTCAAGAAATTGTACGTACAGTAGAATCTTCTATTGATAGATTAGATTCTATCTTAAAGAATAAACTAGATTCTGCAACTAATACTTGTGGTATGTCTGCTAAAGTTGATGTAGACGAAGATGAGGTTGAATAATAATGAAAAAATTTATTACTGGATCTGAAGATATGCAAGATAACGAAGACTTGTTGAAAGACTCCTTATCTACTCTTAAAGATGATTTTGATTACATTGTAGCAGGTATTGAACGAGCTGGTAGACAAGGTAAATATTCTGAAGTTATGTTGATTTTAACCGATATTGAAGAATCTTTTGATGCTGCAATATCAAATATATCGGACTTACAAGAGGTGTAAATCTTGAAAAAGTATATTAAATGTACTACATATACATTAGATGATTTAGCAAACGCAATTGGTACTGTATGGGAAGATACTGAATTATCTAAAGTAATTAGATCTACTAACGATTATCGTAGATACTTTAAAGAAACTTATGGTTGGGATAATATATCAACTGAAGAATTTGACAACGCTTGGGATCGTGCTGCTTTCGGACTTCCAGATGATGAAGAAGGTATAATGATAGGGTCTAAATACTATACATTGGATGATGCCATTGATTGGTTAGATACTAAATTGCTGGAACATGGCAATACATACTTCTTCCCTACCAAAGACGAAGAGATACTCAATAAGTTGATTTCTAAGTTTGGAAATACTTATTTTTGGCGTGAATGATGGAATTAGGTAAAAAAGCTGAACAAAAGATACGGGAATGGTTGAACAACCCTACGGAAGGTTATTGTTTTGATAGGATTCCCGATCAAACCTCAGGATTCTTTGGTAGTAAAAACATCTGTGATTTTACGTTATTCAAATCTCCTAATTTCTATTATATAGAAAGTAAAGCAACAACACATGATAGATTTGATTTTTCAATGATAACCGAATATCAGTTTACTAATATGCTAGAAAAGAGTAAAATTATAGGTGTCTATAGTTTAATTATCGTACTATTTGCTATGCATCAAAGAACTTTTATATTCAATATACAAGATATAGATATTTTAATACAATCAGGTAAAAAATCCTTAAATATAACTAAGATGGATAACTGGGCAATACCGTATTCTGAAATCAATACTATACCCAGTAGGAAACAATTATTAGATTATACAGGTGATATTGAGGATTATTTGACTACTCTTATCTCGAAGTGATATTATGGAGAAATACATTAAATCTAGCGTTGCAAGTAATTTTCCAACAAGTTTAAATGAAGCTAAAATATTAGACAATTTCTATACCGAATTAGTACCAGTTCTGGACCCTCAACTAGAAGTTGAAAATCTACCCTAGAATATGATGCATATAAATGTAGTTAAACCTAATATAATATTATCATAATTGAAAGGTGATGTCATCATGGAAATCGGTATTGCAAGTGTTGCATCAATCGTTGTGATTGTATGGCTAGTTGGTCAAGTAGTAAAAGCTACGCCACTAGGTAATAGATGGATTCCAATTATCTGCGGAGCAGTAGGTCTAGGTCTCGGATTGTTAGGATATGGATTAGGTATTCCTGATTTTCCTGCAAACGATTGGTACACCGCAGCAGCAGTAGGAATTGTAAGCGGTTTAGGTGCAACAGGTATTAATGAAACTGTAAAAAAGCTATCTTCTAAAGACTTAAATTCTACATCTACTACCTTAACTCCTTTAGATATAGAAACTCCAGAAAATAGCTCTGTTGAATCTGAGAAACAAGTGTCTGATGAGATATCATCGACTGATATTGTTGAAGAGTCTACAGAAAAATCAGACAATGAAAAATAATTTAGCTAGTTAACGGTACATTATTCTTGGTCAAAATACTCCTTTATTTTACATTCTTTTTCATATTCCTTAAGTTTTCTTTCACATATTTTGAAATGTATCGTTTTCTATATCGCCGTCTATCTAATAAGGTAGGCGGCTTTTATTGTTGTAAATACAACAGATTTCGTGGTTAATCGTTAATATTATACGAAGGAGGTTATACTTATGTACAATATAGACATTCAAACTAATTCTTATAGCAGTTTTAATTATTGGTTCATACCTACTACTTATGGTGTATACGAAATTTATAAAGAAGGTGCATTATACGGATCGTATTATATGCATAAGAATACGATAAAATTACCTGATAATACACCTATAGTAAATCCTTCAATATTGGTTGATTTTGAAAATTGGAAAACGAGACCAGAAGGTAGGATTAGCTCTGTTATGGATTATCCTGAAACTGCTGACGATGCAATCGAATTATATGATACGTTGATTGTAGGAATTGCAGCTATTAGAGCGTTTAAATCTACAAAACAAGATCCAGATCAATACATTGAAAAATTCCAAAGCGTATTATCTTGGTTACATTCAACGGATTTCTATACTGCACCAGCTTCTACTGTATATCATGATTCGGAACCTCATGGACTTTTATATCATACTTTACGAGTAATATTCAATATATGGGAATTACATAGTATATCTAAATTTCAAAAATGTGAATTAGATAGTCTCACGCTGTGTGCGTTGACACATGATTGGTGCAAAATCGGATTATATTCGACATACCAACGCAACGTTAAGAGTGAAACTACTGGTAAATGGGAGCAGGTTACGGCATATAGAAGAGACGAACCTACAATTCCTTTAGGTCATGGTGTAGAATCATTGTATAAGGCTATGAAAGTATTTAAACTTAATGATGAAGAAGCTGCTGCAATTAGATGGCATATGGGTGAATATAATGTTGCATCTAATGAAGTAAATGAATTACATGCTGCAAACGAAAGATATCCGTTAGTACAAATGTTGCAATTTGCAGATAGGCTTTCTATTGTGAAATATTAAGGAGTGATATATTTTGAATATTGAAAAATCAACAATTTATGAAATGGTAAAACAATTAGAAATTCCCCCGTTTCATGACGGATTTAAGTATTTAGTTGAATTAATTGATCATATGATACATTATCCTTGTAGTTTTATGGAAGGCTATGCTTATGTAGCATCTAAATTTGATAAAACTGCAACACAGGTAGAACGATGTATGCGCACAGTTGTACATGATATTAACATTAATTTAGAGTTCTGTAAAATAATATTTGGAACTTCTATAGATAAATTAGACCATTTAAAGATTTCATATGTTGTAAACGGAATCATAAATTACCTTGTTTATACTACGAAGAGGTGATTTAAGGTGATTATTCGTAGTAATAGATCTCATATATTTGCAGCAGATGATGAGCAGGACAAGATGGACTTTAATCAAGATGATTTTTCATCAGACTATGATACATTTAATGATACGATGGATGAGCTTTCAGATCAAATTGATGAATTACAAAATAGCATAGATACAATTGAGCCAGATAGTCCTAACATCGAAATAGATAATAATATAACTAACCACTATATTGCTGAATGTGATATATGTCATGGTGTTTTTATATCTGCTTTAGTTGAATCTAGTCAAGAAGTTGAAGCTATATCCGGTATTTGTCCTATTTGTGATAAAGAATCTGAGCAGTATTTGAAATGGATAATTAGAGATATATAATATGCGGGAACCATTTAAATACACCATATGTGCAATATGTGGTAAAGAATTCATAAAACAGCCTGGACATATATTCAAAATACATTTTGCTGATAAGACCTATAACTGCTGCTCATATCGTTGTTATCAGCAAGGTAAATATGTTAAAGAACATGAAATTAGTAAACGATACTCTGATTGGTTACATGAATTGAAAGGATAATATATCTATGAAATTATACAAGCATAATAAAGCTGTATGTAGTTCAACTAAGCTTCAACATACATCGGATAGTTGGTCTGAATTATTATCTAAAATTGAAAAGGACGGCTATAGGGTAGATTCTATAAATAAGCATAAGCCTTCTCAGTGGATTACAGCATATAAAGATGGAAATGAATATGAAATCGAAGTAACGAAATATTCAGATGGTACGTATGAAGTTGCTACATATGATTGGATAGGTGAAATAAGAGCTTCTTCTAAGATGTCAGATCTAGACACTACAATTATTGATGCAGAAGATTTGATTGGTATGTCAAAAGCTGAGATTGCTCAAATATTAAATGATGCTCCTGTAGGTTCTAAGGTTATACATGTACGAGATTTATCTAATAGATTTAACAGGGATAAAGAAATAATAAAAGAAACTGCATATAAATCTAATTACTTTAATCCTATAAGCAGTCCGAATGATTTCAAATCGTTAGAAACCTATTGGACCATTTCTAGTAGAGAAGATCCATATATTGAATCCACTATTTATGATGCTATAAATGGTACATCTAAATATTATGGACTTACGTCATCTATTGTAGGGGATATATCCATCAATGCTGCTAATGACGTAGGATACGAAAGTAACAGAGATATTAGATTAGATCCAATAAATTACGATGGTGAAACTGCTGAGTTGGAGACCATAACTCAAACTATTGATTTAACTCTTAATAGAATTGAAATCACAATTAATGATAATGGTACGTGGGATTATAGTGATGAAGCTTTCTCCTGGATCAACAATACAACTTTAGATGAAGCGTTGGAAATTGAGTTAGAACCTGCTACAATAGTTGAAGATTTCGATAGAATTGTAGAACCTTACCTTCCGATGGATCCGGGCACATATTTCATTTCTTGTGATGCAAGTTTAATTTACGATATTTATAACATTTTTCAGTTACCGGATGGTACAATTGATACTACTGATATAGGAGTAGATTTCAATGTAGCACAATCTTCAGTATTTAATTTTAAATATTCCGAAAAAATTTAATCGTTTTATTGAATCGTTAATATCAGTGTAGTAATCTGCACTGATATTTTTTTTTGTGTTTGAAGGTGATATAATGTTTACAGAAGAACAGGAAGCTGTTATCAGTAGTAAGCACAACCGTATAGTTTGCTTAGCTTGTGCTGGTAGTGGTAAAACTACTGTTTTAATTGAACGAGTAAATCGACTTATATCAGAAGGTATAAGCCACAATCATATATTAATATTAACATTTACAAATGCTGCTGCTCATGAAATGAAACAACGATATTGTTTTAAATATGGTTCTAGATGCATTCCAATGTTTTGCACATTCCACAGTTTTTGTTATCAACTAATATTGAACGATGCAAATATACGAAAATATCTAAAGTATTCAAGTATACCGCAGATTGCGGATGAATCTAAGATAAAACAATTAGAAACTACTGCTAAATTGCAGACTAATTGTAAACTTTCAAAAGCAAAGCTTACAGGTCAAACACCTTTAAAGCCTAACGAAAAATTTATATATAATGTATATGCACATAAGCTAGATATTCTGTATCATCAACACAATTTAATCACATTTGATATGTTGTTAGAATCTATCTCGAAGTTATTCTTACAAGATCATCCATTAATCCAGAAATACAAATCGCAATATCAACATATATTAGTAGATGAATTTCAAGATACATCTTATGACCAATGGGACTTCGTTAAGTCGTTTACAGATGCTGATATATTTGTGTGCGGAGATATAGCTCAAAATATATACTCTTTTAGAGGTACAACTTCTAAAATTATAAAACAACTTGTATCAAATGATAGCTGGTTAACACTTAAACTTTCTACTAATTTTAGATCTACGAATCAAATTTGTGAATTTGCAAATAATATATTTAAAAATTCAGATATAGCTATTGATATGCACGGAATATGTACAGGTGATCCTGTTAAACGAGATACAATGGAATATATTCCATATATGCAAATGATTGATACTAACAAATTAAATGATATTGTTGAATTACTGTCTAACTTAAAAGGTACCTCTGCAATTTTATGTAGAACTAATAAAGAAGTTGAATCTATATATGATTACTTAGCAGATTTAGGTATCTCGTTATCTTCTACTACTGCATATAAAGATTATTGTAAATTATTGAAGGCGGTCTACAACAACGATTACCTAGCAGAGTGGCTATCCTCATTATTACCTATAGATTTGTATGAGAATTATTTAAGATTATGTACATTATCAACCGATAAATCTAAATTAGAATTATTATATAATATGAATATATCAAAAGAAATTCATAGGTATCTAAAATTCGTAATACAAATAAGAAAAATTATGAAAAATACCGAAGATACAAATACATTAAAATTTCAAAATCTATTACGATTATTAGAAATTCCGGTTGAAATGGATGAATCGTTAATAGTAGATAATACTATATCTGCAAAGGATGTGATAGATGTATGCATTAGATATATTGAATCGTTAGATATATCTACCCTATATGTAGGCACTGTACATAGTGTAAAAGGTTTAGAATTTGATAATGTATTTGTAATAGGTGCATATGGACCTACTTGGGATATTGATAAAGATGACAATCGAAATCTTTTTTATGTAGCTTGTACTAGAGCTAAAGATGTATTGTATGTGTATAGAGGTGTATCATGATCCGAAAATTTTTAAAATACTTCTCAAGTAAAGTAGCAAGTAGATCTAATTATATAAATACTGAATTTGTTATCACAATTTCAGATGGTGGTGAATATCAAACAATCGAAATTCAACCAAGCTGCTATGTGAATACACATTCACATAATTATTCGTCGTTAATTCAAATGAACGCATTGATGTATGTAACTAAGTATTTAAAATTAGATGCCACGCAACTGAATACAAATACAATCAAAGTAAATACATGTAAGCTATTACCTGGAACCTACAAGTATGTTAGACCCTTTAATAGAAAACAACGTGTATGGATTAAATATTAAGGAGAATATTATGAAATTAAAAGCTATTACTATAAAAAATATGCATAAGATTACAAGAAAAACATATAATTTGGGAAATATTAGCTACTTCTACGGTAAAAACGGAGCAGGCAAATCTACTATACTTCAAGCCATTCAATTAGCTTTATTAGGTTATATTCCAGGATATAATAAAACTAATGACAGTATTTTCCAACATTCTAACGGATCATGTATGTCTGTTAAATTGGATTTTGAAGATGGATATTATATACAACGTACCTATACTAAATCCAAATCTTCAGTCACTTGCGATGTAGTTGAAGATCTACCCAATAACTTAAATGCTAAGATGATGCTGTCTAATCTAGAATTGCCTATATTTAATTTTTCCGAACTTATTAATCAATCAGCAAATAAGTTAAAAGGTTGGTTTATTGATTTTTTGCCTAAAGATAGCACCGCAATCGATTGGAAAACATTATTTAATTCAGACCTATCTAATATACCTTATGATATGTCTGAATTTGTACAAGATACTATTTCAAATGAATGTTTTCAACTTACAGGTGTAGAAGGTATATTGCAAGTACATACCTACCTGAAAGCATTACTATCAGCTAAGACAGCAGATAGTAAGAGAGCTGTGAATACTTTACAATCTTTAATTTATAATCAAGATATAGAAGATTGTATAGAATCTGTTGAATCAGTACAAGCGGATATTGAAAGTTTGACTAATGAATTGTATAGCAATACTCAGATAGAGTCAAGTTATAAGCAAAATTTAGCTATTCAAAAACAACTAAAACAATTTGAATCTTTAGCCGAATATATATCACGTTATGAACCATATATTGAAGCGATGAATACGTTAGAACAATTAGAATCACAATTACCGGAGTTTGAGCTAAAGCATCATAAAATTAAAGAATTAGAGGTACAATGTGCATCATTAAAGAAACTTTTAGATACAAATGGTAGGTGCTCATATCTTGATTGTGAATGCATAAAATTGCAGGAAAATTTAGAAGATATATCAACTCAATATGTTTCAATATTAAATGAAATTAAATCATTAAGAGATCAATGTGAGAAGTATGATAAAGAGTTGAGTATTGCTCAAAGAGTAAAAGATTCTATTGATTCTCAATATATATCTAGAGATAAATTACGTGAGCAGCTTATCCCTATTTCTGATGATTTTAACCCTACATATATAGATACTATACGTACTAAATTACAAGATAAGCAAGAACTTCTAGGTAAATTAATTGCTAATGAACGTTATAATAGTATGGTTGAACAGTTGCATAAGGATCAATCTATAATGGAATTTGAAATACAATGTTTAAAATCTTGGATAAAATTAACAGATGCTAATCATCTTCAAAATGAATATATGAAAACACCTTTCATACAATTAGCCGACAAAATATCAACCTATTTGCAAACAATATTTGATGCTAAAAAGATTAAAGCTGAATTTAATTTATCTGAGAAAGCTAATGGATTTAGTTTTGGCATATTTAACATTGTAGACAATGTGTACATACCTTATGACCTGCTATCTAGCGGAGAAAAATGTTTGTTTGCATTAGCATTAATGTTATCATTAATTGACGTGTCAAATTCTAATTGTAAATTTATATTAATTGATGATATGATGGATCATTTAGATGATGATAGAATTGAACAACTATTTAAATGTTTTGAATCTAACATATCAGATGTACAATTAATTGCTGCAGGCGTAAAACCTTATACAGGAGATATTTTGTCAAATTCATATAATTTATAGGAGAGTTTGAATGGAAATTGAATTAGATAACGTATATGATGTAGAAGTAATAAAAATAAATCCAAAAGGGTTAATCGTTAAATTGTCCGATAATTCAACACAATTGATACATATATCTAGAATTTCAAATTCATATGTAAGAAACCTAGATGATATATTTAAAATCGGTGATAAATTTAAAGCCAAAGGTGTAGCTGGATTCGTAAGATCGGTAGAACTATCACTAGTACATCTTGACCTAATATCACCAAAACACGCAATGCAAGCAATACATTATTCTAGATGCAAGGAATCTCCTAAACTATCTTTAGATGAAATGATTGATAAATGTAATAAAGAGTTTAAAGATAAAACTAAGCATTTGCGATTTAATAATCGTCGTAATCAAAATAATGAATATTGATATATTTATAAAACTTAATAATTTATTTACAGAATGTTAATATTATATTAACATTCTTATTTTATGCTTAAAAATATAGACAATAAGTTTGAAGAAAGTAGAAGGAGCACATTATCTATGTCAAATGTACCTAAAACCTTAATTGACAAAATTCATAAACTTTTAGAATTATCTAATATTTCTAAGAATAATTCTGAATCTGAAGCCTATGCTGCACTGTTAAAAGCTCAAGAATTAATGGCAAAATATCATCTTGAATTATCAGATGTTTATAATTCTAAAACTGAAGATATAATTAAAATATCTTGCGAACATAACTATGACTACAAGTTTAGATATGCATTGGCAGGGATTATTGCTAAGAATTTTAGAGTTAAGGCATATGTATCAGGAAAACAGTGTATGTTTTATGGGTATAAATCAGATGCGTATGCAGCGAAACAAGCGTTTGAATTTGCATATCGATTAATTGTGCGTAATGGGGAACGTTTAAGAAATCAAGCATATTCTAATGGATTACCTACCAAATATGTATTTAATTCATATGCTGTAGGCTTTCTTGAAGGTATGGAAAAAGCTTTTGATGCACAATGTGAAACTTTACAAATTATTACACCTATTGAGATATCTAATAATTTTGAAACCTTATCCACAGAATGGTCTACACAACAAGGAGCTATCTCATACAGTGCAGAACATAGTGAAGCGTATAACTCAGGTATGCAAGATGCTCAAACTACATTCGGTAAGAAATCATTACAATGAGATTTATAAAAAGAAAGGATGTAATATTGAAAACTCAATTGCTACTAATCTCGAAGCTAAATTTTTCAACCTCATATAAAACATAATCAAAAATGTCACATGAAGCTTTAGTATTGTATATTAATCTTATATGGAATCGTATTAAGTCTAAGAAATCTAAATCTTATCAATTAGTTGTACCGGTAATAGATCAAATACATTTAAAACTATGACGAATTAATCGTTAATATATGATGTAGTAATAATTAATAGTTGTTATACCTTAGATATAGTGTAGCATATGGCCTTCAGTGTAAGGGCATTTAGATAGTCAGATGACCATCATTAAACTATCGAACTATCTAGAAGATTTCATATACGAAGCTTATGTATAGCATATTAGAAGTATCATAAATAAAATAATTTAGTACAACTATTAAATTCTAGATAACAATATGTCAACTTAATCGTTATTATCTAGTAATACGGGCCACTAGCTCAGCTGGTCAGAGCACACGGCTCATAACCGTACGGTCCTAGGTTCGAACCCTAGGTGGCCCACCAGTAATCTAGTATTACATGTTGTACTGCTATACTCGCGTAATACTTCGATTTACATCTTATTGGTATGCTTATATTTTGTAATATGTCTTCCTAGATAATATCTTCTTCTATCATTTTTCAAAAGCATACCTATAATATCAAGTAGATAATTCTATTTGATATTTATATGCATCGGTAGTTTATAAGTTAAAATACATTGAATCCATCAATGAGAAGCAAGTTCACAGCTTGCCCGATTGCTCCATGTAAGTCAACTTACATTTATTTTCCTTCATTTTTGTTCTTTTATGTTTTCTCTCAAACAAAGCGGATAGACGCTTGACATCCTGGACAGACAGGAACTCTTGCAGAGATAGTTTAAGTCAAAACATCTAACATCTTGTTAGAAGATATAAGTTCAAATCTTATTTTCTGCTCCACGTACGAGAAGGTACGCTCCTTAACTATATTTTCTATTGACGACCTGGAAAGACAGGTGACACACCGGAAAGACGGTGATTTTTTTTTTGGTTTGATTTCAACACGAACCGTTAATATGCTATACAAAATCGGTAAGAAAATTAACAAATTCTGCTTCCTAATTCAACGAAGTTGCATGAAATTTTGAAGTGAAAATTCATTTCAAACTCTACGTCTTATGTCTTCTCCAAAGGCGTTAATTTCGGCTTAGCCAGCCGTATTTTTCTTGATTTTACACGTTTTTCAAGCCTTCAATTAAAATATTTTGAGCTGCGTTCACGTCTCGATCGTGACGAATTCCACAATTTTGACAAGTCCATTCTCGAATTTCAAGGTTTTTGACCTCGGGATTTCTATAACCGCATTTTGAACAAAGTTGTGACGACGGGAAATAGGTGTCGATTTTCATGAGTTGCTTGCCATACCAGTTACATTTGTATTCAAGTTGTCTTACAAATTCAGCCCACGAAACATCTTGAATTGATTTTGCAAGATGGTGATTTTTGACCATGTTCGCGACTTTCAAACTTTCAACACATATGATGTCATAAGTTTTCACCAATTTTGTTGATAATTTTTGAAGAAAATCTTTTCTTTGATTTTGAACTTTTTCGTGTTGTTTAGTAAGCAAAAACCTTGATTTTTCGCGATTTTTGCTACCTTTGATTTTATTTGAATGTCGTCTTTGAAGTCTTTTCAACTTATTTTCGGATTTTCTGAGAAATTTTTGATTCTCAAATTTCTCCTCATCTGAAGTGGTAGCAAAATCTTTCAAACCTAGATCAATTCCAACCACTGAACCTGTTGATTCAAAGGTTTCAACCTCAGAATCACGGCGACATATTGAGATGAAATATTTGCCAGAAGCCGTTCGAGAAACTGTGATATTCAACCATTGACCTGTAATTTTTCTGTCTTGTTTGAATTTAACGAAACCTAGTTTGGGAAGTCGAATCTTACCGTCTTTAAGGTTCAATTTCGTTTTGTTCGGATTGGTTGTTCTATAGCTTTGTTTCAAATTTTTCTTTGATTTGAATTTCGGAAAACCCGGTTTCTTGCCTTGTTTGACACGTCTGAAAAAGTTTTGATAAGCTAAATCTAGATCTTTAATTGAATTTGTAATAGCCCAACTATCAACTTCTTTCAACCATTCAACTTCCTTTTTCAATTTAACGGAATCATTACAATTGTCAACCCAGGAAGCTGATTTTCCGATCAATTCATAATCTTTTATTGATTTTTCTAAATAATGGTTGAAGACAAAACGACAACATCCAAACGTTTTCTCAATCAAAATTTCCCGTTCTTTCGTCGGGTAAATTCTAAATTTAAAAGCTTTATTGACAAGATTCAAAAGATTTCACCTCCCTTCAAATATTACCTTATATCTAAATATAAGGTTTAAAAATATCAAAGAAAGGTAGGAATTTTAAAATGATTTCTTACAGACCACTTCACATTACTTTGGCAGCAAAGGAGATCAAAAAGTCAAAAATGGCAGCAGACCTAGGCTGGACCACCAATATTTTAGCAAAACTTGCTAAAAATGAACCAATGAAATTTAAAACTTTAAATGAAATTTGTCAATATTTAGATTGTAGAGTTGAAGATGTTATGGAATATGTGCCAGATAAATAATTTTATAAAATTTATTTTGGTTGATATTTATAAGTTTTGACACATCTGTAAATAACTGCGGAGGTTATGTAATATGGAATTTTACCTACAGCTTGCAGTCATGTATAAATTATATACAATCATTGACAGAATTGATATCGTAGAAAATAATTGTACCATTACATTAGGAATATCAGAAAATCATAAAGATATTGAGGGATTGGGCGTAACAATGCCTACTGCTTACTTAGTATGCAACCAACTAGAAAGTTTCCTAGATTCTGATAATGTAAGTGTTGTGTATAATTATGTTGCTGAGGTACCTCAAATTGACGATTACCTCGCACGATTTGGTGCTGACGAAGACGATGTTGAATTTTTCAAAGAAATTGTAGACGGAATTTCTGGTATGTTTATACTATAATGAGGTGATACTATGAGTAAAAATGAGTGGAAAAAAGCGTTAAAACGTATTGATAGGAATTCTAAATTTGTAGAAGGTGAACTGTATAATCTTGACTATACTTTCACCGCTTTCATACTTCCTAGATTGAAAGCATTCAAAGAGCATCAAATAGGACATCCCGGTTACTTAGAGCAAGATGAATGGTATAATATTCTTGACCAGATGATTCATGCTTTTCAACTATTGTATGATGATTGTATTGATCGAGATGATTGGACACCTTTAACTCAAAAGCAGGAAGATGAAATTTATGAAGGTATTCAACTATTTGCTAAA
>JABLTT010018308.1_pt1 | contig 25325 bp, 24 predicted proteins | sample 7160061 | NCBI WGS metagenome assembly JABLTT01 (sample SAMN14651232, study PRJNA627086) | human gut metagenome | isolation source: feces | host: Homo sapiens
TATGTAGTATCTCTTAGTCTAGTAGCAATATTCTTTTGTTTGCAAGCAGGTAAACATGGGCTGTTTCTTAATATCTTTTTGTTTGGGAAACACCTTTTTCCCATTTGCTGATAGTTTGTCTTACTACATGAATTTTGATCGCAAGTTCTTCTTGTGTGTAACCTTTTGCTTTTCTTATTGTTTTTAGATTCTCATTAAACATAATTATTGTCTCTCCTTATATTTTGATGTATTGAATTTACACCAAAATATCTCGTTGCGACAAGCAACACAAGTTAACATTACCCTTTTATCATCATCTCTAACAATTCTGGTATATCATTTTTTAATGTTTCAAAGACAATATTTAAATCAACATTTCCATAATCGTGTACAATACGATTTCTCAATCCATACATAGCATTCCATGGAATATATCCTCTTTTCTCTTTATACTCATCTGACAATTTCTTTGCATTTTCAGATAACTGAATCATTCGAAACAACATTGAATCCAGTAGTATTTCATTTGCGTTCAATTCTTCTATATCTACATCTTTCATATGTTGTACTATAAATTGCAAATCGTTTCGTATTTTTTGAATGTAATAACGATCATTCTTTACATTATCCATATATTTTTATCCCATCTTTTAATATTTCTTGTGTTAATTCTAAATTATCTTTTAATTGATTAATTTCTAAAACATCTACTTTTTTGTGTAGTGCTTCTCTAATTTCTTCGACTAATCCATAAAATTTTAGTCCTTTTACATTTGCTGAAATTAACAGATCCACATCACTGGTTGGCTTTGCTTTCGATTTAGCGTAAGATCCAAAAAGATAACAAAAATTTACATCATATTTTTGAAATACATTTCCGCATTTTTCAGTTATATATTCTATATCAATAATTCCATGTTCTTCGTCTATTGGATTTATTTTTGAAAGTTTTTCTAATATATATTTGTATTTCAAACTTCCTTGTTTTTTCTCATCATTCTCATATGATTTATAAGAACGTAAAGATATTCCTACCAAATCAGCAACTTGTTGTTGTGTCATCTTTTTTTCAGTCCTCATTTTTTTTAACTCACCCATCATAATTGCACCTCTTAATTTATAATAGTGCAATTTTTGCACTTTGTCAATTCAAAGGTGCAAAAATTGCACCATTATTTAAATTCTATAGTAGGTATTTTTTTCTTAATAAATTTTTTTATTCTCCAACAAATACCTTATCATATCTTTTTATCATAATTAATTCCGCAAAACCTCTTTCGGTGCCTCAATCTCATTTGCCAGTGTATGTTCCGTTAATTCTGACAAAATTTTTAATTTCTTATTGATCATCGGGCGCATACAGTTTGGAACGTGTTCCTGATGGGCTCTGTGAATTGCCACACATTCTTTGCAGTTTCCGTGATATCTACAGGCTTTTTGACATGGGCAGTGGTCTTTGTCTGCATATTCTTTTCGAAATTCTGATGCAAATTCTTCTTGTAATCTTAATCCTTCTGCTCTGTTTCCTTTGTGGAATTCTGCCATTGCTGCGATTTCTTTTTCATTATATTCGATTTTCATATACTATACCTACTCCTTTATCCATATGGATTTTCTTTCAATTTGTATTATAATAAAATACATGAAACGATGCCATGATAAATAAAAATATAATGAAACTGGAAAGAGATAATCTTAAAAATGAAACGAATTGATTTTGAAAATGGGTCTGTAACCCAGAATATCTTTGCAGCAGCACTTCCTATGCTTGTTGCTCAGATTTTAAACTTATTATATAACATTGTTGACCGTATTTATATCGCACGAATCCCACATATTGGAACAGCTGCACTTGGTGCTGTTGGACTGTGCTTTCCGCTGGTTGTGATCATTACTGCATTTGCTAACTTATTTGGAAGTGGCGGAGCTCCTTTATTTTCGATCAGCCGAGGACAAAAGAAAAATAAACAGGCTGTCCATATCATGAATACATCATTTACTATGGTTTGTTTTAGTGCTGTCGTATTGATGCTCATTGGGCTTTTATTTGCACGCCCGCTTTTGGTATTATTCGGAGCTTCCAAGGATGCTCTCGTTTATGCTTTTCCATATATGATGATCTATCTGATCGGTACACTGCCATCTATGATCGCCATTGGAATGAATCCATTTATCAATGCGCAAGGATATTCAACCATCGGAATGTTTTCTGTTGCGATCGGTGCCGTTGCCAACTTACTGCTTGACCCATTCTTTATTTTTGTATTAGGATTTGGCGTTCGGGGTGCTGCGATCGCAACTGTGATCTCACAATGTCTTTCTGCTTCTTTTGTGTTATTTTTCCTTACAAAAAAAGCAGAATTAAAGGTACGTTTTCTTCATAAAAATGAGCTGTCAGAAAGTTTAGGATATGCAAAGAATATCATCAGCCTTGGAACTGCTGGATTTATCATGCAGTTAACAAACAGTCTGGTAAGTATTGTTTGCAACAATGTACTTTCTGTGACTGGCGGAGATATTTATATCTCTGTCATGACGATCGTATCAAGTGTACGACAACTTGTGGAAACCCCGATTTATGCCATGAATGAAGGCGGTTCTCCGATCTTAAGTTATAACTATGGCGCCAGACGTCCAGCTCGTGTAAGAAAGGCTATGATCGTTATGTCTGCTATGATCCTATGCTATACAGCCGCTATGTGGAGTGTTATCATTTTTGCTCCTGGTACATTGATCCGTGTATTCAGTTCTGATCCTTCACTTGTAAAAGATTCCATTCCTGCATTGAATCAGTATTTTGCTGCTTTTATCTTTATGGATCTGCAGTATATTGGACAGACAGTATTTAAATCTTTAAACAAAAAGAAACATGCAATCTTTTTCTCATTGCTTCGTAAGGTATTTATTGTTATTCCATTAACTTATTTCATGCCTTATGTATTGCACATGGGCACTTCCGGAGTATTCCTTGCGGAACCTGTTTCTAATGTGATCGGTGGAGGCCTTTGCTTCGTTACGATGCTTTGTACTGTGCTACCTGAACTTAGAAGAATGGATAACTGTGATTGATCTTTTTATGTTAAAATTTTCTCTCCAGTTCATCCATCTCTGCCATTATCTCCGCTTGCTGTTCATCAAACAAAAGTCCTTTATTATATTGATAATACTTATCACATCCATTTTCCTTAATAAACCAGACACTGTAATAATTAACATTTAGTTCTGTCACAAATACAACCATTTCCTGACTTTGTCCAAAGGCTTCTTCCATGAAGTCAAATGCATTGTCTAGTGCTTTGGTTGTATTCTCTATCTGCTGTTCTAATTTTGCTGGTTCTTTCTTGAATTCTTCTCTCACACGTTCAAATTCTGCTTCTGCTTCTAAATGTTCAGCTTTGCTGATCTGTTCGTATGACTCCAGAGTCTTGATCACATCAAGCAGCATATGTTCCTGTGCTTTTCCAAGTTTCTCTGTCTTTTTCTTCTCGTTGAAGTCCTCATGGATTTCTTTGACTACCTGACTTAATGTCTTGCCTGTTTTAAGTTGTTTTAGCCAGCCAAATAATTCCGTAACATAAGCATCCTGTCGATAAGATTCAGCAAACATTTCGGATAATTTTCCATTTAACAATCCGACAACACTTAATTTCTCATCAAATGCTGCGAATTTTAATCTGCCGATCGTTTCCTGATTCCACTGTCCTTTTAAAATACGCTCAATTCCATAGTCTTCTTTGTATTTCTTATATAATTCATAATAGTTGGCAAAGTCTTTGGCGATCTTCAGGTGCTGTAAGTACTGAAATACCACTTCTCTGTCAATATCTTTTCCAAGTTCTTCGTAAACTTTTAATAACTGAGACAGATCTTCCCATCCTCTGGCTGTAACGAACGCCCTTCCATCAACTGTTGTTTCCATACGATAGAAATATTCTTTACGGATTTCAAGATATGCAAGGATTGCTGGGTGGATTCCTGCCTGATATGCGTATTCTTTCCACACTTCATAGTCTGCTTCCACATCAATCTTCTTCATACGGTCCAAGGTAACTACGTCAAAATCTCTGACAGATTTATTGTATTCTGGTGGATTTCCTGCCGCTACGATGATCCAGCCATCTGGTACTTTCTGATTTCCGAACATCTTACACTGCAAAAACTGAAGCATTGTTGGTGCCAATGTCTCAGATACACAGTTGATCTCATCAATAAATAAAATACCTTCTTTATTTCCAGTCTGTTCAATCTTTTCATAAACAGATGCAATGATCTCACTCATCGTATATTCCGTAACAGAATATGTTTGTCCACTATATTCTTTTTCTCTGATAAATGGCAAACCGATCGCACTCTGTCTTGTGTGGTGCGTGATCGTATAAGCTACCAATCCAATCTCACATTCTCTTGCGATCTGTTCCATGATCTGTGTTTTTCCAATTCCCGGAGGGCCCATCAAAAGGATCGGACGCTGTCTGATGGATGGTATTTTATATTCTCCATAATTATCCTTTGTAAGATAAGCTTCAATGGAATCTTTGATTTCCTGTTTTGCTCTTTTAATATTCATGTTCTTCTTCTCCTTCATCAAGATCTTCGGCATCGACGATCAATTTAACTGCCCATGGCGGTACATCCACATCTTCGTATTCTTCCTGCATAAAAATAAATGCTGTCTGATATGGTGGTTTCTTCTTTGGATAGGTTCCTTTTCCATCTGTGAAATAGATCAATCCCTTCAGATGATAAAATTCACCCTGTTCGATCAAATGATTCACATATTCAAATGCTGGCCGGAAATCTGTCCCACCTTCTCCGATCAGTTCCAAATGTTCCATATATTCTTTTAATTCTTTTTCGTCTGTGATCTTCTGGTCGTTTTGTACCATCTCATCACACTGAATGATATGAATATTTACCTTATGAAAAAAGCTCTCTGCTTCCGTTAACACACCATATGTTTCTTCCAGAAATTTCTTTACCAGATCACCAGAACATGACATTGATGTATCGATCACGATGGCAAAGTCTTCAACTTTCTTTACTTCCTTCCACTCCTGCGGCTCGATCAGCGGCATATTTCCATACATAGAAAGCCCATAACTGTAAAATATATAGTCAAACGAATCTGGATCCACACTGACTTCTTCTCTTAAAACTGAAAATTTTCTTAAAAATTCACGATAATCATAACGGTCTCTGTTTTCTACCTGTACCTGTCCGATCAGATCCCCTGCTTGTTGTGACTCTTCACTGGAAAATGTCTCCATATCTGTTTCCGTTTTTTCACTGATATTCTTCCATTTATTTTCTACTTCCTGATGAAGATCTTGCTTGGGATCTTCGGGCCAATACTGGTGGTCATCTACCCGAAATTCCATCTGCAGTTCTTTTATTTTCTTCTCTTCTAATCCAAAAGAAACTAACTGTCGATAAATCCCCTCGGCTGTCAATACTTTGAGGTTCCTCTCAAGCTGCCCGTAAATGTCTTTTCGCAGCCTTGTTTGCACCATATGGATACATTTTAAATGCCAGTGATCAATAATTGATTCGACTGCGATGTCACAAGAAATATTCCATAGAGTCTTATCTCTTCCTTTTCTTCTTGTCACATGATGTAAAATGCAGTGAAGCACCATATGAAGATATGCACGATTCATCCGGACTCTGTTTTGCCTGTACATGCCTCCTAAAGCTCCTGGATGATAAAACATACACATTCCATCCGTTCCAACACCATTTACAGAAGGATCGATCACATAAGCAAAACTACTTAATGCCACATCTAAAAAACGCATATGGATATATAATTCATTTCTTGTCGTCGCAAGGATCTTTGTTCCAAGTTCGCTGAGACGCTCATTGATATTTTCTTCCATTATTCATTTTCCTTTATCTTATCTATAATTCAAATGTTTTCTTTTTCTTTGGAAATCTCTTATGCTGTTCGTTCATCAAAATACTTAAAAGTTCTGTTTTCTGCTTTCTGGATGCCCAGTCGATTGCTGCTTCGATTCCTTCTTTACTGAAATAATTCTTCTCTGCCATCAAATTGATAAATGGCATCTGATCTTCTTCTTTTAAATAATTCATCATCTCACATTGGTTCTGCTTTACATAACCCTCGTATTGCATCCATGCAAAATCTGATACCCCATATGGCATCAACATACGCCCAGCTAATATCTCCCATACAATATCCAGATCTTCCTGAACTGCTGCCACTGGAAAAATATCATCATATTTACGATAGTCGATCTCTCCTCGCAAAAAACTTTGGCGATATTGATATCCCGTTCCATGAAAATGTGTCTCCACAATTCTTGCTGGTGTATTTTCCACAGCCTCTTCATAATACTCTGGATAAAATAAACGACTTTGTTTTTCTTCTTTTTTATAACGGATATTTACCTGCAATGGAAAACGAGTATCTCTAACAACGTCCCTTAAAGCACTTTTTTTATCCTCATAAACATCATAGTAGATCTTTTGCAGCTTGCATCCTGTAAAAATTCCTGCTCCTGTTCTTAAAAGAGAATCTGAAAACCCAAGTGTTGTCAGATTTACACATCCATAAAATGCATATTTCCCTATTTCCACAGTATCCGGTGGCAGATAAACTTCTTTTACTGCCTCCCCGCAAAACATCGGTTCATCTTCACTGCCTAAAAAGTCTTCGCCGATCATAATCTCTTTTGCTTCGTCTTCTTTTCGTTTATGCGCAGAAAATGCATAATCACCAATCTTCGTAACTCTTTTTCCTTCAATTTCCGAAGGAATCTCTACTTGATCTTCTTTGCTGAAACAACGAAGAACTTCGATTCCTCCATCTTTTGCATCTCTGTATTGTATCTTAAGCATCGTTTTTTCCTTCGCCTTTCTTTACCCATGTATACACTATCCTTATTATAGCTGACTGACAGGAAATATCAAGAATCGTAAAAAGGAATTTCCCATCTTCATAAAAATGTAATATAATGCAGAAAGATACGATGATTTTATACACTTATGATGATATATAAAGGAGATTTTTATGGAACGACTGATCGTTTTAGGAACTGGAAATGCGCAGGCAATTCATTGCTATAACACTTGTTATGCCATGCAAAAAGGTGCAGAATACTTTCTTGTCGATGCCGGCGGCGGAAATGGAATTCTATCTCAGCTTGACAAAGCTGGAATCCCTCTTGAAAGCATTCATAATATTTTTGTGACACATGCTCATAACGATCATATTTTAGGAATGGTCTGGATGATCCGCATGATCGCTACTTCTATGAACAAAGATACATATGATGGAACTCTGACGATCTACTGTCATGAAGAACTGGTTCATACGATCAAAACGCTGACAAAACTTACCGTTGGCAAGAAATTTTATAAGCATTTTGATGAACGTATTGTATTTCATGTCATTGCACATGGAGATACGATTCAGATTCTTGGAGATTCTTTTACATTCTTTGATATCGGCTCTACAAAAGAAAAACAGTTTGGTTTCACATCCGTTATGGAAAATGGATTAAAAGTATCCTTTCCTGGAGATGAGCCTTATCGTGAATCTCTTTATGATTTTGTGAAAGATTCTGACTGGCTGCTTCATGAAGCATTTTGTGTGTATGGTGAGAGAGATATTTTTAAACCTTATGAAAAACACCATAGTACAGTAAAAGATGCCTGCGAATTAGCAGAGTATCTAAAGATTCCAAATCTGGTTCTATGGCATACAGAAGATAAAAATATGCTGCATCGTCAAGAAAAATATATGAAGGAAGGCAAGCAGTATTATACTGGGACACTTTATATACCTGAAGATCTGGATGTATTGAAATTGTAATTTGGAAGGTTGCTCATTAACCTTCCATCAAATGATAAATGATCGCAGCTACAACATCATAGGCATTTTCCTGCAAATGTATTCCGTCCACCGTATACTCTCTCGACAACTGCCCATCTTCTCCGATCAATTTACCAAACACATCAACATACTCAAAGTTATCTTTTTTACACAATCTTTGTATTTCTGTATTGATCTTTTGAATCTCTTCATTGGATTTCCCTTCTGCCCAGGACGGCATCAATCCAATCCTTTTGGTATATGCCGGATACATAGATTCAATATAAATCTTTGTATCTGGCAATTGCTCCCGAATCCTTCGTGCAAGTCTGATCAATCGTTCTGCTAATGCTCTTGCTCCTGGATACAATGACATCAGGAAATCATTTGCACCACCTTGCATGATAATGACATCTGGTTTATATGGAAATACATCATAAGCCAGTCTTGCACCCATCTCTGCGATCGTATCCCCTGCAACTCCACTGTTAATAAACTGCGCATCCATATCTTTTAATTTTTCCATTGGGAAATAGTCGGTCAGGGAATCCCCAAACATAACAATTGTTCTCTTCTTCTCTTCCATTGTCTACTCCAATACTTTTTGTTTAAAATCTTCTTTTTGCTGCATGGAAATATTTAATCCCTTGATCATAAACTGATTAATAGAACCATATTGTTCTTTCATCGTTTTAAGTGCTGCATTTAAAAATTCTTCTTTTGCCACAAAATAGCCCTCCATTTTTGTATGATCAGTTTTCCTTCTCTGGCTGTTCTTTCTCCAAGGATATTCCATCCATCATATAAGTTTTCTCATTTTTCTGATTCTCCAGATATTTTGTCCTGATCTGTGCTTTTGCTTCTTCATAGTCTCTCTTTAATTCTCTTGCGGAAAGCAGACGACAGCCTTGTCCGCGGATAATGATCTGTTCCAATCCATCGGATGTTGCAACCGTTACATCGTATTTTCGTCCATGGGTATGGGCAAATTTTTCAATATACTGATCTGCTGTTTCTGCTTCTTTTGTGTAGACTACATGAATGTTCATATAATCTGTGATCTCTGTTTCATGTCCTTTCACACGATATGCATCAAATACAACGATCAGCTCCATACCCTTCATTCCTTGATAATTACTCATCTCATCAAGTAATTTTCCTCTGGCCGCATCTACATTTGTATCTAATAATTCTTTCAGATCATCCCATGCATAAATGATATTATATCCATCAACCAACAGATATTTCTTGGACATATCTCTTTTTACCGATAATTTTTCTGCAGATGTATGATAATCCTGCACAAGTCTTGCTGTTTTCTTTTTCTTCCATTTACTCTTATTATGCTGATTTGCATAAAATGTTTGTTCAAGAATCCGATCGATTTCCTCTGTATCGATTGATTCTTCCTCAATATAAGCCCTGCGCTGTGTTAGTTCATCAAATTCCTCTTCCTCGATTTCTTTCGCAAGAACGCTCTCTAGATGCATATGTTCTGGTACTTCATTCCATGCGACATTATACCCGGCTCCATGGGAACAGAAAACAGATCCACATGGATTTTCAAGATCTCTATCTGGATCATATCCACTGGCTTCTATGATTTCTTCTTCATTATGGCAGATATCATATCCATTTAAGGTTGTAAATAATCTTCCCATACCTTTGGAATATGCTAATACTTCTTTTTGGTATCCCTGCATCGTAGAAACTGGTGCTATTCCTTGAAGCACTGACATCTCTCCTGTAGTATCTGGTGTATCAAACGTACCTTGCATCTTTTCAATATCTGTCATAGCTCTTCCGATCATCTGCTGTGGAACTTCCAGCCGGAACTTATAATATGGCTCTAATAAAACACTCTGTGCCATACGAAGTCCCTGTCTTACTGCACGGTATGTCGCCTGACGGAAGTCTCCACCTTCTGTATGCTTCTGATGCGCCCGTCCTGCTGCCAGCGTGATCTTGATATCTGTGATCGGTGCTCCTGTTAAAACCCCTCTATGCTCTCTTTCTAATAAATGTGTTATGATCAGTCTCTGCCAATTCTTATCCAATACATCTTCGCTGCACTGTGTGTCGATAACAACTCCGCTTCCCCTCTCCAGAGGTTCCATCAACAAATGTACTTCTGCATAATGTCTTAACGGTTCAAAATGCCCAACACCTTCTACAACATCTGATATTGTCTCTTTGTATACAATATTTCCCTGTCCAAATTCCACATCTACATCAAATCGTTCTTTGATCAGACTCTTTAGGATCTCCAATTGAACCTCTCCCATGATCTGCACATGAATCTCTTGTAATTCTTCATTCCAGATGATGTGAAGTTCTGGTTCTTCTTCTTCCAGCTGACGAAGTTTTGGAAGTATCACGCTTGCACTTGTCTGTTCTGGCAATATCATCTGGTAAGTAAGTACTGGCTCCAACACAGGTTCATATCCGCCCTGCTCAGCTCCAAGGCACTGCCCAGGGATCGTATCTGAAAGTCCTGTAACCGCACAGATTCTTCCTGCCTGCAATTCATTCACTGTCTCATACTTTTCTCCAGAATAGATACGGATCTGATTGACCTTTTCATCACTTTCTGTAATAACTGTTTTTACCTTTAAATCTCCACCTGTTACTTTCAAATGTGTCAGACGATTTCCATTTTCATCTCTTGTGATCTTAAATATACGTGCACCAAATTCCTCCGGGTATTCTCTTTCTTCTGTATAAAATGCAAGATTACTCAGAAATTCATTGACTCCTTGAAGTTTTAATGCTGATCCAAAAAAACATGGGAAAATCTTACGTTCTGTGATCATTTCCCGGATCTTGGATTCCGTGATCTCACCTGATTCCAGATAATGATCCAGTAACGCCTCATCTTCCATAGCGATCATCTCATAAAACTCATCACTGCCCTTTTCTCCAAAATTGATACATCCGCTGCTTAAACGTTCCTGTAATTCCTTCAACAATTGATCTTTTTGTGTTCCGTCCTGATCCATCTTGTTAATAAATAAAAATGTTGGGATCTTATATCTCTCAAGCAGACTCCATAATGTCAAAGTATGGCCCTGCACACCATCTGCTCCGCTGATCACAAGAACCGCATAATCAAGCACTTGCAGGGTTCTTTCCATCTCCGCAGAAAAATCCACATGTCCTGGTGTGTCAAGCAAAGTAAGATCCATCTCATTCATTGAAACCTCTGCCTGCTTGGAAAAAATGGTAATTCCTCTGGACCGTTCTAGTTCATAAGTATCTAAAAATGCATCTCCATTATCCACACGTCCGATTTTTCTCAAATTCCCTGCAGTATATAAAATTGCCTCTGATAGTGTTGTCTTCCCGGCATCCACATGAGCCAGAATACCAGTTACTATGTGCTTTTTATTCTTCATAAATTTCTTTTTCCTTTTTTCGTATTCACTGTAAATAAGTATAACACATATCCTGTTTTCATGTTAACCGAATGCATCCATAAGATTATTTGACAAATTTTTCTTCTATGTTATAATCAAAAATTAGTGCTCTTCTTTCCATGTATACCAGAATCTGGTATAATGAAAGTTAATAAAGAGACGGCATACAAACCACAAGGCATACGAAAGGAGTTTCTTATGAGAGATGCTTTACGGGATGAAATGATCAAGAAAATATGCGTCAGAGATACAGATAATATATTAGATGTCGGTTGCGGTGATGGTACCTTTTTACATGAACTGACACGCTGGAAGGATGTTGAAGGATATGGTATCGATGAATCTGAGGATAAGATTCTTATCGCAAAGCAAACTTGGCCAGAACTTCATTTTGAGACAGGTTACAGTGATTTTCTTTCTTTTGATGACAACAGCTTTCGTGTGATCACTGTATGTGACGATTTCCACACCTTTAAAGATCCACAGAAGTTTGTTAATGAAGCATTTCGTGTCTTAGTTCCTGGCGGAAGACTTTATATTGGAGAATCTGCACTTCCTGAGGCATTGCGAATTGTTTCTAATATTCCATCCTATCTGACTTCTGGTGATGATCGCAGACATTCTACTTATGAGACTTTAGAATATTTTAAAAATGCAGGGCTTACCAAATTCCGTGTATATAAGAAGAAACGTTTACTTCTTATCTCTGCAAAGAAACCATTAGAATAAATTCCAGAACTTAAAATGGAGCTGATACGATCTGTATCAGCTCCGTTTTTCTTATACTTTAAACAACCATCCAAGATATTTATCTTTTGTTATTTTTCTGATCGTTTTTTTCCCTAAAAGTTTCTCCATCTTTTTTCTTGCTGTATTGTTGATCCTTACCTTGTCATCTTTTGTTACGCATAGATCTGGGAACATGACACACCACCAGTTGTGCCCTTTTGCTGCCCCCAGATCGATTCTTACTGCATCGTAAATACCTTCTGGAAATGTATATTGGCCATAGTTTTTCTCTGGAAATTTTTCTTGTACAAAATGTACGTTTACCTTTTGTTTCACTCCCTCTTTCTTTAATATTTCCTGTGCTGTATTTTTTATTCTGTTTTTTTGCATTTTTAAGATTTTAAATGCTTCTTCCTTCGTTTTTGCTTCACTCAATTCTGGACTGATCTGATCGATCACGGCATCTCTTACTTTCAATTTATATGTCTGATCCATCCTGCTGTTACTATTAGCTCTCACATGAAATCGAATCAGATTGCTTTTCAGATTTTGCTGTATTATGTTATTGGATTTTCTTTGTCCTGCCACAAAAATCATACATGCTATGGCCAGAAACAGAATCCCTTTGATCATGTTTTTTCTACTCATATTCAGAGGATGTCCTGTTTTTTGCTTTTTATACACAACCTCTTTCTAATTGTCTGAAAATTTATACAATATCAATAACATTTTCTTAAAATTCAGGGTTGACGAATCTGACCAGTTATAGTAACCTAATATCCATGAGGTCATATGACTGACGGAGCACGTGGAATCAACCACATGGGAGTATGATCATTAATCGCCGGCCGTCTGGGCAATCTTGTCTGGACGTGCGGCGTTTTTTAGTTTGTTACTACATTTTTGACAGAAAAAAATATCTGTCAGCCCTAAAAAATCACTCAATTTTTCTCTTTTTAAATTTTTCACTTGGCACGCTCCACTGTCCAGATTTTTACTAAAGATAAAAAGAATCCTGATCGTTCAGGATTCTTTTTTGATCTACATCTCATAAATAACACATTCATACGGTTTCATTTTTAACGTATTTCCAATGACAGTTGTCTGTTCATAATTCACAAATACAACATTTTCATATTCTTCTGATAATTCAATATCTTTTTCCTTAGAACTGAAATTACAGATCAATACCAATTTCCGACATCCATAAGACCTGCTGTATGCAAAAATATGATCTTCTTTTTCATACATTGGTCCAAAATCACCATATGTTAGTATCTCATTATATTCTTCTGATTTATAAAATGCGATCAATCGCTTGTAAAAATTCAGGATCGATCCATATTCTTTTTCTTCTTCTGCGACATTCACCACTTTATAATTCTCATTAACTGGCATCCACGGTTTTCCTTTTGAAAATCCTGCATTTTCTTCCGAACTCCATTGCATTGGTGTTCTCGCATTGTCTCTGCTGTGATGTCTTGCAATCTCCAATGCCTGTTCTTTGGACATTCCTGCCTTCAATGCGATCTGATACTGATTGATCGTTTCCAGATCATTAAATTCATCATATTTCCATTGACGATTGCTCATCCCGATCTCTTGCCCCTGATATAGGAAAGGCAGACCTCTCTCACAGAAAATGATCGTTGCAAGTGCTGATAAGCTGTAAAATCCATAATCTTCTTCTGGGATAAACAGACTTGCCCCTCTTGGCTGATCATGGTTCTCAATGATATTCGCTTCAAACCCTGCCTTAGCAACAATCTCTTGATTATGAAAAGTTTCCTCTCTCCATTCATCAAATGGCTGTGGCCAGTCATAGTTCATATAATTTTTGCCTTTTCGATAGGCATGGCATGGTTCAAATGCAAAAATCGTAGAAAAATATCCGTCTTCACCGATAAATTGTGGAAGGATATCTTCTTTTACAAACATAGCCTCCCCAACGGTCAGTGCATCATATGGTTCAAAGCAACGATGCTTCATCTCCATCAAAAAATCTCCGATTCCTTCGACTTTTCCTGTGATCTTATATACATCTGCGAGTCCATCTGGACCGTCTGGTTTCAGATCACTCCATGTCAGATCTTTCTTTATATTCATGATCGCATCAATCCGAAAGCCTGAAAGTCCTTGGTCCATCCACCAACAGATCATCTCATAAATCTTCTCACGAACGGTCTCATTCTCCCAGTTCAGATCTGGTTGTTCTTTTGCAAAAGAATGCAAATAAAACTTATTGTCATACCCTGGGATCTTCTCCCAGACACTGCCTCCAAAATAAGATCTCCAGTTGGTCGGTGGCTGCCCATCTTTCCCGTCTTTGATATAAAAATATGATCCATATTCCCCTTCTGGATCTGCCATTGCCTTCTGGAACCATTCATGTTCATTGGAACAATGATTCACAACAAGATCCATCAGAATATACATATTTCTTTTCTTTGCTTCCTTGATCAATTGTTTCATCTCATCCATTGATCCAAACATCGGATCGATCGCATAATAATCGGAAATATCATAACCGTTATCCACCATCGGAGACTGATACATCGGAGATATCCACAAAATATCAACCCCTAGGTCTTTTAAATAATCTAACTTGCTGATAATTCCAGGAATGTCGCCGATTCCATCACCATTTGTATCCTTAAAACTCTTTGGGTAAATTTGATATGCAACTTTGTTATGCCACCATTTTTTATTCATCATAATTCTTCTAAACTCCCATTTGCGGTTTCTACTAACATCTTCATAGCTTCTACCGGATATCTGCCGTGAGCGGTTTCCCCCGTCAGCATCAATGCATTCGCTCCTTGATGAACTGCATGATAAATATCATTTACTTCAGCTCTTGTTGGATAAGGGTTTCGGATCATAGAGTCTAGCATCTGTGTAACTACCATGAAATTTTTGTTATGTTCTTTGCATACCTTTGCAATATATGCCTGCACTTTGGGGAGTTTGGATAATGGCATGACATTTCCTAAATCTCCTCTTGCTATAACAATATAATCACAGTATGGAAGTAATTCTTCCAAATGCTCTACTCCTGTCATATTTTCTATTTTGGCAAAGATTCGAATATCTTCACAGTTGTTTTGTTTTAGTGCTTCTCTTAGTATGATCAGATCTTCTTTATTCCGTACAAATGGCAGCATAACATCAGTTACTTGATATTGTTTTGCCAAAGATAGATTCTTCAGATCAGCCTCCGTTAACGTAGGATTGTTGATATTACATCCTGGCAAAGCTATGCTTTTACGTGCCGTCAATACTCCTCCACAGACAATGCGGCATCTCCAGGATCGTGGTGATATTTTCCGTTCTGCGATCAGTTTTATTTTCCCGTCATCTAATAAAATTTCCTGATCTCTTCTGATATGCGGCATGATTTCTTCTGGTACTAAAATTCCACCATGTCCTATAACCACATGTGCTCCTGTTGAAAGGCCCATATCTCCTTCCAGATATCCAATTCGAAGTTCTGGTCCGATCAGATCGATCATTAATTTCTTCTCGCCATTTGTCTGCTTTGCTGCCTCAAAATAATGATAAATCCATGCATGGCTTCCTTCTAATGAACTATGTGATAAATTCAACCGGATCCCTGTCATTCCGGCATCAAACATCTTCTTTAAAATCGTTGGTTCGCAACAGGTTGGTCCCAAGGTTCCGTAATATTCCATTGTGCATCACTTCCTTTGTGGTTATTTTAACATTTTGAGGAGTGGTTTCCAATGGATTTGATGGAAAAATTGTCGTTCTTGTTAAATTATATTTTCCTACATCCCATACACATCCAGATCAACCTTCCCATCAACAACCACAACTCCATCTTCTTCTAACAATTTCGCCTGTTTTCCTTCTCCTCCAAACGCAAATGCCTCTGCTAGTTCTCCTTTTGCATTGACGACTCGAAAACATGGTATATTCTCTGGATCTGGATTCTTATGCAGGGCATTTCCTACTGCTCGTGACATCTTTGGATTTCCTGCCATGGCTGCTACTTGTCCATAGGTTGCCACATGCCCTTTTGGAATTTGTTTGACTGCTTCGTAGATTCTTTTTGTCGGACTGTCCGTGATGATATCATAGCTTTCTTTGATCATTTTTTTGATGTCTTTTTCTGGAATGGTCCCATCTAAGATGATCGTGTTCCAATATTTTTTATTCTGATGATATCCTGGGATTACGGCATCGTAGGCCTCTCTCCAGAATTCTCTCCATTCTGGATCTACTTTGATATTCAGATTGATATAACCATCTTTTTCATAGACCCATAAGAAAGCTTTTTTACTTCCTTTTACCCTTACCAATTCCCAATTGGGATCTTTGAATGGAGATTCTACATATGTGTGCGGGAAAGTTAGACCGTAAGTGATGGCTTGTTGTCTTGTTTTCATACAAATCTCTCCTTTTATTTCAGATTCTATCACATTTTTTTAGTTTATTCGAGAATCTTAAATCATCTTCTTAAAAGTGAAATAGGATCTAAAATATTTTACATTCTATTTTAGATCCTGTTTAATTAATTTGAGTTATTTTATCACTTTAATTTAATCGCTGATAAATATCTTTCTCTGTATCTTCTGGATATTCTTTTACCATCTTATATATTGGTGAAATTACGATTTCATCTTCTACAAGATCATCGGCTATTTTTGTTATTGAATCTCCTTTTTTCATTTTCTTTTGAACTTGCATAATTAGTTTAAGGTTTTCTCCTTGTGTAATTCCACGCTCGATTCCTTGCTCAATTCCTTTGTTAATTGCATTATCTAATATTGTACACATTGTAACTTCTCCTTTCCCATCTTTCTTTATATCCAACTGCAGAAATCTTTCATCTTCTGCAAAAATCTTCATAAATTTTAGCATCTCATCTACATGTTTAATTTGTTTATGATTTTCAATGGTTTTATACCCTTTCCTTCTCTTCACAAAATAATCCGCAATAATTCCGAAATCACTTTGAAACATCTCTATTTGTTCCTCTGTCAGATATGCTATCTCAAATACATTTAAGTAATTTCCAGTTTATTCCACATATTTTATTTATTTTTAGTATACTATAGTTATTTCATGTTTTCAATCCATCTTCTCTACATCTTTCCTCCACGATCAACCTATGTTAAACTAATTATATAACAATTATTCAACGACATATTACATAAACCAAAAGGAATCCTAACACATGACTTTAGAAGAAGAATACCGTCTATCCTGCTATGAGGAACTGACGACTCTTGGAAATCACAATCATATATATTTAGTTAAACATAAACTGTCTGGTGAGATTTTCGTTAAGAAAGTTTTATCCAGATTTTCTTTGGATGTTTATAAACAGTTGAGGGACTTGCAAATCCCCGGAATTCCAAAAATTCATGACCTGATCCTTGAAAATGATTCTTTAACCCTGATCGAAGACTATATTCATGGACAAACTTTGGAACAGTTGCTTGAGGAACAGACAACGCTGGTCTATTCGGATGCTCTTGCGATCATGCGTAGGCTTTGTGAGATTTTAAAATCACTTCATACTCTGACTCCACCGATCATTCATCGTGATCTGAAATTATCGAATATCATTTTGACCAGTGAAAATCTTGTCTATATCGTGGATTTCGATACTGCCAGATATTATGAATCTGGGCAGGAGCAGGACACGGAATTACTTGGGACCAAAGAATATGCCCCTCCAGAACAGTATGGATTTGGACAGTCTGATGCCCGCTCTGATATTTATGCCTTGGGGATTATTTTTAACCGCTTATTGACAGGAGAATATCCAAAACATCAATTGGCAGATGACAGATATCGTTCCGTCATTTCAAAATGTATTCGATGGAATCCTGAGGAACGTTTTCAGACGATCGAGGAACTTGAGGCAGCTTTACATGATAATATTTCCTCTGATATTGGAAAACCTGGATTTATGCTTTCTTCGATACATTCTAATATTCCAGGATTTCGTACTGGAAAGCTGTGGAAAATAATCTTGGCATTCTTCGGATATCTCTCTTTTCTTTACTGTAGTATGACTTCAGATTTCACAAATGCAAAAACCGGACTTCCTCTAACTGGACTACAACTATGGCATGAGCGTTTTTTTGTATTTCTGATGCTGCTCAGCCTTATTTTTTATAATTTTAACTACAAAAATATCCGAACCCGATCTTTTCTGGGGCGTTCTTTTCCTTTTTTACTGAGGATTGTTCTGCAGTGTCTGATTTCTTTTGGAATTGTGGTCATTCTTATGATCTTTATGCTGCTGATCGAAGAAATCATATGGTAGGTTCTTTATCGCTCGCAGTAAAAATTTACGCTGTCAGCGAAACATTTCTATATGAATATTTGCTACTCTTATTATTGTTCATATAGAAAGGAGGAATTGAATATGAAAACTTGGAAATTAGTTTCTGGAATCATCTCAATTGTACTTTTTGCTTTTGTTATGTTTCAGTCTTGTGCTGCTGGAATTTCAAATTCTTTAGCAGAAAATGGGGAAAGTGGCGGTTCTGCCGGATTGATCGTTGCAATCATTTTATTGGCTGGTGGAATTGTTTCTATTGCTACAAGAAATGGTTCAAAGGGCGGTAATATCGCACTGATCGTTTTATTTGCACTTGGTGCACTTTGCGGATTTACTATGGCAGGAAGTTATGCAGATTTAAATGTATGGGCTGCCTGGTGCCTGATCTGTGCTGTATTTGCAGCAGTTTCCTTAAAGAAGGGGCAATGATCGTTTATTATAAGAACAAAGAGAGAAAGGATATTTACATATGCAGGATCAATTAACTGATCATTTAGATCAACAATTAAAATCTACTTCTTTGGAGAATTTTTCGGATTATCTTAAGAATCTTCAGCAGTTACCAAGCCTGCAGGATTTTTTCTCTGTTTATATTGCAAAGCATGACCTGAAAATTTCGCAGATCATCAAAAACAGTGGGATATCACAAAGCTATGCCCATGAAATCTTAAATGGAACGAAACCTCATCCTTCCAGAGATTATCTGCTTGCTTTGTGTCTTGGGGCTCACATGGATCTGAAAACGACGCAGCATGCTCTTCGGATCGCTCAGTTAGGGGAACTTTATGCAAAGGTCCCAAGGGATGCAGCGATTATGATGCATATCAATAATGAAAAATGGAATCTCATTGATATTAATATCTTTCTGGAAGAACATGGTCTTAATGTGATTTCACTTTCAAAGAAAATTTCATAAATAATAGCAAAAAGATCAGCTGTAAAACTTTCTACAGCTGATCTTTTTTATATTTTCTTCGTTATATGATGTAAGTGTCAAAAGTATAAATTGCGTTTGTGCTTGCACAAATAAGCAATTTATACTTATTGACACTCTCATCATTATATGAAATTATCTTTTTTCAACACCTAAAGTAACTTTCTCACCATTGATGTTCCATTCTTTTTCATATCCAGCAACTTCTCCGGCTTTCACTTCATCTGCTAAAACGTCTCCAGCGATTGCTGCTTTGTTTCTTCCGATGATGTCTGCGGCTTTGTCTGATCCTTTGTAAGAGAATGTGATATGATCTGTTACTTCGAATCCTGCTTCTTTTCTCATAGACTGGATCTTGCTGACTACTTCACGGACGAATCCTTCTTCTAACAGTTCTTCGGATAAGTTTGTATCAAGTACAACTGTCACTCCGTTGTCTGCTTCTGTTACGAATCCTTCCTGTTTTACCATTTCGATCAACAGATCTTCTTCTGCTAATTCTACTGGTGTTCCATCAACTTCAAATGTTAATACTCCCTTAGAGTCTAACTGAGCTTTCGCTTCATTTCCATCAACTGCTGCTAAGTAGTTTCTGATTCCTCCAACTAATTTACCGTATTTTGGTCCTACAGTCTTTAACTGTGGTTTGAAGTTGTATGTTGTGAAGTTTGATACGTCATCTGTAAATGTGATGTTCTTCACATTTAACTCGTCTAGGATGATCGCTTCGTCATAATCTGGCAGAGATGCTTCTGCTTTTACATACATCTGTCCGATTGGCTGACGGTTCTTGATCGCTGCTCCATTACGGCATGCACGTCCTAATACGACGATCTTTAATACGAGATCCATATCTGCTTCTAATTTCTCATCTACCTGTTCTGCATTGTATACAGGGAAGTCGCATAAGTGGATACTTTCTTTTGCAGATGCATCAACACTTCTTACGATGTTCTGGTAAATCTCTTCTGTCATGAATGGGATCATTGGTGCTGCTGCTTTACATACAGTAACTAATGCTGTGTATAAAGTCATGTATGCATTTACCTTATCCTGTTCCATTCCTTTTGCCCAGAAACGGTCACGACAGCGTCTTACATACCAGTTACTCATATCGTCTACAAATTCCTGTAATGCTCTTGCAGCTTCTGGGATTCTGTAGTTTCCTAAGTTATCATCCACAGATTTGACCATTGTGTTCATCTTAGATAACAGCCATTTATCCATTACAGATAACTTATCATATTCTAACGCATGTTTTGTTGGGTCGAACTGGTCGATCTCGGCATATAATGTGTAGAATGCATAAGTATTCCATAATGTTCCCATGAATTTACGCTGTCCTTCTGTAACGGCTTTCGCATGGAAACGGTTTGGCAGCCATGGAGCACTGTTTGTATAGAAATACCAACGGATCGCATCTGCTCCATGCTCTTCTAATGCATCAAATGGATCAACTGCATTTCCTTTGGACTTACTCATCTTCTGTCCGTTTTCATCCTGAACGTGTCCTAATACGACAACGTTTTTATATGGTGCTTTATTAAATAATAAAGTTGAAATTGCCATTAAAGAGTAGAACCATCCACGAGTCTGGTCTACAGCTTCTGAGATAAAGTTTGCTGGGAAGTTATCTTCGAAGATTTCTTTATTCTCAAATGGGTAATGCCACTGTGCGAAAGGCATAGATCCTGAATCGAACCAGCAGTCGATTACTTCTTCTACACGATGCATTGGTTTTCCACAATGTGGACACTTAATTGTTACCTGGTCGATATATGGACGGTGAAGTTCAATATCGTCTGGACAGTTATCAGACATACTCTTTAATTCTTCGATAGAACCGATTGAATGCTGATGTCCACATTCACATTCCCAGATATTTAATGGAGTTCCCCAATAACGGTTTCTTGAGATTCCCCAATCCTGTACGTTCTCTAACCAGTCTCCAAAACGTCCTTTACCGATGCTCTTTGGTACCCAGTTAACTGTATTATTGTTTGCGATCAGCTGATCTTTTACATCTGTCATCTTGATGAACCAAGATTCTCTTGCATAGTAGATCAATGGTGTGTCACAACGCCAGCAGTGTGGGTAGCTATGCTCGAATTTTGGAGCATCATATAATAATCCACGGCTCTCTAAATCTTTTAAGACTTCTGGATCTGCTTTCTTAACAAATAATCCGGCAAATGGTGTTTCTTCTGACATATTACCGCGTTCGTCTACTAACTGTACAAAAGGCATCTCATATTTGCGTCCGACTTTCGCATCGTCTTCACCAAATGCTGGTGCGATATGAACGATACCTGTACCATCTGTTAATGTTACATATCCATCACATGTTACATAGAATGCTTTCTTGTGCTGTTTCTCTGCAACTTTTGCTGCACATTCATATAATGGTTCGTATTCTTTGTATTCTAAGTCTTTTCCTTTGTATGTTTCTAAGACTTCATATGCAGGTGTTCCTGCTTCTTCATCTGCTAATCTTCCAAGAACTGTATCAAGCAGTGCTTCTGCCATATAGTATACATATCCATCTGCAGCTTTTACTTTTGCGTATGTTTCTTCTGGGTTTACGCAAAGACCGATATTAGATGGAAGTGTCCATGGTGTTGTTGTCCATGCAAGGAAATATGCATCTTCATCTACTAATTTAAAGCGAACGATCGCTGAACGTTCTTTGACATCTTTGTATCCCTGTGCCACTTCCTGTGCAGATAATGGTGTTCCACAACGTGGGCAGTAAGGTACGATCTTAAATCCTTTGTAAAGTAATCCTTTGTCCCAGATCTGTTTTAATGCCCACCATACAGATTCGATAAAATTATTATCGTATGTGATGTATGGGTTCTCCATATCAGCCCAGAAACCTACTGTATCTGAGAAATCTTCCCACATACCTTTGTATTTCCAAACGCTTTCTTTACATTTCTTGATGAATGGTTCCATACCGTATTCTTCGATCTGTTCTTTTCCATCAAGACCTAACATCTTCTCAACTTCAAGTTCGACTGGAAGTCCGTGTGTATCCCATCCAGCTTTACGAATGATCTTATGACCTTTCATTGTCTGGTAACGAGGGATCATATCTTTGATAACACGAGTTAAAACGTGTCCGATATGTGGTTTACCATTGGCTGTTGGTGGTCCGTCATAGAATGTATATGTCGGATCGTCTTTTCTTTCTTCGATACTCTTTTCAAAAATTTCGTTTTCTTTCCAGAACTTTACGGTCTCTTTCTCTCGATCGACAAAGTTCATGTCAGATGATACTTTCTTGTACATCTTCATCTCTCCTTTTACTTCTTAGAAAATCTAATGAAATAGGAAAAAATAAGAAAAAGCGCTGTCCAAAATAGGACAACGCTGTTGCTTCTAAACCACCTATTTCACATACTATCATATGTTATCCCGTTAACGGAGGATACCGGCACAGCTTACTTCATTCAGCCTGCAGCTTGGGAGTGATCTTCCTTCTTATCTTACTAACACCCGGCTTCCACCGCCCCGGACTCGCTCCTGTGTTCATGATAGAAGTACTGTCTCCTTCTTCGCTTTTATCATACTAAGTTATCTTAACACTTAAATCATCAGTTCGTCAATATAGAAATTGTATGTTTTTAGATTTCTTTTTCTATCAATTTCTTCTTATTTTTATGGAATAATTCATCATTTTAATAAAAGCTCTGCGGTCGGCACATCTGTTACCAGTACATTTACCAGCCCGCCTGCAATGGCACCTTTGATTGCTTCAATTTTATCCTTTCCATAAGATATTCCAACTCTGACTGGAATTTTTGCGATCTTATCCAATGAAATACCGATCATTTTTCTCTGTAAATCTTCATCCACCGTCTGACCATTCTTGTCGTAAATCCTTCCAACGATCTCTCCTACCGCACCTTTTTGTATTAATTCTTTGTATTCTTCTTCCGTTCGTATTCCTGCCTTGATGATCGAAGAATCCTTCTGCATAGAACCAATTCCGATCAATGCCATATCTGCTGTCTCTGCCATATGAAGAACTTTGGAAATCTCATCAATTCCTTCTATCAATTCCTTTTCTTTTTCCCCATCTACATACATTGGTGCAGATAAATTGTAGCTTGCACAATGTAATAAATTTCCCACTTTTGTTGCAAGTGTATTCGAATATGTTGTTGCATCCCACGAATCCAACTGTGTTACCCCCGGTGTTCCAAGAAAAGGAACGATTTTTACATTCCGAAAGGAAAGCGATCTGAGACGCTCATCTTGCGCAAGCTGCTCCACAAATCCATGCATCGCTCTTCCCCATGTCATTCCAAGTACCATATTTTTCTTCAAGACTCGCAAAGTATAATCAACTGCCTGAAATGCCACTTCTTGATCCGATGACTGTTCATATGCCGGAACAGCAATCAATGCTTCTGTCAATCCATATTTTTCTTCTAATTTCCGTTCCAATGCAAGATCACTTTGTTCAGGATATTGAATCCTGATCTGAACATACCCTTCATTTCTCGCCTGAATCAATGCTCTGGAAATACTGGTTCTTGATGTATGTAATTTTTTCGCAATCTCTTGTTGCGATAATCCATCACGGTAATAAAGTTCTGCTGCTTTTATTAAAAAACGATCACTTTTCATCTGGCTTCCTCCGTCGTGAATATGCCACATTTCATATGTGACTTTCTATATTTATATTATCTGGTTTTTTATTTATTTTCAACGAACATTTTTATATTTTCTTAATCTGTTTTATCGGATATTTTGATTGTACGAAAACAAAGATCCTGATCTTATCTTTTTATCAGATTTTACGCTTTCTTAACGTTTTATTTACTAAATTTTATAATTTTTGTATATAATTATATGTTAAAATAGTAGTTAACTAATGTTAGATGGTTTAAATACAAATATAAAACCAGAAGGGAGATAAATTCATGTTAAGAATTGGAATTTTAACCAGTGGCGGCGACTGTCAGGCATTGAATGCTGCCATGCGTGGTGTAATAAAAGGTTTAAGTGTAAAGAGAAATGATCTGGAGATCTATGGTTTCCGCGATGGATATAAAGGTCTGATCTACGATATTGCTGACCGTATGACACCAGATGATTTTTCTGGAATTTTAAACCGTGGAGGTACAATTCTTGGAACTTCCAGACAGCCATTCAAAAAGATGCGCATCCCTGATGAAAACGGTCTTGATAAAGTCGAGGCAATGAAAAATAATTATCGTAAATATAAATTAGACTGTCTTGTAGTTCTTGGCGGTAACGGAACTCACAAAACTGCAAATATGCTTCGTGAAGAAGGTTTAAATGTTGTAACACTTCCAAAGACAATTGACAATGATCTTTGGGGAACTGAAATGACATTCGGATTCCAGAGTGCTGTTGATATTGCAACTGATACGATCGACCGAATCCATACAACAGCTTCTTCTCACAGCCGTGTATTTATCATCGAGGTTATGGGGCATAAAGTCGGACATGTTACCCTGCAATCAGGAATTGCTGGTGGAGCTGACGTAATCCTGCTGCCTGAAATTCCTTATGATATTGATAAAGTAGCCGAAGTTGTAGAAAACCGCTTTGCAGCTGGAAAGAAATTCTCAATTATCGCAGTTGCTGAAGGTGCAATTTCAAAAGAAGATGCGAAGTTAAAGAAGAAACAGTATAAAGCAAAACTTGCAGAAAGAAGATATCCTTCCGTTGCTTATGAGATTGCAGCTGCATTAGAAGAAAAAACAAATCGTGAGATCAGAGTTACCGTTCCTGGTCATACACAGCGTGGTGGTGCTCCTTGTGCTTACGACCGTGTACTTGCTACAAGAGTTGGAGCATATGCCGCTGAATTGATTCTTAATACAGAGTATGGCTATATGGTTGGTATCGTTGATGGAGATACAAAAAAGGTTCCATTATCTGAAGTTGCCGGAAAATTAAAATATGTTGATCCGAAGTGCCAGATGATTAAGGACGCTAAGACAATTGGAATAAGTTTTGGGGAGTAAATTGTAGTTTGATGACGGAAATTATTGGTGGAATATTATAAAAAGAGATCATGTGTCTGCAACCCACTTGCGTTCGGACTCCCACGTAGCTGTACTAAGCTCCTGA
>JABLTT010042139.1_pt1 | contig 25260 bp, 19 predicted proteins | sample 7160061 | NCBI WGS metagenome assembly JABLTT01 (sample SAMN14651232, study PRJNA627086) | human gut metagenome | isolation source: feces | host: Homo sapiens
CGGCGCCGTGTTCACTCCGGCGGCGGCCTCCTGCGCGAGCTCCTTGTCGCGCCGCTGCCGGGCCAGTTCGCGCTCGCGGTTGAGCGACGGATCCACGGTGGCGGCGATGACCAGAAGGATCGCGATGCGGATCAGCGGATCGGCCACATGGCCTTTGAAACCCAACAACATGATGGTAATGAGGCCGATCACGATGTTCAGCAGCACCAGCAGATAGGCGTAGAGCGCCGCGTGCCGTCGCCGGTTACGCAGCAGCGAGATGCCGAACGTCACGTCGGTCACACTGTGAAAGAAGACCAGCACCAACTGGATGACGGTCAGTGTGACCGTCAGCGTGACATGGTATGAACGGTTGACCGCGTCGATGCCGCCTGTGGCCAACCCCCAGATGATCAGGGCGCCTCCCGCCAGCACGGTCGCGCCGCTGACCAGCGAGATGACGCCGTAGATCTTCATCAGCAGCGGAATCTTGCTGTTCGCCCGGGCGGACGGCTCCGCGGACGCCGGGGCGGATGGTGTGGCGGAAGGTATGGATGCGGCAGCCGACATGGGAACTCCTTCATAATCAGACACGCGACACGGCGCTGGGCGTGACATTTCCATCGTAGCCGTGGCAGCTGCGGGCCGACCCCTCTACGGGGGTGGGCGACACGCCGATGCGTGGCAAACCTACCCCTGAAGTTTGCCGACTTTCGCGGAAAACCAACAATCCCGGCAAACTTCCGGGGTAGGTTTGCCACCACTTCCGCGTGTCGCCCCGCGGCTACGATGAGAGGGAAGGCGAAAGGAGCGCGTGATGCCGAAGGCGATCAAGGTTACGGGGGCCCGGGTCAACAACCTCAGGAACATCGACGTGAGCATCCCCCTGGATGCGTTGGTGGGCATCGCCGGCGTCTCCGGTTCGGGCAAGTCGTCGCTGGCGCTCGACGTGCTGTACGCCGAGGGCTCGCGCCGGTATCTGGATGCGCTGTCCACCTACACGCGCCGGCGCATGACCCAGGCCCGGCGTCCGCAGGTCGACGAGATAAGCTATCTGCCGCCGGCGCTGGCCCTGCGGCAGCGTCCGGGTGCGGGCGGCATGCGCTCGACCTTCGGCACGATGACCGAACTGCTCAACGTCCTGCGGCTCATGTTCTCCCGTCTGGCCAGCCACCGTTGCCCGAACGGGCATTACGCGCCGCCTTCGCTGGACGTGGCCACCGGGGCCGACACCGTATGCCCCGAGTGCGGCGTGGCGTTCATGGGTCCGGGTGCCGAGGATCTGGCGTTCAATTCGACCGGCGCCTGCCTGCGTTGCCAGGGCACCGGCATCGTGCGCGAGGTGGACGACGCTACGCTGGTTCCCGACGAGTCGCTGACGATCGACGAGGGGGCGGTGGTGCCTTGGCGCACGTTCGGGTTCAACGTGCAGCCGGATATCGTCCGTGAGTTCGGCGTGCGCACGAACGTGCCGTTCCGCAACCTGACCGACGCCGAGCGCGAGATTGTGTTCAACGGTCCCGAGGAGAAGAAGCATATCGTCGTCACGTCGATGAAGGGCGTGCACGACCTAGATTTCACCTTCCGCAACGCACGACTGACCGTGCTGAAGGAGCTGGAACGCGCCGTTGACGAGAAGCGGTTCGCCAAGGTGGCCAAGTTCCTGGTGGAACGCACCTGCCCGGATTGCGGCGGCACGCGCCTGAGTGAGGCGGCGCGCGCCCCGCGCATCGGCGGATACGGATTGGCCGAGGTGACGGCGATGCCGCTGCGTGACGTGCTGGCATGGGCGAAGGGCGTGCCGGATGCGCTGCCCGCCGAGATGCGGGACATGGCGGCGACGCTGGTCGCCACGCTGCAGGAGATGGGCGGCCGTCTGATGCAGCTGGGTTTGGGGTATCTGGCCTTGGACCGCTCGTCGGCATCGCTGTCGACCGGTGAACGCCAGCGTGCGCAACTGTCGCGCGCGGTGCGCAACGAGACCACGGGCGTGCTGTACGTGCTGGACGAGCCGAGCACCGGCCTGCATCCGGCGAATATCGAAGGCCTGATCGGCGTCATGCATGATCTGCTCGATGCCGGCAATTCGGTGGTGTTCGTCGACCACGACGTGCGTGTGCTGCGTGCCGCCGACCATTTCATCGAGATGGGGCCCGGCGCCGGACGGGAAGGCGGGCGGATTCTCGCGCAGGGCACGCCTGAACAGATTGCCGTGAACCCCGAATCCCGCATCGCCGGATTCCTGACCGGTCGGGAGCCGTCGGTCATTCGTGAGCGAGCGGCAATTCCGTCGTTGCCGGCGGATTGGACGGGCCCGTTGCCGACTGATTGGGCAGGGCAGTCGCCCGCTATCTCCGGCGCGTCCGCGGCGGGAGTTGCGTCGTTCCCGGATATCGAGGAGGAAGACGTGGCGGTGGCGGAGTCTGACGTGGATGCGGAGCAGTCTGCGGTTAGTTGCGAATCCGCAACTAACCGCAGATGGCTGCGCATGGCCACCGCGCCGGTCCACACCGTGCGCGCTTTGGATGTCGCAATCCCGCGCGGGCGGCTCACCGCGGTCACCGGCGTTTCCGGTTCCGGCAAGACCACGATGATTCTGGAATCGCTGGCGCCGGCAATCGAAGCGTGTACGGAGGACCGTCCGCTGCCGGCGCACGTTACGTCGATCGATCCGGCGGGCATCGACCGCGTCCGCATCGTCGACTCGACGCCGATCGGCATCAACGTGCGCTCCACGCTCGCCACCTATTCGGGCGTGATGGACATGCTGCGGCGCGCCTTCGCCGGCACGGACGCGGCCAGGGGGAAGGGCTACAAGGTCGCCGATTTCTCCTACAACACCGGTTCGCTGCGTTGCCCGCAGTGCGACGGCACCGGGCGGGTGGACCTGGACATCCAGTTCCTGCCTGACGTGACGATTCCCTGCCCGAACTGCGAAGGCCGACGGTTCCGCGCCGAGGCTGATACGGTGCGTCTGGCGACGCCGACCCGCCCGCAAGGACTGACGATGCCGGAGGTGCTGGCGCTGAGCGTGGATGAGGCCTTGTCGGTGTTCGACCCGAAGAGGGCGGTGAAATGCGAGGCGCGCGATGCCGGACCGGCTGCGTCGAACGGGTCGGTTGCCGGGGGCGACAACGCCGTGCGGGCCGCCGACGCCGTGCGGGCCGGCGATGCCTCGCAGGTCGGTGCGGGTGACCGTATTGCCCCGACGCTGTGCCGGCGCATCCATACGGCGTTGGAGACGCTGTCGTCGTTGGGATTGGGGTATCTGACGCTCGGCGAGGACACGCCGTCGCTGTCCGGCGGCGAGGCGCAACGGCTGAAGCTGTCGAATGAGCTGGGCAAGAAGCAGCACACGTCGATGTTCGTGCTCGACGAGCCGACCACCGGCCTGCACCCGCTGGACGTGCGCACGCTGATCGGCGTGCTGCAGCGGCTGCTCGACGGGGGTGCGACGATCGTCGTGATCGAGCATGACCTGGACATGATCGCCAACGCCGACTTCGTCATCGACATGGGCCCCGGCGGCGGCGAGGACGGCGGCCGCATCGTGGCGGTAGGCACGCCCGAGGACATAGCGGACAACCCCGATTCGCTCACCGGTCGGTACCTCAAGTCCGTGCTGTAGGGGAGCGCCGGCGGGCCGTGCCGGGGGGTGTTGCCGGATGGTGAGATGTTACACGGTGACGGTTTGGCGGCACGTTGACTGCGGGCTGCGACCATCGTCGGCCGTTGGCGCTGCACGCCGGCGTCCATTATGTCGGTGGTTCCTGTGAAGTGAGCGGGCGGGGATGCGGCGGTGAATCGGAGCATATTGCCGGCATTTGTTGATTGCATGACGTTGACAGGAACGATGACGCGGCGTTATCATGGTTATATGGTTAGTTGGTTAAGTAACTAACCAGTTAAGTTGGGCGCTGGAATCGCGATCGTTGGAGGTGAAGGCGTGGACTTTGATTTCTCCGGTCCGCAGCCGCTGTTCGTGCAGGTGGCCGACCAGTTGCGTGCGGGCATCGCTTCGGGCGCTCTCCCCGAAGGCGAACAGGTGTCCAGCACCACGGAAATCTCCCGTACGTACACCATCAATCCGGCCACCGTGCTCAAAGGCATGACGATGTTGGTGGATGAGGGGCTGCTGGAGAAACGCAGGGGACTTGGCATGTTCGTGGTTCCCGGGGCCATGGAGCGGCTGCGCCGCGAGGAACGGGAGCGATTTGAGCGCGATTGCGTCACCGACCTGGTGGCGGAGGCGCGGCGACTGGGAATCGGTTGCCAGGAGCTTATCGGGCTGATCGAGAAGGGATACCGACAATGAGTTTGTCAGTGACGGCATTGACGAAACAGTATGGCGGCTCGACCGCGTTGAATCGGTTGAGCGTCACCTTTGAACCGAACGTTATCTATGGTCTGTTCGGACGCAACGGTGCCGGCAAATCGACGTTGCTAGGATGCATCGGCAATCGGCTGATTCCCGATACCGGCCGGATCGTGTTGGATGGGGAACCGTTGGCGGAGTGCGAGCGGCTGATGGCGCGCGTCTACTTGGCCAATGAGCGGTTGCCTTGGTGGGACGGCGTCACCTTGTCCGCCATGCTTGCGGATTGTGCGCATATGGACGGACGGTTTGACCTCGGGCTGGCGCGGGAGCTGGTGGCAAGATTCGGCTTGTCTCCGGATGCGGTCTATGGCCGCCTTTCGCTTGGACAGCGCACGATGGCGCGCATGCTCATCGGATTATGCATGCCGGTCGATTATCTGTTTCTGGACGAGCCAACGACCGGGCTTGACCCAGTGAACCGGCGGCTGATGGTGGAGGCGGTGTTGGAGGCGTACCGTCGTCGGTCGCGCACGATTGTGATCGCCACTCACGAGATCGCGGAATTCGCCGACATCCTGGAACGGGCCGTTATCATCGATCAAGGTCGACGTATCGACTCGTTCGAGGTGCAGGACCTTTGCAGTCATGCGGCGTTGCTGGTCGGCCCGTCCGACGTCGTCCGCGCGTATGCGGCTGGTCGCGGATTGCGAGTGCTGGACGTGGAGCATCGGGGCGATTCGGTCAGCGCACTGGTCGGCATGGTCTCGGCATCCGAGCCGGAGGGTGGTGCATCCGCGTCCGTGGCCGCTTCATCCGGTTTCATCACAGGCGGACTGCCGGATGGCGTGCGTGCGCGAACCCCTGATCTGCAGACGTATATGACCCGATTGGTGCAAAGGAGGCATTGACATGGGCGATCGTGGATTGTTGAGAGGGGTTGGTATCCGTGGGGACGGGCCTGCGCGGCGGACCCGACGCATTGCCTGGATGCGGGAGCGCCGGTGGATCGCAATGGGTGTGGTCGTCGCGGTGGTTGCGCTGGTGTTGGACATGCTGCTGGTCGGCGTCGGACACCTGCTTGGAGGTATCGTGGCCCCGGATCATGACATGCTCTATTGGTTGTGCTCGTTCACCCTGGCGGCCTCAGCCGTAGCCTCCTGGTCGATGTTCCGGTTCCTGATCTGCCAAGGCGTGTCGCGACGGACCATTGTTACCACGCAGTTCGCGGGCAACGCCTGCATCGCCGCTGCGGTGGGTGCGGTGCTGACCGTTGTGGCGGTGGTGGACATTGTAGTGATTCGCGTGCCGGCCTGGCAGATATTCGTCGGGCGGGCGGAGATGATCGCCCGGTATCCGTATACGCTGTCATGGAATCCGCGCTATCTGTCTGATGAATTTGGCAGAACCGCCGTGCCGATGCCGCGCATCAATTGGCTGGTGTTGACTCTGGCGGTGTTCGCGTTCCTGATGATGGCCGCGATGATCGGTCAGACGCTCGGCGAATTGGCGGCGCGTCTGCAAGTGCGCGGCGTGCTTGCGGCGTTGGCGGTGGCGTTCGTCGTCGCACTGCTGTACGGGCGGTTGGTGCCGTCGGGAATCCGGGATACGGTCGACCGATTGCTGGCGTTCATGATGGGCGTGTACCAGCGCGGCGTGGGCATGGGGCTGGAGTTCGCCTATAGCCTGTGGCCGCTGCTGGGCAGCATGGTGGTGGTCTCGTTGTTGTGTGGCACGGCATCATGGCTGCTCATTCGCCGACGGGAGGTTCGTCCCGGCATCGAGGCGATGGCGTGACCATCACGACCGAGGTGTCTGCATACCGGACGCGGGATGATGGTTCCGTGTCCGGCTTTGCTATGCTCGCAGCATGATCATTCGCTGCTGTTGTTGTCGCTGAATCGGGCCGCAATCCGCGGTCGTATCGTCCATTCCCCCCCGACTTCGATTCCGCAACCGTCAACAACTCGCAGAAGGCAGCATCACCATGACCATCCACACCCGTATCACCGATCTGATCGGCAACACCCCGCTCATCCGTCTCAACAGCGTCACCGCCGGCGTCCGCGCCACCATCGCGGTCAAGGTCGAATACCTGAACCCCGGCGGCTCGTCCAAGGACCGCATCGCCGAACGCATCATCGACGCCGCGGAACGTTCCGGCGAATTGAAGCCCGGTGGCGTGATCGTCGAACCGACTAGCGGCAACACCGGCGTCGGTCTGGCCCTGATCGCCCAGCAGCGCGGCTACCGGATGATCGCCGTCATGCAGGACAAGATCTCGCAGGATAAACGCGACGTGCTCAGCGCATACGGCGCCGAGGTCGTCGTCACACCCAGCGGTCTGGATCCCGAGGACCCGGAATCGTATTATTCGGTCGCCCGCCGGCTCGCCAACGCGATCCCCGGCGGCTACATGCCGAACCAGTACGCGAACCCGAACGGCCCGGAGAGCCACTACCGGACCACCGGCCCCGAGATCTGGCGGGATGCCGAGGGGCGCGTCACCCATTTCGTCGCCGGTATCGGCACCGGCGGCACGATCACCGGCACCGGGCGATACCTGAAGGAGGTCTCCGGCGGCGCGGTCACCGTCATCGGCGCCGATCCGGAGGGGTCGGTGTTCTCGTCCGGACAGGGGCACATCCATCCGTTCCTGGTGGAGGGCGCCGGCAAGGAGGAGGTGCCCGAGGTCTACGACCCGTCCGTGGTGGACCGGATCGTGGCGGTGCCGGACGACGCATCGTTCGAGATGACGCGGCGGCTCGCCCGCGAGGAGGGGCTGCTGGTCGGCGGGTCCTCCGGCATGGCCGTCGCGGCGGCGATCCGGTACGCGCGCGAGCGTGATCTGGACGAGAGCCAGCTGATGGTGGTGCTGCTGCCCGATTCCGGCCGCGGCTACATGTCGAAGATCTTCAACGACGACTGGATGCGCGCCCACGGATTCGGCGATGTGGTCGAGCGTACGTCCGCGCCGGCGTTGGCCGCGCAATATCGGTAGATATCTACCGTCGTCAGCGGCGCACGGCTAGACTTGGGCGGTATGACTGGCGATGCGGATATGGCGGGCACCACGGGCACCGTGGAGGCCGTAGGTAATGCGGACATCTCGGGTAACGCGGATGTCATGGACGGTACGGGCGGTGCCGCGGCGCGGGCGTTGGCCGCGCTCAAACGGTACTTCGGATACGATTCGTTCCGCCCCGGGCAGGAGGGGCTGGTCGAAACGATCATGTCCGGCAGGGATGTGCTCGGCGTCATGCCGACCGGCGCCGGCAAATCCGTGTGCTACCAGATCCCCGCCGCATTGCTGCCGGGCGTCACCATCGTCGTCTCGCCGCTGATCTCACTGATGCGCGACCAGGTGGACGCGCTGAACGACGTGGGCCTGAACGCCGCCTACATCAATACCACGCAGAACCCGGACGAACAGGGCATGGTGCTGGCCCAGGCCGCCGCCGGACAGGTCAGGCTGCTGTACGTGGCCCCCGAACGCTTGGAAACCGAACGATTCCGTCGGTTCGCCGCACACGTGCCGATCGCGCTCATCGCCGTCGACGAGGCACACTGCGTCTCCCAATGGGGGCAGGATTTCCGTTCCGCGTACCTGGGCATCGGCGAGTTCATCGCCTCGCTGCCGCAGCGGCCCGCCGTCGCCGCCTTCACCGCCACCGCCACCGAACGCGTGCGGCGGGACATCGTCACGCTGCTGGGCCTGCGCGACCCGCTGGTGACCGTCACCGGATTCGACCGGCCGAACCTGTACTTCGACGTCATCCGCCTGGAGACCAAGCACAAGGCCGCATGGGTGGCGCAGTACATCGCCGCGCACCCGCAGGATTCGGGCATCGTGTACTGCTCCACGCGCAAGGAGACCGAGGCACTCGCCGAAACGATCAACCGCACCGTGCCGCAGCTGCGCGCGGCGGCCGGGGGAGACGGTGCGGAACCCGGGCCGATCGCGGTCGCCTACCACGGCGGCATGCTGGCCGACCGACGCGGGCGGGCGCAACGCGACTTCGTCACCGACCGGGTGCCGGTGGTGGTGGCCACCAACGCCTTCGGCATGGGCATCGACAAGTCGAACGTGCGCTTCGTCATCCACCACAACATGCCGGAAAGCATCGAGGCCTACTATCAGGAGGCGGGGCGCGCCGGCCGCGACGGCGAACCCAGCCGGTGCACGCTGCTGTGGAACGAGGGCGATATCGTGACCCGGCGCCGTCTGCTCGACACCGACAACGAGAACGAACGGTTGAACCCCGAGGAGCGCGAGGTCGTGCGGATGAGCCGACGCCGGCTGCTGGACGGCATGATCGGCTACTGCCGGACCACCGACTGCCTGCACCGGTACATGACCCGGTACTTCGGCGAGCCGGATGACGGGCGTGATGCGCGCTGCGGCAACTGCTCGAACTGCCAGAGCACCTTCGAAACCATCGACGTGACCGACATCGCGCGGGCGATCAGCATGTGCGTGCACGATGTGAACCAAGGGTTCGGATCCGGCAAGATCGTGGCCGTGCTGCGCGGCTCGCGGGCGCAGGACGTGGTCTCCCGGGGACTGGACCGATGCCCGACCTACGGCATGCTGCGGGACGTGCCCGAAGCGCGGGTGCGGGATGTGCTGAGCCAGATGGCCACCGACGGGTTCCTGTTCATCTCGGAGGGGCGGCTGCCGACCGTGCACTTCGGTGCTCGGGCCGGGGAGACCCGGGACGAGGGATTCCATTATGAGATCAAGCGTGTGGAACGGCGGCACGGCAACGCTGCGGGACACGGGGGCACATCACGGCGTGGCGTCGGCGGGCCGGATGCCGTGGCCGCACAGGAGGCCGCGGAGCTCACCGAGGGCGACGAGGCGCTGTTCGAACGGCTGCGGGCGTTGCGCCGCACCATCGCGCAGGAGATCGGCAAACCGCCGTACATCGTGTTCTCCGACAAGACCTTGCGCGACATGTGCGCCAAACGGCCGGCCAGCCCCGAGGAGTTCCTGGCGGTCAACGGCGTGGGCGAGAACAAGCTGAACCTCTACGGCGAACGGTTCCTCGCCGCCATCGCGGAGTCTGTCTAGAGCCGCAGGCGGATAATGGACGGTATTCGACCAATAGCCAATAGCAAAGGAGACCATGATGAGCGAGAACAACAAGCCGGTGGTGGAGAGTTTCCAGCTGGACCACACCAAGGTCAAGGCGCCGTACGTGCGCTACATCGACACGCAGACCGGGCCGAACGGCGACGTGATCTCCAACTACGACCTGCGCCTGGTCCAGCCCAACGAGAACGCCATCCCGACCGGCGGCCTGCACACCATCGAACACACGATCGCGGTCCTGCTGCGTGAACGCATCCCCGGATACATCGACTGCTCGCCGTTCGGGTGCCGCACCGGATTCCACCTGCTGACCTGGGGCGAGCACTCCACCGAGGACGTGGCCCGCGCGCTCAAGGAATCCCTGGAATTCATCGCGAACGAGGCCACCTGGGAGGACGTGCCCGCCACCACCGCGGAGAGTTGCGGCAACTACCGTGACCACAGCCTGTTCACGGCCAGGCAGTGGTGCCGCGACATCCTGGCCCAGGGCATCAGCTCCGACCCGTTCGAACGCAGGGTGGTCTGAGGAACCGCCGTACAGCCGACGCAACGTTGCCGCCCGGCCGCGGTCGTGACGGCGCGGGACTTCACCACGCGGACGAGCGTGCGCGTAAGACGATACGCCGTGCTAGCTTTATCGGTCAGTTGACGATGAGGAAGATGAGGACCAATTGACCGACACCATGCCCGCGCGGCGGTTCCGTCACGCCACAATGCGGGATTTCCCGCAGATGCAGAAGATCTACGCGCACGCCCGCGAACTCATGGCGCGCAGCGGCAACCCCACGCAATGGGGCACCACATTCCCCAAGGAGGAGGTCGTCCTCGACGACATCGCCAACCATCGCACGATACTGCTCGTGGACCGCGTGGACGGCAGGGAACGCATCCTGGCCCAGTTCGCGCTCTGCCCCGGGGAGGACCCGACCTACAAGCATATCGACGGCGCCTGGCTCGACAACGACGCCTACGTGACCATCCACCGCATCGCCTCGGCGGGACTGGTCAGGCACGCCGCACGCGACTGCATCGTCTGGGCGCTCAAGCACTACGGCAACGTGCGCGCCGACACCCATCCGAACAACAAGGCCATGCAGCATGTGCTGGAGACCTGCGGATTCGCCCGCTGCGGCCTGATCCAGCTGCTCGACCGGCCCACCGACACCACCCGCATCGCCTACCAGCGCCACGAATGGTGACCGGCATCCGCGTGGCGTGTTTCGTGCCGGCGCCGGCCATACCGACGGGTGCACCTCGGGGGCGGGCGGCACGGCATACGCCGAAAAGTGACAAAACCCGGAATATGTGACGGAACGCCACCGTATTCGTCACCGCAAAGGGACACAATGGAGACCATGACGTTGAACGCAGCACCGCAATGGCGGTTTTCCGGTGAACAGGGCAAGGCGAACTACGAGCGTGCGCTCCGGGAATACCCGGCGCAGGCGATTGTGGACCTCGCCGCAATGCGCGACAACATGCGGCATCTGGTCGAGGTATGCGGCGGGCCGGGATCCGGCACCGCCGTCATGGGCGTGGTCAAGGCCGACGCCTACGGCCACGGCCTGATTCCGTCCGCGCTTGCCGCACTCGCCGGCGGCGCCACCTGGCTGGGCACCGCGCAGGCCCGCGAGGCGCTGCTGCTGCGCAAGGCCGGCATCGGGCTGGACCGCTGCCGGATCCTGACCTGGATGTACAGCGGGCCCACCGCGCCGCTCGATGAACTGATCGCCAACGACATCGACGTGTCGGTCGGCTCGCTCGACGGCATCGAGCTGGTCGCCGACGCGGCGCGCGCCACCGGCCGCACCGCGTTCATCCATGTCAAGGTCGATTCCGGATTCGGTCGCAACGGCTTCACGGAGATGAACTTCCCCGACGCGGTGGCGCGGCTCGCGCCGTTGGCCAAGGAGGGACTGGTGCGCGTGGTGGGTCAGTGGAGCCACCTGGCCGTGGCCGATGCCCCCGATGTGCCGGAGTTCGTGGCCGCCACCGACCAGCAGATCGAGAACTTCAACGCGTTCACCGAGCTGATGAAACAGGCCGGCATCGCGCCGCAGATCCGGCATCTGGCCAACACCGCCGCCACGCTCGACCGCCCGGAGATCCGCTTCGAGCTGACCCGCCCCGGCATCGGCCTGTACGGCTACGAGCCCGACCCGGCCATGGGCACGCCGTCCAAGTACCGGCTCAGGCCGGCCATGACCCTGCAGGCGCAGCTCGGCACGGTCAAGGACGTCCAGGCCGGGCACGGCATCTCCTACGGACGCACCTACCTGACAGGCGAACGCACCAGCACCGCGATCGTGCCGATCGGCTACGCGGACGGCATCCACCGCTCCGCCTCCGGCTTCGACGTGGAGGGCGCGCAGCACGTGGACAAGCCCGGCGGCCCGGTGCGCGTGATGACCCTAGACGGCCCACGCGTGCTGCATGTCTCCGGCCGCGTGTGCATGGACCAGTTCGTGCTCGATCTGTGCGGTTCCGCCGCCGAGCTCGGCGTGCACGAGGGGGATACGGTGATGCTGTTCGGCCCGGGCCGCGGCGAGGCCTACGGCGAGCCGACCGCGGACGATTGGGCGCGGGCCGCCGGCACGATCAGCTATGAGGTGTTCACCTGCCTGCGCGGGCGCATCCCGCGCCTGTACCTGAACGCGCGCGAGGTGCTGTCCGAGGACGACCTCAGGCTGCTTGACCCGGCCAGCATCCTGTAGGGCCGGCAGGGAGACGATGATGGAGCCGATGGTCGGTTCGGGGGAGCGGTTGCCCGACAGCGAGGGCTATACCGCGTTCGACGAGGAGCGTTGGGCGGCGGAGCCTCCGAAATCGCGTAACCGCACCGCCTTCGAACGCGACCGCGCCCGGCTCATCCACTCCTCCGCGCTGCGTCGGCTCGGCGCGAAAAGCCAGGTGCTGGTCGCCGGCACCGACGATTTCGCGCGCACCCGCCTGACGCACACGCTGGAGGTCGCCCAGATCGGACGGCAGATCGCCGCGATGCTCGGCTGCGACCCCGACGTGGTCGACTGCGCCTGCCTGGCGCACGACCTGGGCCATCCGCCCTTCGGACACAACGGCGAGAAGGCGTTGGCGACCATCGCCGCCGGCATCGGCGGGTTCGAGGGCAACGCGCAGACGCTGCGCCTGCTAACCCGGCTGGAACCCAAGATATTCCATGACGATGGCCGCTCGGCCGGCGTGAACCTGACCCGTGCCTCGCTCGACGCGGCGGTCAAGTACCCGTGGACCTACGCCGAGGCCGTGGCACGTGGCGGCAACGGCCGCAGCGTGAAATTCTGCGTCTACCCGGACGACGTGGACGTGTTCCGCTGGCTCAAGCAGGGCGCTCCGGCCGGCGCCAAGCCGATGGAATGCCAAGTGATGGACCTGTCCGACGACATCGCCTACTCGGTGCATGACGTGGAGGACGCCATCGCCACCGGGGCGTTCAATCCGATCGTCCTGGCCGACTCTCGCATCGTGGACCGCATCGTGGAGATCACGCGCGAGTGGTACGGCGAGCGTTGGGACCCCGACCTGCTGGTCGCCGCCCTGGAGCGGCTGCGGCGCGAGCATATGTTCCCGGCGCATTTCAACGGCTCCAGGCAGGCGCTGGCGCAGCTGAAGAACATCACCAGTACGCTGATCGGCCGATTCGCCTGGTCGGTGGAGCGCGAGACCCGCGCCACCTACGGCGGCGGCCCGCTGACCCGATACTCGGCCAACCTGGCGATCCCCGAACAGACCAGCTACGAGATCCTGGCGCTCAAGGGCATCGCCGTGTACTTCGTCATGGCGCCGCGTGAACGCGAGCCGTTCCATCAGGAGGAGCTCGGCATCGTGGAGGATCTGGTGGACGTGCTGATGGCCGATTCGCCGCGTCCGAGCGACGCGCTCGAATCGGTGTTCCTGCAGGACTGGAACGAGGCCACCAACGACGACGAACGGCTGCGCGTGGTCATCGACCAGGTGGCCAGCCTGACCGACAACTCCGCGCTCGCCCTGCATTCCATCCTGTGCTGACCCGGTCGGCGCATCCCGCGTGTCCGTAGGGACCGCGGCGTAATCCGCTCCCACGCGGTACTCTGGAAACCATGGCCGGAATGATCAAGAAGGAAGACGTGGAGAAGGTGCGCGCCGCCGCGGACCTGTACGACATCGTATCCGCCTCCGTAACCCTGAAGCCTTCCGGCACCGGCACCTACGTCGGCCTCTGCCCGTTCCACGACGAGAAGACCCCGAGCTTCTCGGTCCGCCCCTCGCTCGGCGTCTGGCACTGCTTCGGCTGCGGTCTGGGCGGCGACGTGTTCGGATACGTCGAACAGCAGGAGAACATCGACTTCCGCGAGGCGGTCGAGGTGCTGGCCGACCGCTACCACATCGAACTGCACTACGAATCCGGTTCCGGACGCAACGAGCATACCGGCTCGAAGCGGGCGCGCCTGCTGGAGGCGAACGAGGAGGCGCAACGCTTCTTCGTCTCCCAGATCATGAGCAAGGAGGCATTGGCCGCGCGCAAGCTGCTGGGCGGGCGCAACTTCAGTCAGGCCGACTGCGAACGCTTCGGCTGTGGCTATGCTCCGCAGGGGTGGGATAACCTGGTCCGTCACCTGGCGAGCAAGGGGTTCACCCAGCAGGAGATGCTCGACGCCGGGCTGGCGCGGCGCGGCCAACGCGGCGTCTATGACTACTTCCGCGGCCGCGTGACCTGGCCGATCCGCGATTCGACCGGACGTACGCTCGGGTTCGGTGCGCGCAAACTGTACGAGGATGATGCGATCGCGGCCAAATACATCAACACCCCGGATACGCAGCTGTACCGCAAAACCCAGGTGTTGTACGGCATCGACCTGGCCAAGGCCGCCATCGTCAAGAAGCGTCAGGTGGTCATCGTGGAGGGGTACACCGACGTGATGGCCTGCCACCTGGCCGGCGTGGACACGGCCATCGCCACCTGCGGCACGGCGTTCGGCGCGGAGCACGCCAAGATCGTCCGCCGTCTCATCGCCGACGACTCCCTCGGTGCCATCCAGCTCATCGGGCCGCTGAAGGTCGAGGGGCAGGCGCTGAGCTCGCGCATCGTCTTCACCTTCGACGGCGACGCGGCCGGGCAGAAGGCCGCGCTGCACGCCTTCGGCCTGGACTCAGCGTTCCTGAGCCAGACCTTCGTGGCCGTGGCCGACGACAACCTCGACCCCTGCGACCTGCGCATCGAACGCGGCAACGAGGCGGTGCGCTCGCTGATCGAGCGGGCCAAACCGCTGTACGACTTCGTCATCGACGCGGCGATCGGGCGGTTCGACACCACCTTCACCGCCGGGCAGATGGGCGCGGTCAAGGCCGTGGCCCCGCTGATCGCCCAGATCCGGGACCGTTCGCTGCATGACCTGTACACCCGCAAGGCCGCGCGGCGCGTCGGCGTGGATCTGGACGTCCTGCAGCGCGAGGTCGCCAACGAACGCCGACGCCTCAACGTGCGCGACGAGGACGCCTACGCGCCCAAACGGCGGTACGGTGCGGCCGGTGCCGTCTCCCGCGAGCCGCGGGGGGAGTCGGGGCGCAATCCGTACGCGAACCCGGCGGCACGCAAGGCGCTCGAACGCCGCGATGCGAACGAGCAGACGTATTACCGGATCGACGACGCCGTGTTCATCTGCGAACAGCAGTTCATGGCCACGCTGATCCAGGTGCCGCGGGCGATCGACCGCGGCTGGTTCGGGCAGCTGACGCTGTCGAACTTCATGACGCCGGTGTTCCGCTCCCTGTTCCAGGCCATCGCCGCCGCCGGCGGGCTGCCGAGCGACGACACGCCGCAGGGGCTGTGGATGCACAACCTGACCAAGGCCGGCGGCCCGCTGCTGGAACCGGTGATCAACGAACTGGCGGTGATGCCGTTGCCGCTGCCCGCGCCGGAACACGGCGACGACGGGGCGGAAGGGGCCGCGCCGGTAGGCGGTGTCGGCGGTGGCAGGGCGGCCGCGGTGCAGTTGCGTCCGGCGACCCAGGCGGAGCGGCAGTACGCCTCCGAACTGCTGGCGCGTCTGCTGGATATGGGGTTCATGCGGCGTATCGGCGCGGCCAAGCGCAAGATGGCCATGCTGCCGGATGGCGAGGAGAAGATCGCTCTCCTGGGCCAGATTACGCAGATGGAGACCGCCCGCAAGGATCTGCAGGCCCAGGTCTACGGCAACAACGTCGGCTGACCGTATGTGGACAGTGGCGCGGATTTCGCCGGAATCGTCGTTCGGGAACGGTATCGTGAAGGCTGACACGGGGGCTTTGCGTTGTTGGGGAATTCCCACGAACCGCAAGGCTGAGAGGAAGCATGGCTTCGACCGCTTGAACGTATACCGGGTAATGCCGGCGCACGGACGTCTTTGTTTCTCCACCCGTGCCTGAATTGCATGCAACCGCATCAGCAGAAAGGCACATCATGACCGCATCATCCAACAACGCCCATTCCAACAAGTGGAGGGTCGTCGATATCGTCGTCGCATCCATCATCGCCGTGGCTTCGGGCGTGATCTTCTGGGGTTGGGATATCGTCTGCGCCGCCCCGCTGACCGTGCTGGAGGCCGTCACCCCGGGTTTTGAGGGCCTCGTCAACGGTTTTTGGCTGTTCGGCGGCCCGCTTGCCGCCATCATCGTGCGCAAGCCCGGTGCCGCGCTCTACGCCGAAACGCTGGCCGCGTTCCTTGAGCTGACGCTCGGCAACCAATGGGGCGTCGGCGGATCGCTGATCGTCGGCATCTGCCAGGGGCTGTTCGCCGAACTCGCTTTCCTGATTTTCCGCTACGCCAAGTGGAACCTCGGCACCACCGTGCTGTCGGGTATGCTCGCCGGCGTCGGTTGCGCGCTGTACTACTGGCTGACCAATCCCGCGTGGGGTGCCATCCGCGTGCTGTGGTACCTCGGCACTTCGATCGTCTCGGGGGCGATTATCGCTGGTCTGATCGTATGGGCCGTCTGCCGCGCCCTCGCCGCCACTGGCGTCCTCGACCGCTTCGAATCCGGTCGGACCGAAGCAAGGGTCTGATATGACCGTCGTGGCCGCGTGCTCCGTCGGCGTCGAGGCCCGTGACTGGGGCTGGCGGCACAGCACGCGCAAGGATTTCGCGCTCCGCAACGTGAACCTGTCCATCAGGCCGGGGGAACGCGTGCTGCTGCTCGGTGCCTCGGGCGCCGGCAAAAGCACGATGATGGCCGGACTGGCCGGCGTGCTCGGCGGGGACGACGAGGGCGAGCAGGAGGGTGAGCTGCTGGTCGGCGGTGTCGACGCACGTCGGGCGCGCGGCAGCGCTGGACTGGTGATGCAGGACCCCGACGCGCAGATCATCCTCGAACGCGTCGGTGACGACGCCGCCTTCGGCTGTCAGGACCTCGGCGTGCCGGCGGACGAGACATGGCGTCGCGTTCGGGAGGCGCTCGATCTGGTCGGATTGCAGACGCTGGAATCGGACCATTCTACCCGGCACCTGTCCGGAGGACAGCGGCAGCGGCTGGCGCTCGCCGGCGTACTGGCCATGCATCCGGGGCTGCTGCTGCTAGACGAGCCGACCGCGAACCTGGATCCGGACGGTGTTCGGGAGGTCCATGATGCAGTCCGGCATGTGGTCGAGACGACCGGGCAGACGCTGGTCGTCGTCGAACACCATATCGACGTCTGGCTCGACCTGATCGACCGGGTTATCGTCCTCGGCCGTACCGATCCGGATTCACCGACCGGCGGGGTGATCGCCGACGGCACACCCGACGAGGTGTTCGGCACATGGGGCGATCTGCTGGCCTCCGGCGGTGCCTGGGTGCCGGGCCGTGCCATCCCCGACTGCCGGCCCACGCAACCGGTCGGCGACGTGGTGGCGTGGACCGAACATCTCTCGTTCGGTCGCGGCGATGCGTTGGGCGACGATATCGACCTGGCGTTTCGTGAAGGCGAGGTCACGGCACTGATGGGACCCAACGGTGCCGGCAAAACGACGTTCGCGTTGACCTTGGCGGGACTACTGACGCCGTTGGGCGGTCACGTGCGGATGCGTGACGACTGCGTACCCGCAGGCCGTGCGAACAGTCCGCATCGATGGCGCAGTCGCGAGCTGCCCGGGCGCGTCGGCATGGTGTTCCAGGAACCGGAGCATCAATTCGTCACCTCGCGGGTGCGCGATGAAGTGGCGGTGGGTCCCAAGGCGGTAGGAAAGGACGACGAGCAGTCGTACCAGATCGCCGACCGTATGCTGGATCGGATGAGTCTGGGCCGGTTCGCCGCCGCCAATCCGTATACCTTGTCGGGCGGCGAGAAACGGCGCCTGTCGGTGGCGTCGATCCTCGCCGCCGCGCCGAAACTGCTGGTGATGGACGAACCGACGTTCGGCCAGGATTTCACCACCTGGACCGAAATGGTGCAACTGATCGCCGCGGTGCGTGACGGTGGGTCGGCCGTCGTCATCGTGACGCATGACGAGGCGCTGGTCCAAGCCCTGGGCGCACGGCGCGTGGTCTTCGAACCGGGCGGTACGGCGGCGCCCTCGGATCCCATCGGCGAAGGCGACGGGACCGTTGTCGCCGTGGCGGCGATGGACGGGCGCGCGGAATCGTCGCGTCCGGCCTCGCCGTCGTGGTTCGTCGCCAACGTCAATCCGGTGGCTCGCATCATCGGCGCACTGCTGATGTGCATCCCGATGTTCTTCAGCCTGGACGTCGTCTCCGCGGGCAGCGCGCTGGCCATCGAGCTGGTGCTGCTGTGGATTGGAGGCGTGGCGCCGTGGACCACATTGCGGCGCACGTGGCCCGTGTGGATCGCGGCGCTCGGCAGCCTCCTGTCGGTGACGCTGTACGGCAGCGCCTCCGGGGCCGTGCTGCTGGATTGGGGATGGATCCACGTCACCGAGGGGTCGGTGTATTACGGTCTCGCCACGGCGGTGCGTGTCGGTGCCATTGCCATGCCGTCGGTGATTCTGGCGCTGGGGCTCGATCCGACCGATCTGGCGGACGGTCTGGTGCAGATCCTGCGGTGTCCGTCGCGGTTCGTGTACGGCGGCCTTGCGGGTATGCGCATGTTCACGCTGCTGCAGGAGGATTGGCGGGCGTTGGGGCTGTCCCGCCGGTCGCGCGGATTGGGCGATGGCAATGCGGTGGGTCGCGCGCTTTCGCAGGCGTTTGGCCTGTTGGTGGTGTCGATTCGTCGTGCCACCCGGCTTGCCACCGCGATGGAGGCGCGCGGATTCGGCGGAGATACGCCGCTGTCTCGGGTGAGGGTGTCCGCGTTGCATCCCATCGACGCCGTGTTCTGCGTGATCTGCGTGGCGATTCCATTGGTCGCGCTGGGTTTGGCGTTGGCCACCGGTACGTGGCACTTCGCCTTCTCCCTCTAGCCCGTTCGTCCCCTCCCGTTCGTCGCTACCGTTCGTCGCTACTGTGACTCTGATCTATCGTGACTCTGATCCAAGTTGCAGATCGTTGGAATTCCAACGTTTTGTGGCTTGGTTCAGAGTCGCAAAGCATCAGAGTCCGAACAATCGTGGCTTGGGACGGACAGGGGGCGCCATGTGTAAAAAGGTTGGGTATATATCGAAGAACGATATGTTTTTATCGACAAACATTAATTTTAGATGTAAGCTGGATATGTAGATGATGGTTATGGATGCAGCAAGGAGGTTGCATCATGAAGCGGAAACTGATTATCGGCGGTACCTATGCCTGGTTTCAGGCGCGCGTACTTGAAATTGTGATGTGGATTGCGGTGGCTTGTCATGTGGCTGCCCTTGTTCTGTTTCTTGTTGACCCGGGTTCGTTCGCGTTTGATAACCAGGGGCGGTTGCTTCGGCAAAATGGAGCATGGAATATCAGTGTGCCCGACACGGTGTTTGACGTGAGCATTCATCTTGCTGATGGAGCCGATGTCAACGTTCGTGCGGCGGTGTTGTCCCTCGTAACGGCGGGTGCGCTGTGGTCTCTGGTCGCGCTGGTGTTCCATGAGGTGGCGGATGCATGCCGTGGTGTAACGCAATGGCTGCGCGAAGAGAACGATGCCGGATTGCACATGCCGTTGGCGGCTCATCTGCGGAGAATCGGATGGTATCTGCTGATTGTGTTCGCCGTGGAATGTGTCGCCGGATTCATTGCGATCTTTGTTGATGTATACGTGTTTATATCTTTGGGGCCGATAAACGTGTGGGTGGTGTTCGGTGTGTTTGCCCTGCTGTTGGGAGCCGTGTTCGACTACGCGGTTTCCATGCAGCGCGAGATGGATGGCTTGGTGTAATGTGTGCTGGATGTCTGTGGCTAGACCGGTTGCTGTCGAATTGTCCGTCGTCGTCCGACAGGCCGGATGATTGTCGGCGGACTGGTTGTCAATGGATGGCTGTTGGCGGGCAGGCCGTGGCGGATCGGAGGTGATGCGGCGTGGGCCGGATCATCCTGCGATTGGACCGAATGATGGTCGAACGCGGTCGGAGTCTGAACTGGCTGGCTGACCGCGTCGGCATCACCAACGTGAATCTGTCGAAGATCAAGAACAACCACGTCACCGCGATCCGCTTCTCCACCCTCGCCGCGATCTGCGAGGCCCTGGACTGCCAACCCGGCGACATCCTCGACTACGTGGAGGACGACACTCCCGAATGATCCGGACTCTGATGCAACGTGACTCTGAACTAACATCAAAACCGTTGGAATTCCAACGGTTTGCGACATGTATCACGGTCACGATGCATCAGAGTCCGGAGAAGCCGGGAGTGTTGGGGGTGGGGCGTGCGATCGGGCCTTGTAGGTGGGCGGGGAGCCGGATTCACCGGCGTGGCCCGGTTCAGATGCGGTAATCGCGCAGGTCCTCCGGAATGGCCTCGACGGGGAGGTCCCGCACGGCGTCCTCGGTGCCGGCTTCGGAGGCGGTGTCGTAGTACCAGCACTTGTAGCGCAGCATGTTGCGGGTGCGTTCGAGCCCGGCGATCTGCGCCTCGACCTCGGCGAGCCTGCGATGGAACATCTCGCGGCGTTTGCCGATCGACAGGTCGCCCTCCTGGCACCAGCCCAGGAACTCCTTGATGTCCCTGATCGACATGCCCGAGGATTTCAGGCACTCGATCACCTTGAGCGTGGCCAGCTCCGTGTCGGAGAACACGCGGATGCCGCCGGAGGAACGTTCCATCGTGGGGAACATGCCCTCGCGGTCGTAATAGCGGAGTGTGGACGCCGCAATGCCGGTAATGTCCGATACCTCACCGATCGAGTAGTGCATGGTGTCCTCCTTCGTGGCGACACGCCACGATGCTTGACCTTAAGTTAACTTCAACTTCTACGATCATACTGCAGTTCGCGGCGAGCCGGAACAGCGGCCTCCCACAGTCCGGAAGAGCCGGAAGAGGTCGGACGGATCAGGTCGCAGCGGCCATCGCAAGGAAAGGACAGCGAATCATGGCGGATACCACAACCCTGACCCTCACCGAGGAATGGGACAAGACGTTCCCGAAAAGCGAGCAGGTGAACCATCGCAAGGTCACCTTCCATAACCGGTACGGCATCACGTTGGCAGCCGACCTGTACGAGCCGAAGAACGCCGCCGGACGCCTGGCCGCAATCGCGGTGTGCGGTCCGTTCGGCGCGGTCAAGGAGCAGGCCGCGGGCCTGTACGCGCAGACGATGGCGGAGCGCGGATTCCTGACCCTCGCCTTCGACCCCTCCTTCACCGGCGAGAGCGGCGGCGAACCGCGTTACATGGCCTCGCCGGACATCAACACCGAGGACTTCCAGGCGGCCGTCGACTTCCTGTCCGTGCAGGAGAACGTGGATCCTGAACGCATCGGCGTCATCGGCATCTGCGGTTGGGGCGGCATGGCCCTGAACGCGGCCGCGCTGGACACCCGCATCAAGGCCACCGTGGCGTCCACCATGTACGACATGACCCGCGTCAACGCCAAAGGCTACTTCGACGCGGAGGACTCCGCCGACGCGCGGTACGAGAAGAAGCGGGCGCTGAACGCGCAGCGGACCGCGGACTACCGCAGCGGCGCATACGCGTTGGCCGGCGGCGTGGTCGACCCGCTGCCGGACGACGCGCCGTTCTTCGTCAAGGACTACTACGACTACTACAAGACCCCGCGTGGCTACCATCCCCGCTCCCTGAACTCCAACGGCGGATGGAACGTGACCGGCTGCATGTCGTTCCTGAACCAGCCGATTCTGCGGTACGTCAACGAGATCCGCAGCGCGGTGCTGGTGATGCACGGCGAGAAGGCCCACTCCTGCTACTTTAGCCGCGACGCCTACGCCGCCATGGTCAAGGACAATCCGTACACGGACAACAAGGAGCTGCTGATCATCCCCGACGCCGTGCACACCGACCTGTATGACGGCGGCGGCAAGGACGCGATCCCCTTCGACAAACTGGAGGCGTTCTTCAACGAACACCTGCGCTGAACCAGCGGAGGGTACGCAAATGCCGTGTTGTCGCACGGATGCGACAACACGGCATCCTAGACATCACTTCGGGTGCGTGTTGTCGCGCGGAGATGACAACACGCACCCGAGACGGTTCTCACGAGCTGTGGCTTGGAGCCGCAGGCTGAGGCTGAGATCGTACGCCTTGAGAACCGTGTCTCTGCGGCATATGCCGGGGCGATGAGCGCGTTCAGCCCAGCAGCAGGGCGGGCAGCTCGCCCATCGTGTCGATCACCGCGTCGGCACCGGCCGCCAGGAACGCCTCACGCGCCATCAGCCGCTCACGGTCCTGTTCGGCGGGGGAGAGCGCCTCGAACTCGGCCAGAGACAGGCCCATCTGCGAGCTGCCTTCGGTCACGCCGACGGTGAACACCCCGGCGTTCTTGCCCTCCTTGATATCGGAGATCGTGTCGCCGACCTTGGCCACGCGGCGCACATCCATCAGCCGCAGCGCCTGCATGTTGCGGAAGATCATGTACGGGTACGGGCGGCCGTAGCCTTCGGTGCCGTCGGCGCTGACCCAATGGTCGGGGGCGTAGCCGAGCTCGGCGGCCTTCGGCACGACGATCTCCATCATCGCGTCGGTGTAGCCGGTGGTCGAGCCGATCTTCAATCCGGCCTCGCGCAGCGCGGCCACGGCGTCGATCACCCCCGGCTTCGGGTCGGCGAACCGGTCGAGGATGCTCAGCAGCTTGGGCTCGAAGTGGCTGTAGACGGCGTCCACGTCCGCATCGGTGGGGGCGGCGCCATGCGCGTCCTCCCATGCGCGGGCGATGCGGTCCATGCCCATCATCGTCCTGATGTGGTCATGCTTGAGCATGCCCATCGGCCGGCGGGTCTCATCCATCGTCGGCTCCACGCCGAACTCGCGGAACGCTTCCACGAACGCCTGCACGGGGGCGAAGCAGCCATAGTCCACGGTGGTGCCGGCCCAGTCGAAGATCACGGCGTCGAAACGGTTGGTCATCAGATACATCCTTTGCTATGCGGTTATCGGGTTGTCACAGGGCGGCCGACGCCTCGTCCATCGCCTCGATGGCGGTGGCGATGTCGGTGGTGCCGGCGCAGGGTTCGAGCAGTCCGCGCTCGGCCATGTACATGGCGAACAGCTCGGTCACGCGGCGGATGTCGTCGGGGTAGATCTCGCCGATGTTGCCCAGACGGAACGTCTCCTCGTCGGTCAGCTTGCCCGGGTAGATGGCGTAGCCGCGCTCCTTGATGAACGCGTACATGTCGGCGAAGTCGAAGCTCACGCCCTCCGGGTAGGTGAAGGTGGTGATGATCGGACCCTGATGCTCCTTGAGGAACGTGCCGAAGCCGAGCGCCTTCATGCGGGCGATCAGCATGCGGTTGTTGGTGGCGTAGCGGGCCGAACGCGCGGGGATGCCGCCTTCGGCCTTCATCTCGTCCAGCGCCCTGTTGAACGCGAGCACCACATGGGTGGGGGAGGTGTAACGCCACTTGCCGCCGTCCTTCTCCAACGTGTTCCACTGGTCCCACAGATCCAGCGACAGGCTGCGCGCCTTGCCGCGCGACGCCTCCAGCTTGGCCGTGTTGCAGATGATGAAGCTGAAGCCGGGCACGCCCTGGATGCACTTGTTGGCGGAGCTGACCAGGAAGTCGATGCCCCAGTCGGCCACCGGAATGTCCACGCCGCCGAACGAGCTCATCGCGTCCACGATGAACGTGCAGCCGTGCGCCTTGGCCACGCGGGCCACCGACTCGATGTCGTTGAGCAGACCGGAGGTGGTCTCCGAGTGGATCATCGAGACGTGGGTGATTGACGGGTCGTTGTCGAGGATCTCGGCCACATGCGCGGCATCCGGGATCCGGTCGTACGGTTCGGCGTACTGCACGTAGTCGATGCCGGCATACTCGCAGATCTTGACCTGACGGTCGCCGTACGCGCCGTTGGTGCACAGCAGCACCTTCTCGTCGGCGCCGATGACGCTGGTCAGCACGCTTTCCACGCCGAAGGTGCCGGAGCCCTGCATCAGCACGGTGGTGTACTCGGACGGGTTGCAGTGGGCGAGTTCAAGCAGGTCGGCGCGGATCTTCTGGGTGATGGCCTTGTAGTCGTCGTCCCAGGTGCAGTGGTCGAAGAGCATCTCCTCCTTGACCGTGCGGGTGGTGGTCAGCGGGCCGGGGGTCAGCAGCTTGTAGTCGCGGTTCATGGTGATGGGTGTGCCTTTCTTGATGGTTGCGGTGTACAGATGGGGGGCGGAATGCACGAATCGGGGGATTCTTGCGGAAACGGCCATATGGTTGCGATGCCAACGTAAGAATCGGCCGATTCGTGCAAAAGGGGAGGGACGCGCCCGCGGCGGGACTACTTGCCCTGCGCCTCGCGCTTGCAGGCCTCGGAGAAGTCCTGGTGCACCTGCAGCAGGTCCACGGTCAGCGGCTCGGGGAAGACCTGCGGGTTCGCGGAACCGTTGTCCGGCGCCTGTTCGCCCACGTACAGCGGGTTCGGATAGGTCCGGAGCAGTTCGGGGCGGCCCGCGTCGATGATGGCGGCGGCCATCCGCTGCGCCAGCGGGTTCGTCCGGTCGCCCTTGTCGAGCACGGCCACCGACTCGGTCAGCGAGTAGTTGCCCTCCTCGGGATCCACGTAGTCGATCGGCAGGCCCTCGTTCTTGTCGGCGATCGCCTGGTGGCGCAGGCCGAAGCCGATCGCCACCTCGCCGGAGCGCACCGAGTTGAGCGGTCCGGAGCCGGACATCTGTAGGTGCGGGCCGGCGTTGCGGTAGATGCCGGTCAGGACCTCGCGGCCTTCCTCGCCGGTGCCGTAGGCGTCGGCGATGGCCTGGACCATGAGCCAGCCGGTGGAGGAGCCCTCCATGTCGGTCACCGAGATCTGGCCCGCGTAGACCGGATCGGCCAGATCGGCCAGCGACTTGGGCACGGGCAGGCCCAAGTCCTCAAGTACGGTGGTGTTGTAGAAGATCGCACCCTCCTGCACGGTGGTCGGCCGGCGGTACGCCGGGGCTGTGGAATTGCTGCTGTCTTGGAGCAGCTGCGACTTGACGTCGGTCAGGTCGGCGAACATGTGGTTGCGTTCCTGCGCCGAATCCACGTAGTACGAGCTCATCGTGATCAGGTCGGCCTCCAGCGCCCTGCCCTCGGCGAGCAGCTTGCCGCCGAGTTCGGAGGTGCCGAAGCTCTGGATGACGTACTTGTTCTCGAACCCGTTGGCGTTGAGCGCGTTCTGGAACGCGGTGACGGCCTCGTCGTCGGCGTTGGTGTAGATGACGACCTGTCCGTCGGCCGCGGCGGTGCCGGAGAACGCGCCGAATCCGAAGGCGACGAGCAGCACCGCCAGGATGCCGGAGAGGGTGCCGGTGAAGATGGTGCGCCCGCGACGGTTGCCGGTGGTCGGCAGCGGGAAGGCGGGGGAGCCGGAGCGGGAGGCCTGTGCGGCGGCCACGAGCCGGGAATC